>Ga0316204_10009526_pt1 | contig 12926 bp, 10 predicted proteins | sample 6monrhotite_MG_2_FD_205661 | JGI IMG/M metagenome (GOLD analysis project Ga0316204, IMG submission 205661) | Microbial mat bacterial communities from mineral coupon in-situ incubated in ocean water Damariscotta River, Maine, United States -... | ecosystem: Environmental > Aquatic > Marine >... | reverse complement strand
GTCACACTTGACGATAAGGAGTTGTCTTTTCCTAAAATAATTTCTTCGGGTTCAATCCAGTCATCTTCTTCGTCATTATCAAACATAGAGAAATCCTAGCTGGTTATTGTTGTTATATGCTCAAGGCCCCAACGCCTTATCACTGCATGCATTTACTATATACGTTCACGACAGGCTTTGCATTTTCTTGAATCTTAAATGCTTGATCAGCCTGTTTTTGTAACAGCATCGGTATTCCTGTGGCAAGATTGAAAACGGTTTATTAGCTTTAAGGAAGAACAATGAAATATGGCGATGTTGATATTGTTAAGCAGACCACCTGTTTTCAGGGGTTCTTTCGGATAGATAAATATCGGTTACGCCATGCCTTGTTTGAAGGTGGGGTAAGCGAGGAGATGAGTCGTGAATTGTTTGAGCGTGGCCATGCGGTGGCCATGTTGCCTTATGATCCCCTTCTTGATCGGGTGGTGCTGATCGAGCAGTTTCGCATTGGTGCCTTGCATGACCCCGATGGCCCGTGGATGACGGAAATTGTCGCAGGCATGATCGGTGACGGTGAAACTGCGGAGGATGTTGCGTTGCGTGAATCCATAGAAGAATCGGGCTGCGAGGTTCGCGATTTGCAGCGAATCTGTCGCTATTATCCCAGTCCCGGGGCCTGTAGTGAGACGATTGAGTTGTTTTGTGGTCGAGTCGATGCCAGCAATGCTGGCGGTATCCATGGTCTGGATCATGAACATGAAGATATACGTGTGATTACAGTTGGCTTTGATGAGGCGATGAGCTGGATTGAATCGGGTAGGCTTAATTCGGCGGCAGTGATTATGGCCTTGCAATGGTTGGCGATGAATAAGGCCAGGTTGTTACGGGCATGGCAAGATTAGCCTTAAATTAGTTAGTCTGCCGTTTTCCAGTATTAACCGTTCCAGTGGTCTTGCCGGGCGGCTTGTTTGCCACGCTTTTCATTGACCGTTAGTAATAATATCAAACCGAGAATAAAAAATAGCAGGGTGGAAAGGATTGCCAGGCGGTGATTGCCCTGCATCAGATAAATGGTTGCGCCATAGGTTAGTGGGCCGATGATAGCGGCTAGTCGAATCGCCAGGCCCCACAGGCCAAAAAATTCACCACTGCGTTGTGGTGGTGCAAATTGCCCAACCATGGCCCTGCCGGCCGATTGGCTGGCACCAAGGGCAAAACCAATCAAATTGGCCGCCAGCCAGAATGTGTCTGTTTGTGTCGCTGCGTAGGCGATGCCAATTGCGATGATCCAGATGACTAAGGTGATGATGAGGCTTATTTTTGAACCTATACGATCTTGGATATGGCCGAAGATCAAGGCGCCGATGGCGGCGGTGATGTTGACCACCATGATTAGTAACAGCGTGTCTTTGGTTGTGAACTGCATGACTTCCTGGGCATAGATGGCGGCCAGGACGATGACGGTATTGATGCCGGCATGATAAGTGGTCAGGGTGAGCAGAAAACGAAATAGATCCTGATGCTGGCGAGCATGTTTTATGGTGTGTCTGAGACGTTCATAACCTTTTTTGATATGGTTTGTTGGGCTGAGTGAATTGCTGCTCACTGCACGCTCCTTGAGCCACAGCAGGGTCGGCAGGGCGGCCAGGGCAAAAATAACGGCAACGATCAGGTTAGTGATGGGAACGAAATCCTGGGCTTTGTGTCCTTGTATTTGTGCCCAGTCTATATAAACGATACACAGGCCTAGAGAGAGCAGACCGCCGATATAACCAAGGCTCCAGCCATAGCCTGACAGACGTCCCATCTGTTCTGGGGTGGTTATTTCTGGCAGAAAGGCGGCGATAAGGTTTTCCCCGGCAGCAAACATGATGGTGGCCAGGATTACCAGGCTCATGCCTAGTGCGATATCACCAGGGCCAACCAGACTGAGCAGTGAGGTAAACAGCACGCAGCCAAATGTAGTGATAATCAGAAAACGTTTCTTTGCTGCGGAGTGATCGGCAATCGCACCGAGTATGGGGGCGCAGATCAATACCAGTCCGTTGGCGATGGCCATTGCTACGGTCCAGAGCAGGGTGGCGTGGCCATTTTGATCTGTGTTGAAATCCGCGGCGACCACGCCGACAAAGTAGGCGTTAAAGACTGCGGTCAGCACTACCGTGGTAAAACCTGAGTTGGCAAAGTCGTACATGCACCAGGCGACGCGTTCACGCTGGCTGGCTGGGGTGATGGCTGAAATTTGTTTTGCTGTGGGCTTGGTCATTGGGCTAAGGTTACACCCTAGTTACGCGCTGGCGGCGAAAATGGTTTCACTGCGAGAAATTAAGTTCACCTAGATGGGTGTCGATATTATTAATAGGGTTTCTGATTGGATGTAAATAGTAAGAAATGAAGATTTACGAGGACAATTTTCGGCGATTGATGTTGTTAATGCCAGAGCTAAGGGCGTTTGGTAAGCAGTGTCATGGTCTGCGGCATCAGGAAGGTCTGCATGTGGACGTGCTGGAAAGACATAAGTACACCACAGTGATTAGCCTGGTTCAAAATCTGCCACTGAAATTTCTGTCGACGGCGATGTCATCAATGGTCGTGCGTGTCTATCATGATGCCGAGGTAGCAGAAGTGTTGTCATATCAGCGTCACTATCGATTTAAAGGCAAATATAACTACCCTAATCCGGATATGTGTCAGGTGCGTGAAAAACAGCGGGTTAATGAATTTCTGGGCGAATGGTTGGATTTTTGTATGGCGAGTGATGTGCCAGTGCGGGCAGTGGCGACGGTGTGATCAGCCTATTACAGGTGAGTATTGAGCTGATGGGGTTCAGGTGGAATGATTTTCGTTTTTAAGTGTGGTCTAGGCAAAGGCTAGATTGTGCTTTTCATTGTTAATTTTCACTAAAGATTTTCATCTATTTGCCGTTTTATGGGGGTGAGCCGTTTTATGGATCAAGCGGTGTACGTGATGCGTTCAAAGGGCTCGAATAATTAATGGCTTTTTGTGTCGCGGTGATCATTGAAGGGATGCTATGACTACGAATAATTCTGAAAAACTTGCTGTCAAGGGATTTTCTATTCCAACCAAGATAAATGTTGTGGTTGGGGTGATTTTTTTGATTGTAATTTTAGCGGTAACTTTCTTTGTTTTTACCCAGGATAAAAACCACGTTCTGGAGCAGGCTAAAGAGCGCACCAGGGATATGTCAACGCTCTATTTTGATAGCCTCAATACCATGATGCTGACCGGCACTATGGGGCAGCGCAAGATTCTTCAGGATAAAATGTTGCGTCGTCCTGGCGTGCTTGAGGCTCGCGTCATTCGCGGTGAACCAGTCAAACAACAATTTGGCCCGGGTTTTGACTATGAACAGCCTGTTGATGAGCTTGATATGCGGGCACTATCAGGTGAAGAAATTGTAGATATTAAAGAAACGGAAGAAGGACGTGTGCTTACTGTTTTGACGCCGTTTAAGGCCACTACCAATACTCGTGGTGTGAACTGTCTGCAATGCCATGATGTGCCTAATGGTGCCGTCAATGGGGCAGTGCGTGTTTCCTATTCCCTGGCGGAAATGGATGCCGATGTTGAGAATGAAATGATGCTCGAGGCGACTGTTAATCTGGCTGCTTTGGCAATCGGCCTGTTACTGATTAACTATTTTCTACGTGGTTGGGTCAGTCAGCCCTTAGTCAATTTGATGAACGTGGTGACTCGTCGCGCAGCGGGGGATGTGAATATCCGTGTTGATGTGAATTCCGGTGATGAAATAGGTAGGGTAGGCACCGCCTTTAATGACATGGCTGACAATGTCAATGCCAGTACCAAACGTGAACATGAGGCGGCTCAGGAGCTGCGACATAAAGTTGATGTCTTGCTTGATGTGGTGAACAAGGCGGCTAAGGGTGATATGTCAGGCAAGGTCACCTTTGCTGGCAGCGATGCCATTGGTGAATTGGCTAGTGGTCTAAAGGGGATGATTGGCAATATTCATAAAATGATCGAAGAGCGTCACCAGGCTGTCGAAGATTTGAAGCAGAAAGTCGATCATATCCTTGAAGCGGTTTCCAAAGCTGCCAGCGGTGATTTGACCGGTAAGGTTGGCATTTCAGGTGATGATGCCGTTGCCCAGCTGGGGCGTGGTGTTCAGTCGATGATCGACAATCTTAATGTGGTGGTGGCTCAGGTACAGCGTTCCGGTATTCAGGTGACTTCATCCGCTACCCAAATTGCAGCAACCTCAAAAGAGCAGGAAGCAACAGTGGCTGAGCAAGCGGCAACCGTTAATCAGGTTGTGGCAACCACCACTGAGATTTCTGCTACTGCAAAAGAATTGGTTCGTACCATGGATGAGGTGGCAACGGTGGCAGAAGGAACTGCGGGCGCGGCGGCAAGTGGACAGGCCGGCTTGCAGAAAATGGAGTCAACCATGCATCAGGTGGTTGAGGCATCTTCATCAATCGCTGCCAAGCTTGAAGTGCTGAATGAGAAGGCCAGTAATATCAATACTGTTGTGACGACAATTACTAAGGTTGCGGATCAGACCAACCTATTGTCTTTGAATGCGGCTATCGAAGCTGAGAAAGCCGGTGAATACGGACTTGGTTTTTCTGTGGTCGCCACCGAAATTCGTCGTTTGGCTGACCAGACCGCTGTAGCGACCTGGGATATTGAACAAATGGTTAAAGAGATGCAGACGGCGGTAACAGCAGGTGTGATGAGCGTTGAACATTTCTCTGAAGAGGTGCGTCGCAGTGTTGATGAGGTCAGCACAATTAGTTCTGGTTTGACTGAAATTATCGATCAGGTTCAGGCTCTGACGCCACGTTTTGAAACGGTGCATGAGGGCATGCAGTTTCAGTCTCAGGGCGCGGATCAGATCAAGCAGGCAATTGTCCAGTTGAGCGAGTCAGCACAGCAGACAGTGGACTCATTAAGACAGTCGCATTCTTCAATTGATCATCTCAACGAGGCCGCACATATGCTGCAGACAGGGGTGTCAAAATTTAAGGTCTCAACTCCTGACCGTAGCTAGGCATTACCATTATGATGATGTTGCTGTTCAAGATTGATAGCGAACGCTATAGCTTGAGTGTGGCGGATGTTGTGGAGCTTGTGCCTTATGTTTCATTGCAAAATCTGCCAAAAGCACCTGAATATATCGCTGGCTTGATGAATTACAGGGGCAATATTGTCCCTGTGGTTGATCTTTCAATATTGATTTGTGATCGACCGGTTAAACACTTGATGAGCAGTAGGATTATATTGATCAAGCCCGCCAAGGAAGAAAATCGTTTCATTGGCCTATTGGCAGAAAATGTGACTGAAGCAATAAAAATTGATGAGGCAACATTTACTGATACGGGGGTTAGTTCTGATGCGGGTGCCTTTGTTGACAAGATTGCAATGGATGAGTCTGGAATGATTCAGGTTGTGAATGTTTCCAAATTGTTGCCTGATGACGTAAAAATTATGTTGCAGGATAACATTGCCAGCAAGACATCAACTGAAGGTCAATCTGATGTCGTTTGAGGCCATTTTTCATGTAATTAAAAATGAGATGGGCTTGTCTCCCGAGACTGTAGGGCTAGATACGGTTAAACGAATTGTTGAACGCCGCATGAAGGCAGTTGGTGAAAAACACGTTGCCTCTTATTGTCGCTTGATAAAAGATTCTGCGGAAGAGAAACAGGCCCTGTTTAATGAAGTCTCAGTGCCTGAGACCTGGTTTTTCCGTGATCATGAGCCGTTCAAGGTGCTTTCTGCGCATATAAAAAAGCTTGAGCTTGGCGAGGGTGTGCTCAATATTCTTAGTATTCCCTGTTCTACCGGTGAAGAGCCTTATTCCATTGCTATGGTTTTGAATGATGTCGGGCTGAGCAAAGACCGATTTAGAATTGATGCTGTAGATATCAGCACTGAAGTGCTTAAGAAGGCGCGCAAAGGCGTATACAGTAATAATTCTTTTCGCGGTAAAAATATTGCTTACCGAGACAAGTATTTTGAACATAAAGACGGCGAGTATTTTATTTCGGAGGACATCAAGTCGACGGTAAATTTCGTCAACAGAAATGTCCTTGATGAAGGTTTTATGTCTGGAAAGGGACCTTACGATATCGTCTTTTGTCGTAATCTGTTGATCTACTTTGACTACGAAACCAAGTGCAAGGTGCTAAATACTCTGTGGCAGTTGATGAGTAAACAGGCCATGTTGGTACTTGGCCATGCTGAGACGGGGCGTATGCCTGAAGGTCTGTTCGAGTCATTACATTTGCCCGGCTCGTTTGCTTATCAAAAAGCCACTAGATCCGTGCCTAAGCGCACGAAACCTGTTTCAGTCATCACATCATTAGCTAGCTCAACAAAAAAACTATCTGGATCAGTTGTGCATGCTGCGGTGCATAAAACACAGGTTGTTGAATCTGTTGATTTATCAACAGAAAATATTGATGAGTGGATTGCTTCAATTCAGGCACTGGCCGACGCTGGACAGTTAAAGGAGGCTATCACTGAGTGTGATAGTTTGATTGATGCTGTACCTGATTCAGCGCAAGGTTATTACCTTAAAGGTGTTGTTTTGCTGGCATTTGATGCCGACATTGATGCGGTTGCAGCATTTAAAAGGGCTGTCTATCTTGATCCTAAAAATTACCAATCACTGATTCATTTGGCTGTTTTATCTGAAGAGTTGGGAGATTTACGCGCGTCTGAGAATTATCGCGCCCGTGCTGAGCGATTGAGAAAGAATGCCCAGGTTTCTATTGGTTAAGATGGCTTAAACGCACATGGCAGAGCATAAAGACAAAATTGATGACTGCTGGAACCGAATTGGTGTTTGGTCCAAAGGTGAGCATGTCTGTGCCAAACTCAAAGAGGTTGGTCATTGTATCAATTGTGATGTCTTTTCTGTTGCTGGCAGGCAATTGTTGGAGGCTGAGCCGCCACGTGGTTACCTGGATGAGTGGACCGAATTTTGTGCTGCCGAGCAGACCAGGAAAAATACTCAGGCAGGATCAATTATCCTGTTTCGCTTGGGAGATGAGTGGTTGGGCATTGAAACCAGAATGCTGGACGAGGTGATGCAAATGCGTCACATCCACACTGTTCCTCATCGTAAGGGTGCAATATTGAGAGGAGTAGCAAATGTTCGTGGTGAATTGCAACTGTGTGTCTCTATTGGCCGTCTGTTAAATATTACCCGCGGTGAAATTACTGGCATCAATGTTGTTAAGGGTGTCTATGAACGCATGATAGTGATCTCAAGGGACGGTACGAAGTTTGTTTTCCCGGTTAGTGAAGTGCGTGGTGTGTTCCGTTTTGATCTTAGTGATATGAAAGATGTGCCGGCAACATCGATAAACTGTTCGGTTCACTATCTGAAAGGGATGGTGGTTTGGGAAAACCGTCATGTAGGAGTGATCGATCATGAATTGTTGTTTCCGGCATTAGAGCGGGGCATCTTATGAGCGGGGGCATAGTGCATGGTTGATACGTCCATGCTTGATCTGTTTAAGATGGAAGTTGGGCAGCAGTCCGAGCTGCTCAACAAGAGTCTGCTGGCCTTAGATCAAAACCCAACTGCTGCTGAACATCTGGAGGCTGCCATGCGCGCCTCGCATTCAATCAAAGGGGCATCGCGCCTGCTGGGGATTGAGTCTGTGCAACAGATTACGCATGTCATGGAAGATTATCTGGTATCTGCGCAGGCTGGTGAGTTGTTGCTTGATTCTGCTGCCATTGATGTCTTGCTGAAGGGAATGGATACTATAAAAGTAATCGCCGATGGTGATGGTGATTTGAACCTGTGGTTGGATGCTAATCAGCAGGTCTTTGATGAATTGATGGCTGCGCTTGGGACTATTAAGTCTGCGGATAGTGCTTCCCCTGCAGTGGCACAGGCTGTTGAACCGGATCAGCCACCTGTTGCAGAAGCGCTTCCCGAAGTTGAAATGAGTTTGAGTGATTCACAAGATGTATCCATGCTTGAGCTATTCCGGATTGAATGTGAGCTACATGGCAAGGTCTTGGCGGATGGTTTGCTGCAACTCGAGCAAAACCCGACCTCAGCCGACTGGCTTGAGCAATTGATGCTTGCATCTCATTCAATCAAGGGCGCAGCCCGCATGGTTGATGTTGATCCGGTAGTTCAGGTTGCGCATGCCATGGAAGATAGTTTTGTCGCCGCTCAAAATGGCGAGCTTGTCCTGTCTGCAGATGATATTGATGTCATGTTGAAAGGCCTGGATATTATTAATGAAGTTGCAGCTTGTGAGGATAGTCTGGCTGATTGGTTTGCCGGCCGAAAGCAGGATGTGGTTCAGCTGGTTCAAGAACTATCAGCAATTAAGAGCAAGGAGGCAACTCCATCTCTAGTTTCTACAGCTGGGTCAGTGATTCCAACTGTTGCTGCGACTGAAACCTTTGTTGAACCTGATATTTGCCTGGACATTCAAGACCCCTCAATGTTGGATTTGTTTCGGATTGAGTGTGAGCAGCATGGCACTGTTTTGAATCAGGGTTTGTTGGATCTGGAGCAGGCCCCCACCTCGCTTGACCGATTAGAACCCTTGATGAGAGCGGCCCACTCGGTGAAGGGTGCGGCCCGATTGGTCGGGATTGATCTTGTCGTCAAATTGGCACACGTCATGGAAGATGATTTTGTTGCTGCGCAAAATGGTGACATTGTGCTTGATGCAGATCAGATTGATGTCTTGCTTAAGGGGTCAGATACGATTACCGAACTGGCCATGTATGAAGGTGAACACCGTGACTGGTACGCAGTTAACAAACAGAACTATCTCGGTCTACTGAAAAACATCGATGGCATCCTCAAGGGCGAAAAGCCAGTGGCTACTGCTGTAGCTGAGCCAGCTGCTGAATTTGTTCAAAAAAAGGTGTCTACTACGCCGGTGGATGGTGCCGAAAAGACCGAACCAGCGGCACCACCAAAACAAGAACTTAAGAAGGCTGCTACACCTCAAAAGGACCGGGTGCTCAGAGTCAGTGCCGAGCTTGTTAACCGGTTGATGGGCTTGGCAGGTGAGTCGTTGGTTGAGTCACGTTGGTTGAATCCATATTCAGTCTCACTGCAACGTCTAAAGCGTCAACAAACAGATTTGGTTTGTGTGATTGATTCATTGCGTGAGCATCTGGAACGCCAAGCACTTGATGAAGGTGTTAGGAATCTTGTTCGTGATGCCCAGCGCCAGGCCTCTCAGTGTCGCGAGGTATTGTCTGACAGGTTGGTAGAGCTTGAGTCATATGACCGTCGTTCAACCAATCTATCCTCGCGTCTACATACAGAGGTTGTCGGTAGTAGAATGCGGCCATTTGGTGATGGCGTGCATGGTTTCCCGCGTATGGTGCGTGATATTTCCCGCTCGCTGAGTAAGGACGTGCAGCTGGTTATTGAGGGTGAGACGACCCTGGTTGATCGTGACATTCTCGATAAGATTGAAGCACCGCTGAACCATATTGTTCGTAATGCTATTGATCATGGTCTGGAGACCACTGAAGAGCGTGCTGCAACAGATAAACCTGCTAAGGGCACTATTCATTTGAGTGCTCATCATAGTGCTGGCATGTTGTCGGTCGTGGTTGAGGATGATGGTCGAGGTGTTGATCTTGAGCGTTTGCGTCAGAAAGTGGTGGGTAAAGGTTTGGTGGACCAGTCGATGGCCGATACTCTGGCTGAGGCTGAGTTGTTGGAATTTCTGTTTTTGCCTAGCTTTAGCACAAAAGATAATGTTAGTGAGATTTCGGGTCGTGGCGTTGGTCTTGATGTGGTGCACGACGCGGTTCAGGAAATGCGTGGTAATGTGCGAGTGACCTCAACTCTTGGGGCGGGAACACGTTTCCATATGCAATTACCTTTGACGTTGTCAGTGATTCCTGCTTTGTTGGTTGAGATTTCTGGTGAGCCGTATGCATTCCCATTGGCGCGAATTGATCGTATTGCCAGTGTTGCTAGAGTTGAGTTGAGTGAGGCTGAAGGTAATCAGTTTGTGGTTCTGGATGGTAAGAATGTTGGCCTGGTCAGTGCTGCTCAAATACTTGAGAAAGAGCCTGGTTTTGAGAAAAGCGAGCAGATGTCAGTAGTCGTGTTAAATGATCGACAAAATTATTACGGCATGGTGGTTGATAAATTTCTGGGTGAGCGTGAGCTAGTGGTTCAGGTACTGCCTGAGGCGCTAGGTAAGGTGCAGGATATTAGTTCGGCTGCGCTCATGGAGGATGGCTCGCCATTATTGATTGTTGATATTGATGATTTGATTCGTTCAATAGAAAAAGTATTGAAAGTTGCTCGCTTGGGCAAGGTGGGGTCAATTGTAGACGATAATGATGTTGATTCTTTCACGCGTATTTTGGTGGTTGATGATTCGATTACTGTGCGTGAGGTTGAACGTAAATTGCTTGTGTCCGCCGGCTACCAGGTGCAAACAGCAGTTGATGGCATGGATGGTTTGAATATGTTGCGTAGTCAGCATTTTGATATGTTGGTGACTGATGTTGATATGCCTCGTATGAACGGGGTGGAGTTGGTGAAAACTCTGCGTCAGGATGCAAGCTTGCGTTCGCTGCCGGTGTTAATGGTTTCATATAAGGACCGTGAAGAAGACAAAATGCGCGGCCTTGAGGCGGGTGCTGATTATTATCTCACCAAAGGCAGCTTTCATGACGAAGGTTTGTTGAATGCGGTTGTTGATCTGATAGGTGAGGCCAAAAAATGAGGATTGCGATAGTTAATGACTCGTTGATGGCGGTGGAAAGTTTGCGTCGTGTGGTTACCTCAGTGCCTAGTTATGAAGTTATCTGGGTCGCTCACGATGGTGCCGAAGCGGTTTGGCGCTGTAGTTCAGATGTGCCTGATTTGATCTTAATGGATCTTATTATGCCGGTGATGGATGGCGTTGATGCTACCCGTAAAATCATGGAGATCAGTCCTTGCTCGATTCTGGTTGTCACATCAACTGTTTCAGGTAACGCATCCAAGGTGTTTCAGGCCATGGGCTATGGTGCACTTGATGCGGTAAATACGCCGGTGCTGGGAATGACTGGGGATGCCGAAGGTAAGGATGAGTTTTTACAGAAGGTTTCAATGATTGGAAAGCTGATTAATCAGTATTCAAACGTTGAGCCGCCTAAGGTCACGACAATTGGCTCAGCGGTTACGACGACAAGAGACAGCCTGGTTGCTATAGGTTCATCATCCGGTGGCCCAAAGGCCCTGTCGGTGGTGCTACAGTCATTACCGGCAGATTTTCCTGTCCCGATTGTGATAGTTCAGCATGTCGATCAAAAGTTTACTGCAGAGTTGGCGGCGTGGCTGGATAAGCAGTGTGCGCTGGAAGTGCGCTTGGCGAAAAAAGGTGATAGGTTGACGCCCGGGAGAGTTTTGATTGCGGGTACCAACGATCATTTGATTTTGACTTCGCGCAATTCGTTGGAATATACACCTGAGCCAGTGGATATGGCGTACAGACCATCTGTTGATGTGTTTTTTTCCAGTGTGGCAGAGCACTGGGTCGGTGATGTGGTTGCAGTCTTGTTGACAGGCATGGGCAGAGATGGTGCTGAAGGGCTGCTGACGCTTAAAAACAAGGGCGTTTATACCATCGCTCAGGATGAGGCGAGTTGTGCGGTTTATGGCATGCCTAAGGCGGCGGCTCAAATTGGTGCAGCTCAACAAATTTTGCCAATAGACGATATTGCTTCTGAGCTGATAGAGTTTTTTGATAATAGGAAAATAGGCAGCAGACGTAATGAGCGCTAGTGAAGAAGATACGCAGTCATCGATAGGTGCAGTGGCATCTGAGGATAGCTCACGTACTCGCGTGATGCTGGTTGACGATCAGAATATTGTTGCTGAGGCCTTGAAGCGTATGCTGGCCGATGAGCCGGACATTGATTATCACTACTGTAGTGAACCTGCCAATGCTATGAATGAGGCTATTGAATTCAAACCCACGGTTATTTTGCAGGATTTGGTAATGCCGGATATCGATGGTTTGATGTTACTTAAGTTTTATCGCTCTAATCCTGAGATTAAGTCTATTCCTGTTATTGTTTTATCAACCAAGGAAGACCCCAAGATCAAGAGTGAGGCATTTGAATTGGGTGCCAGCGATTACCTGGTCAAGTTTCCAGATAAACTTGAGGTGATTGCTCGCGTCCATGCCCATTCACGTAGTTTTATGGCGCAAAAGCAGCGTGATGAAGCTTATCGTGCCTTGAGTGAATTGCAGATTGAGCTCGAAGCTAAGAATATAGAATTAGAGCGTTTGTCGTCTCAGGATGGTCTGACCGGGATTGCCAATCGTCGTATCTTTGATGAGTTTACTCAGAAAGAGTGGGGCCGCGCTGCTCGTGATAATAACCAGCTTTCTCTGGTTATGATTGATATCGACCATTTCAAAACTTACAATGATAATTATGGTCATCAGGGTGGAGATGATTGTCTTCGGAAGGTGGCGCATAAGCTGGCGAGTACAGTTAATCGTCCAAGTGATTTGGTGGCGCGCTATGGTGGTGAAGAATTTGTGGTGGTCATGCCAGGCACAGACCTTGAAGGTGCAAAAAGAATCGCAGAGGCGCTTTGCGAGGGCGTTTCTTCATTAGGGCTGGCGCATGCACACTCGTCTACTGCTGATCATGTAACGATAAGCCTGGGGGTGGCAAGCATCTTTCCCACGGCTGAAGGCAAGCCAGAAGATCTCATCGCCAAGGCTGACGGAGCCCTCTACACAGCTAAGGAAACTGGTCGTAATAAGTTTATGGTGGCCGAGGATTAAAGTGTTGGCTCTTCTTCAGTAGGAGTTCTTCTTGAGTCTGGGTATATTCTGATAGTTTTCACTGTGTTGTTGCCGGTCTGAACAATGTCGATAGGGTAGCCAGAAATAAGCACGCTAGTACCTGGTTCGGGAATTGATTCAAGATATTCGATT
>Ga0316204_10009525_pt1 | contig 12927 bp, 10 predicted proteins | sample 6monrhotite_MG_2_FD_205661 | JGI IMG/M metagenome (GOLD analysis project Ga0316204, IMG submission 205661) | Microbial mat bacterial communities from mineral coupon in-situ incubated in ocean water Damariscotta River, Maine, United States -... | ecosystem: Environmental > Aquatic > Marine >... | reverse complement strand
AGACGGATTGAATACGGCATCATCGGCTTATGCCTGTTTTCCCTGGTGCTGATCTTTCAGCCCTTTTTGAAAATCGGTTTTACCATCGGCTGCATCCTGGTCGTGGTGGGCGGATTGGCTTTCAATCTGGTGCCGTTCTGTACCGCAGAACACTCTCTCAGAGCTCTGGGCAAAGCGGGGCTGATTGTGCTGCTGGTCTTTGCCGTCGTTGTTCTGTTCGCTCTGGGATCAGCCAGCCTTTATGGCATCTATCTGGCTTCCTGAGAACGGGATAAAAGGGGAAGGATCAGACAATGCCACTTAAACGCATGCTTCCAGGTCTTGATGATTCTCCGGATCATCTGTTCCCCTTTGATGTTATCTCGATGAAACCCGGAACCGGGGTCCACAGTCGTATTGTGCAGCGGATCGGGATGGATATTGTTTCCGGCAAGCTTAAGCCGGGCGAGCGCCTGCCGAATGACGCGGCCCTGACCGAGCAGTTTCAGGCCAGCCGCACCGCCATTCGGGAAGCCATGAAAGTGCTGGCGACCAAAGGCCTGATCGAAGCCCGCCAGCGCGCCGGTACCAGCGTTTCACCCAGATCAGAGTGGGACTTGCTGGATGCCGATGTGCTGTCGTGGCATGATCCTGAAAATATTGGTGAAAAACTGGCCGGGGATCTGGTTGAGCTGCGCGAGGTCATCGAGCCGGTCGCGGCCCGACTGGCAGCAACCCGGGCCACTGAAGAAGACATGGACAATATGGAACGTGCGCACGGCAGAATGGCGTCAGGGGTTAATGACCTGGCCGAGTTCTATGCCGGAGATGTGGCTTTTCATCTCAGCATTCTGGCGGCCTGTCACAACCAGTTGATGCGACGTCTGAACGGAATTATCGGTACTGTTCTGGCCATCAGTTTTGAGTTGCAGAAAGACACGCTGGAACAGCCCCATGCCGGTCTGGAGGCGCACTATCATATCATCGAACGTATCCGGGACCGTGACAGGCGTGGTGCCGAACGGGCCATGCGCAAGGTGATCGGGCGCGGGCGTGATGAAATTGCCCGACGGGAAAAAATGCTGCGGGGCCGCAGCCTGTCCGGTTCATGACCCGGACCTCATTGCTCCACCTGAGTGCCGGGCAGGCACATGTCGATATAGTGCCGGAAATCGGCGGGTCACTGGCGGGTTACTGGTCTGAAACAGACGAAGGGCCAAAACACTGGTTACGTCCGTTGTCCGTTGAGGGCCTGGAAGCAAAAAATGTGCTGGCAACGTCGTGTTTCCCCCTGGTGCCCTTTTCCAATCGTATTCGCAACGGCCGGTTCAGCTTTGCCGGTAACAATGTGTCTCTGCCCCTGAATTTTGGCGACCACCCCCATGCTATCCACGGACAGGGCTGGCAACAGCCATGGTCTGTGGAAGAAGCAACCACGGATACAGCCTGTCTTTTCTTTCGGCACAAGGCAGGCAGTTGGCCCTGGGACTTTACCGCCCGACAGCGCTTCGCCCTGACAGCGGATACCCTGACCATTGTCCTGGAGATCTGTAATCAGAGTTTGCAGGACATGCCCGCCGGGCTGGGCTTCCATCCTTATTTTCCCAGAACACCAAAATCCGGACTGACCGCCCGGGTTGAGGAAGTCTGGCAAATAGATGAAGAGGTGATGCCGCTGCATCTGGAACCGGTATCCGGCGATATGGATCCCGGGGCAGGGCTTTTGGCGGACAAGATTGTACTTGATAACTGTTATGCCGGTTGGGATCGACAGGCGACCGTTGTCTGGCCCGAACACCGGGCAGAACTGATTGTCCGGGCCTCAATTGATCTTGATACCCTTGTTTTGTTTACGCCACCGTCCGAAGACTTCCTTTGTATCGAACCTGTCTCTCATTGCACGGATGCCTTCAACCTGGCCGCAGCCGGGATGGCTGATACCGGGATGATGGTTTTGTCACCTGGTCAGACCTGGGCGGTTTCCATGACGCTGCAAACGCGGTTTTTGTCAGACGACTGACGGGCTGCCGGCGTAGCGTCCCGGGGGCAGTCCCGTGATTCCCGTTTCAACTTCAAATAACGCCCCGGCCAATGGCTGGCCCGCCAGGGCTGCCTGATCCAGTTGCTTGGCGGCGGTGGTGATATACAGCGTCTCGAGTTTCGGGCCACCGAAGGCGACGTTGGTGATCTGGCCCACCGGCATGTCGATGGTTTGATCCATTGTGCCGTCCGGGGTGAAGCGGCTGACGCGCCAACCACCGAAGTGGGCCACCCAGAGATAACCTTCTGCATCAACAGTCATACCATCCGGCCAGCCCTGCCGGTCCGGCAGGACAATATGTCGACGTTTGTTGGAAATCGACCCGTCCGCAGCAAGGTCGAAGGCGTAAATTGTCTTTTCCAGGGTGTCCGTGTGATACAGCGTTTTGCCATCGGGACTGAAGGCAGGACCATTGGTGATGACATAGTTTGTGTCCATACAGTATTCAGACCCGTTGGCGTCAAAACGATATAACGAACCAGAGGGTCGGGTTTCTTCATTATCCATGGTGCCTACCCACAGACGTCCCTGGTTGTCAGCCTTGCCGTCGTTGATGCGATTGCGGGGCACAGAGGTTTCCGGCCCGCCCAGCGGGATGGTACTGCCACTGTCGAGATCAATAAATGCCAGGCCACTTTGCAGGCCGGCGATAAACCCGCCCGCCTTGCAAGGCACCAGGCAGCCGATTTCCTCAGGCACGGACCAGCTGGTTTGCTGGCCGCTGTTCGTCTGGTGGCGATGCACTGACTTGCCTTTGATGTCGACCCAGTAAACGGCCGCCTCTTCGGCAATCCAGACCACGCCTTCGCCCAGCAAGGCCCCGGCAGGTGAAATGCTTTTCGGGATCATGGTTGTATTCCTGTCTCTGGTTTCAGGTCAGGCCGCCGTCGACAATGTAGGTCTGGCTGGTACAGGCGCTGGCATCATCACTGGCAAAGAACAGCACCACGCGGGCTACATCTTCGGGCTGCAGATTGCGTTTGAGGCACTGGTTTTCCATCAGACGGGCGGCAAATTCCGGTGTTGTCCAAAGATCGATCTGGCGCTGGGTCCAGATATGTCCCGGCACCACCGAATTGACGCGGATGCCCTGTTCACCAAAGTCCCGGGCCAGCGACCGGGTCAGGCCTTCGACAGCAGATTTTGCCGTTGTGTAACCAGGCATGCCCCCCATGCCCAACATCCAGGAAACCGATCCCATGTTGATGATGGCACCACCCCCGGCGCTGGCCATTCCCTTGCGCACGGCCTGGGCGGCAAAAAACTGGTGCTTGAGGTTAATCGCCATGCGGTCATCCCAGTATTCCGGCGTTACATCATCGATGTCATGGCGCTGGTCATGGGCGGCGTTATTGACCAGGACCTGAATGGGGCCAAGGTTTTTTTCAACATCCGCAATACTGTTTTGTAGCGCCGGGATATCGCAGAGGTCACAGTTGATGAACTGCGGTACCGAATGTTGGCCGTCATCCAGTTTTTTGATCAGGTCATTGCTGGCTTCTTCATTGATGTCGACAAAGGCAACTTTCGATCCCTGTCGGCAGAAATGTTCGACAATGGAGGCACCGATCCCGGAGCCGCCGCCGCTGACAAAAACAACCCGGTCCTTCAAATCAGGATATACGGTGGTGCTGGGCATAACTGGTTTCCTCTTGATGATCAGTGTGAATCGCGTGGTACGTCGGCCCCGCTGCAACCAACCAGAAAGTCAAAGTCAACTCCCTGATCGGCCTGATTGACATGTTCGCGATAAAGTTTTTGGTAGCCCCGGTCGAATTCACCTTCCGGTGCGACCCAGGCTGCCCGGCGGATTTCCAGTTCCGCATCTGATACATCCAGATGCAGCCGACGGTTGGCCACATCGAGCTCAATCATGTCGCCGTTTTGAACCAGGGCCAGAACACCGCCCACCGCGGCTTCGGGGGCCGTATGCAGGACGACGGTGCCATAGGCCGTGCCGCTCATGCGGGCATCGGAAATGCGCACCATATCGGTGATGCCGCGGGCCAGAATTTTGGGCGGCAGCGCCATGTTGCCAACCTCCGGAAAGCCGGGGTAACCGCGTGGACCGCAGTTTTTCAGCACCATGATATCTTCAGGTTCAATATCCAGGTCGGGCAGATCAACGCGGGCCTTGTAGTCGTCGATATCTTCAAAGACCACCGCCCGGCCCCGGTGAGACAACAGGGCCTCTGTGGCGGCAGAGGGTTTCAGCACAGCCCCGCCCCGGGCCAGGTTGCCGCGCAGAACAGCGATGCCACCGTTTTCAGCCAGCGGATTGTCCAGTGGGCGAATGACATCGTCGTTGTAACATTCGGCATCAGCGATATTGTCGGCCATGGTGCGGCCATTGACGGTGAGGACATCGCCATGCAGTCGATCGCCCAGGGATTTCATGATGGCTGGCAGGCCACCGGCATAATAAAAGTCTTCCATCAGGTATTTGCCGGAAGGGCGCAAATTGGCGAGGCAGGGAATATCCCGGCCCAGCCGGTCCCAGTCATCCAGCGTAATATCCACACCAATCCGGCCCGCCAGCGCCAGCAGATGGACAACTGCATTGGTGGAGCCACCGATGGCGCCGTTGACAATGATGGCATTTTCAAAGGCTTCGCGAGTCAGGATTTTGGACATCTTGAGGTCTTCATGCACCATATCCACAATCCGCCGTCCGACCATCCAGGCCAGAACGTTACGCCGAGAATCTGCGGCAGGAATGGCGGCGTTCATGGGCAGGCCCATGCCCAGGGATTCCACCATCGAGGCCATGGTTGACGCCGTCCCCATGGTCATACAGTGACCCACCGACCTGGACATACCGGCTTCGGCTTCCATAAAATCCTGCAGGGACATGTCACCTGCGCGCACGGCTTCGGAAAATTCCCATACAGAAGTGCCTGAGCCCAGTTCCTCCCCCTTGTATTTACCGTTCAGCATTGGACCACCCGACAGGGCCAGGGTTGGCAAGTCGCAACTGGCGGCCCCCATCATCAGAGCCGGGGTGGTCTTGTCGCAGCCGACCAGCAAAACAACGCCGTCCATGGGATTGGCGCGAATGGATTCTTCTACATCCATGGATGCCAGATTGCGAAACATCATTGTTGTCGGACGCATCAGGGTCTCGCCCAGCGACGTCACCGGAAATTCTACCGGAAAGCCACCGGCCTCATAAACACCGCGTTTGACATGTTCGGCCAGGTCCCGGAAATGGGCGTTGCAGGGTGTCAGTTCCGACCAGGTATTGCAGATGCCAATGACCGGGCGGCCGTCAAACAGGTGGGACGGGAAACCCTGATTGCGCATCCACGACCGGTGAATGAAGCCGTCGCGATCCGCAGGGCCGAACCAGGCGGCGCTGCGGTATTTCGGTTTTTGATCTGACATCTGTCCGGTTTCCTTCCCAAGGTGCATGGAAATGTGCAAAAAACTGCGGGTTTTGACAAAATTGCAGATGTTTTGCACATAATAAATAATAATTTATTAGATATATAATAGTATTTTTATAGTGACACGCAACATATAAAATAGTATTTAAATAGAGAGATTGAGGATTTTTATCCATTCCCGTCTGGTGCTGACTGAAAAAAATGTTGCCGAACCGGGACTTGACCAATGCTACTGACAATCGGGGGAAGACCATGAAAACCATTAAAGGACCAGCTCTCTTTCTGGCTCAGTTCGCCGGTGATGAAGCACCCTTCAACAGCCTTGATGCCATCGCCCGCTGGGCGGCATCAGTGGGGTATAAAGGTGTGCAGATTCCATCATGGGACGGACGGCTTTTCGATCTGGAAAAAGCAGCCCAAAGCAAGGGCTATTGTGATGAGGTCAAGGGCACCCTGGCCGCGCACGGACTTGAAGTGACGGAGCTGTCGACGCACCTGCAGGGTCAGCTGGTCGCGGTACATCCGGTTTATGACGAAGCTTTCGATGGTTTTGCCGCCCCTGAAGTTCAGGGTAATCCCAAAGCCCGACAGGCCTGGGCTGTTCAGCAAATGATGCTGGCGGCAAAGGCTTCACAGAATCTGGGCCTGACCGACCATGCAACATTTTCCGGCGCGCTTTCCTGGCCTTTCCTTTATCCCTGGCCGCAACGACCGGCTGGGCTGGTGGAAACCGGTTTCGCCGAACTGGGCCGGCGCTGGACACCAATCCTGAATGCCTTCGACGAAGCGGGTGTGAACGTTTGTTATGAAATCCATCCCGGCGAAGACCTGCATGACGGTGTCACCTTTGAAATGTTCCTGGCCGAAGTGGAAAACCATCCCCGCGCCAACATTCTTTATGACCCCAGTCACTTTCTGTTGCAGCAGCTGGATTATCTGGCCTTTCTGGACATCTACCGTGATCGCATAAAGATGTTCCACGTCAAGGACGCCGAGTTCAATCCAACCGGACGTCAGGGCGTTTATTCCGGCTTTCAGCCCTGGGTCGATCGCGCGGCGCGGTTCCGCTCGCTCGGAGATGGACAGGTCGACTTCACCGGCATTTTTTCGAAGATGGCAGCGAATGATTTTGACGGCTGGGCAGTGGTCGAATGGGAATGCTGCCTCAAACATCCCGAAGACGGTGCCCGTGAAGGTGCTGAATTTGTTAACAAGCACATCATCCGGGTAACCGAAAAAGCCTTTGATGATTTCGCCGATGGCGGGTCGGATGAAGCGGCCAACCGGCGCATGCTCGGCATCGTCGCCGAAGCAGCTGAATAGGGGGGTGGGCCATGAGCACGGACACGAACACAAACCGCCGTCTTCGCCTGGGCATGGTCGGCGGCGGCCAGGGGGCTTTCATCGGCGGGGTGCACCGCATTGCCGCCCGCATTGACGGTGACTTCGATCTGGTTGCCGGTGCCCTGTCATCAGACCCGGAACGGTCCCGGGCCTCGGCGGCGGAACTGCGTATTGATCCGGACCGGGCCTATGCTTCCTATGAAGAAATGGCAAAGGCCGAAGCTGCCCGCGAAGATGGCATTGACGCCGTCGCCATCGTCACTCCAAACCATGTTCATCACGGCCCGGCCAAGGCCTTTCTTGAAGCCGGTATTCACGTGATCTGCGACAAGCCTCTGACAACTACGTCCGCCGACGCACTTGATCTGGTGGAAACAGTTGAACGTACGGGCATGATTTTTTGTCTGACCCACAACTACACCGGATATCCCATGGTGCGTCAGGCGCGTGAAATGGTTCGCAATGGTGATCTTGGCAAAATCCGGGTGATCCAGGCGGAATATCCCCAGGACTGGATGTCGGAAAAAGTTGAAGACGGCGACAACAAACAGGCGGCCTGGCGAACGGATCCGGCACAATCGGGGGCGGGCGGCAGTATCGGAGATATTGGCACCCATGCCTGTAACCTCGCCTGCTATATCAGTGGTCTTGAACTGACGGAAATCTGTGCTGACCTGTCGACATTTGTGGACGGCCGCCAACTGGATGACAACGCCCATATGATGTTGCGTTTCAGCAATGGTGCCCGGGGCATGTTGTGGTCCAGCCAGGTGGCACCAGGGAATGAAAATGCTCTGATGGTCCGTATCTATGGAGAAAAGGGGGGTCTGGAATGGCGTCAGGAACATCCTAATCACTTGCACTACACACCTCTGGGCGAGCCGCCCCGGCTGCTCACCCGCGGTGGTGCCGGTGCAGGCGATGCCGCAAACCGCGTTACCCGAACACCATCGGGTCATCCGGAGGGGTATCTTGAAGGTTTTGCCAATATCTACCGGGATGCAGCAGAAGCCATTCGGGCCCGGCTGGAAGGACGGCAAGCGGATCCTGCGGCCATGACTTTCCCAACCGTTGAAGATGGTCTCAAAGGTGTGCGGTTTATCGAAGCTGCTGTGGAGTCCAGTCGCAAGGGCAGTTCCTGGGTTGAGGTTCCTGCCCGCTGAGCAGGCAGGAAGGGGCAACAATACACGCGATGCGCAGGGCCGGGGGCGAAACAGGCATATGGGGACTGGTCCTGAAGGGCAGGTTGATTCTATACTGAGGCAATCCACCGCTTAGGGTGGTCTGACCGGGCGTAACTGCCCGCTGCCTCTGTGGAAAAGATGCCAGACAAGAAACCAGGTAAAAAACGCATTCATGCCAGAATAGTCGAAGGCCTGGGCTCGGAAATTTGTGGCGGCGGATTGCTCCCCGGTGACAAGCTGCCCGGTGACCTGGAACTTAACGCACGTTTTGACGCCAGCCGGACTGCCGTCCGCGAAGCCCTGAAAGTTCTGTCCTCAAAAGGCCTGATTGAAGCCCGTCAACGCGCCGGGACATTTGTCCGTCCGCGCAGCGAATGGGATTTGCTGGACCCTGAGGTTCTGTCCTGGCTGTCACACAAAACCATTGGTGAGGGTCTGTACGAGGATATCCTCGAACTTCGTGAGATTATTGAACCGGCCGCCGCCGGTTTTGCCGCGCGCCGGGCAACTGATCAGGACTTCCGTGCGATCGAAGAAGCCTTTCGGCGTATGGAGAATTCAACGGACGACCTGGAAGCATGGTATGCCGCCGATGCTGACTTCCATCTTTCCGTATTGCGCGCCTGCCACAACCAGATACTGGTTCGTTTTGCCGGTATTGTGCAAACCATTCTCAGTGTGACCCTGGATCTGCAAAAAGAAGTGCAGATTGATGTCTCCGTCGGCATGCCGGCTCACCGCGAGGTGTTTGAATGTATCCGTGACCGGGACCGCCGCGGCGCGGAACGCGCCATGCGTGCAACCATTGCCCGGGGCCGCAAGACCTTGCGTGACCGCTTTGGCAAACGGGCTCGCAGCACCGCCTGAAAAATTCAAACCGGCCAGGGCGATTCCGGTTTATACGGAAACGATTTGGCCGTTCATTCGCGGCCATCCAGTAAGGAGCGGATTTTTTCCAGCAACTCGATACGCCTGAAAGGTTTGTTGATCTGCAGCATTTCCGGGTCATTATCGTCGACCAGTGGGACCACACTTTCGGCATAGCCGGTTGTATACAGCACCTTGATGTCCGGTCGCAGACGCTTTGCTTCGCGGGAAATCTGAACCCCGTTTATGCCGCCTGGGAGAACAATATCCGTGAACAACAGATCAATGGTCCGGTCTTCAACCAGAATCCGTATTGCCTCGGCACCATCGGTGGCTTCAATAACATCGTAGCCATGGGCCCGAAGCATTGACGCCGAAATTTCCAGAACACTTGGTTCATCTTCGACAACAAGAATGCGTTCCGTACCGCCCTCGGCCAGAGGGGTTTCATCTTCTGATGCTTCCTGGTGTTGCTGTTCAACGGCCCGGGGCAAATAAAGCCTGATTGTCGTGCCAACGCCAAGCTGGCTTTCAATGGTGACATGGCCGTGCGATTGACGGGTAAAGCCGTAGACCATGCTCAGGCCAAGGCCACTTCCTTCACCGACTTCTTTGGTCGTGAAAAACGGCTCAAACACGCGGCCCAGGATTTCAGGTGCGATGCCGGTGCCTGTATCCCTGACTTCAATTTTTACATAATCGCCCTGCATCGCCACTTCATGGCTTTCGGCAAAAGCGCCGTCCAGGGTGATGTTGGAGGCCTTGACGGTCAGTCTGCCGCCGTCGGGCATGGCGTGGCTGGCATTGATGGCCATGTTGACCAGGGCGCTTTCAAATTGATGGGGGTCAATTTTGGCCAGCCACAGGTCAGCAGGCAAAGTGAAATCCACAACAATGGTTTCACCCAGGGTGCGAATGAGCAGATCATTGAGTCCGTCAATTACCCTGACGATGTCTGTGGTCACCGGAAAAAGGGTCTGGGTGCGGGAAAATGCCAGCAGTCGGCTGGTCAGAGAGGCCCCGCGCTGGATGGCCTTATCAATCCCGTCGAGACGCTCCGAGGCTTCTTCGTTTTCTCCGACATGGTCTCTGAGTAATTCGGCATTGCCGATCATCGCCGCCATAAGGTTATTGAAGTCATGGGCGACGCCACCCGTCAGTTGGCCGATCGCTTCCAGCTTCTGGGACTCCTGGGCCTGTCTTTCTGCGGTCTTCAATTCAGTGATGTTCCGACCGGTACCGCGATAGCCGGCGAATTTTCCTTTGTCATCAAAAATTGGCAGACCGCTCACCTGAAAACAATACATGCCATTTGGCCGCGCAATCCAGTATTCCAGATCCCGGAAGGGCTGGTGGGCCCGAATAATCTCAATATGCGCGCTGACAAGTTCAGGGTCCCGGGCTTCGGCCAGGACTTTTAGCCGGGTGGTATTCAGCCAGTGCTCCATTGGCAGACCGGTCAGGTCAACCAGTTGCTGTGAGACAAAGGTGTATTTATGATTGACGTCCGTCGTCCAGACCCAGTCTGATGTCGTGGCGATATAATCCCTCAGGGTCGCTTCGCTTTCCCTGAGATCATGGGTGCGTCGGTTAACCTGGTCCCGCAGGGATTTTGTCCATAGCAACAGCAACAGCATGGCGCCGGCAAAAAGTGCGATGACGGCACCGATCGTCCAGACCAGTATGTTCCAGTTGTATCCCGTTACAAGTGGACGCCCGAACCACTGGTTAAAAATCCTGTCATACTCGCCGCTGGCCCGAACCCGGGCGATGCCTTTGTTCAGCAGCACCAGGGTGTCGGTCGCGCCTTTGCGAACAGTCATGTGCCACGTCAGCTTCCTCAGTGACAATCCGACGGTTTTGATCTTTCCGGCAACGTCCTGTTTATAGGCCAGATGGCGCACGATCTGTTCCGGATAGATAAAGGCATCCACCTGTCTGGATGTCAGGGCATTCAGGCCTGCGGCGGGTGTGGGAACAATCAGGCAACTGATCTCTGGAAGTTTCATGAGGTAGATATGCGTGATGTGATGATCCACGCAGGCAACCTTTTTCCCGGTCAATGATCCGATGGACTGGATATCAAATCGATCATTCAGGACAAATATTTTTTCAGACATCTCGAGGATGGGTTCACTGAAATCAAGGAAGGTTGTGCGATCCGGCGTATAGCCAGTGTCGTGAATGAAATCGGCTTCGCCGCCGGCCAGCCACTTCAGAATCTCTTTCCAGTTGCCTGAATGAATGTGGCGAACTTCACCATCGATCGCGCGGATAACTGCAACCGCAAGGTCTTTGCCAAATCCGGTCAGGCGACCCTGTTCGTCCAGTTGATTGACCGGTGGGAAATTATTGGAAGATGCTGCGACAAATAAACGGCGAGGCGGGGTCTGGTTTTCTTCTGCTTTGGCTGGTGCAGAGGCCTGGGCAAGTTTCATCGGCGCAATACCGGGATCACCTACATTCTTGTCTGATGCCTGTGGGGGGCTTCCGAAGCTGAAAAACAGGGCGCAGGCAACTATGCCAAACGCCGGTAATCTTGACATTCATCCTCCTCCGACAGAGGTGATTTGCGGGTGTTGCGGGACATCATGTTGGCGGCAATCGCCCGGTCCTGTCAAATGTGGTTCATTAACTCTTTTAGTCAATCTCTTCCTTCAAGATCCGTTTCAGAACCTTGCCGGTCGCATTTCTGGGCAATTCATCAACAAATACCACTTGCGCCGGAATCTTGAACCTGGCCAGTTTGTCGCGGCAGTAGTCAATGACACCTTCAGCCTCAAGGGATTTCCCGGGCGCAACCACAACGACGGCACAGCCCATTTCACCCCATCGTTCGTCGGGCAGGCCGATGACGGCCACATCGGCGACCCCTTCCAATTTGAACAACACACTTTCAATTTCAGCCGGATAGACGTTTTCACCGCCCGAGATGTACATGTCCTTCCAGCGATCGACGATGTAATAGTGGCCGTCGTCGTCAACGCGGCAGGCATCGCCGGTATGTAGCCAGCCATCGGTAATGGCTTCAGCCGTGGCATCTGGCCGGTTCCAGTAGCCGGGTGTGATGTTGGGACCCTTGACCTACAATTCACCCGTTTCGCCAATACCGGCCTCTTCTCCGTTCTCATCGACCACACGTACCTGATTGTGCAGGGCGGGTTTGCCTGTGGAACCAGGCTTGCTGATGGCCATGGTGGCGTCCTGAACCAGAACCGCCGGGCTGGTTTCAGTCATCCCGTAGCCTTGCTGCAGGGCGATGCCGACTTTGCCGTAAGTCTCCAGTACCGGTACAGGGGTCGGCGCACCGCCAATACCGGCGCAGACCAGACGGGAAAAATCGGTCGTGGGAAATTCAGGATGTTGGCTCATGAACAGGTAGTTGGCAGGGACTCCGAAAAAATGTGTTACCCCCCGGTCCGGATCACCGATCAGGCGCAAAACCTCGCCGGGTTCAAAGGCCCGCATGATCAGAGACGTGCCGCCTGTATGCAGGGCGATGGAGGTGTAACAGTTCAGTCCGCCCGTATGGAACAGCGGCAGGATTGTCAGCGTAACACTGTCTGGTGTAACGCGTGCTGGTGTGCCCAGATTGACCGCATTGTAAAAGCCCATGCCATAGGTGTTCATGGCTCCTTTGGGCAGCCCGGTCGTGCCCGATGTATACATGATGGTCCAGACGTCGTCATGGCTCAGATCATCCACAGCGGCGACAGGACCGGCGGCTGTGATTGCATTTTCATATGCCGTATCCCCGCCGCCTCCACTGGTTTCAATATAGTGTTGGACCCCGGTCGAGCTTTTCAGGGCGTTGGCCTCGTCGGCAAAAGCCAGATCATGAATCAGGACCTTTGGATCAGCATCCTTGATGATGAAGTCCAGTTCGGCCACGGTCAGCCGCCAGTTCAGGGGCAGAAAAATAGCGCCGAATTTGGCGCAGGCGCTCTGGATCTCCATGATGTCGGTGGAGTTCATAGCGAGTACACCGACACGATCACCTCGTGCCACATTGCATTCGTTCTGCAGATGTCCGGCAAGTCGTTCACAACGTCGATTGGCCTCGGCATAGGTGAAACTGCGTTCTGAATGCAGGTCAATCCAAGCCGTTTTACCTGGTGTACAGTTG
>Ga0316204_10009524_pt1 | contig 12927 bp, 11 predicted proteins | sample 6monrhotite_MG_2_FD_205661 | JGI IMG/M metagenome (GOLD analysis project Ga0316204, IMG submission 205661) | Microbial mat bacterial communities from mineral coupon in-situ incubated in ocean water Damariscotta River, Maine, United States -... | ecosystem: Environmental > Aquatic > Marine >... | reverse complement strand
TCCGTGCCATCGACGTGGCGGCGACGCAGCAGCTCTCGGCGCTGCAGGACGCTGTTGGTGGCCGAGATGCGGCCCAGCGGGTCGCTGGCTCCTTCAACTCCCTCGTGCTGTTCCGCCACAACGACCATGCGTTGACGCAGTACGCCAGTCACCTGGTGGGCCGTCGGGAGCGCATCGAGCGCTCGTACAACGTCTCCGAGGGCGGCCAGGACGCCGAGCGGCACAACGTGCTCGGTGACGGCGTGAAGGCCGACAAGCAGTCGGTGACCCGCTCGGTGTCCGAGCGGACGGTCGAGAAGGACCTCATCACGGACGACCTGTTCGCCTCGCTGCAGACCTTCGAAGCGGTGGGCATCTTCTCGGCCGAGACGGGCCGCCAGCTCGTCCGATTCTGCAGCAAGCCCCAGTGGCTTCCAGCACGAACACCGCAGCACGAGGTGGTCAAACATCTCCAGGGCAAGGCGGCCGACAAGGGCTTGGTGACCTGGCTGCGAGAGGCCCTACGCCTCACAGGAGGCCGTTCATGAGTGCGATGCAGGCATCGATGGTGCACGCGTTGGTGAGGTCGTTGGTAACAACGACACTAGGACATGCCCGGGCGGGCGCCATCGGGGTGTCGGTGAGCAGGCTCCGAGGAGGGTCCCCCGCCGTAGGGTCCCCCGCCACACTGAGGGACGCCCATGGGCGATGAAGACGCCGATGTAGACATCGGTGGTGAGGGCGTTGGTAACAACGCCGCCAAGCATGCTCCGGCACGAGGCTGTCTAGCGTCTCGAGGGCGACGGCGAGGTGGCCTGGCTGTGAGGGGCGCTGCGCCTCACAGGGGGGCGTTCATGAGAGCGACGCAGGCATCGATGGTGCATGCGTTGGTGAGGTCGTTGGTAACAACGGCGCTAGGACATGCCCGGGCGGCTGCCGTCGGGGTGTCGGTGAGCAGGCTCCGAGGAGGGTCCCCCACCGCAGGGTCGCCCGCCGCACTGAGGGACGCCCATGAGGGCGATGAAGACGACGATGTAGACATCGGTGGTGAGGGCGTTGGTAACAACGCCGCCAAGCACGCTCCGGCACGAGGCCGCCAAGCGTCTCGAGCGCGAGGGCGCGGGGACCTGGCTGCGAGGGGCGCTGCGCCCCAGAGGAGGACGTTCATGAGGGCGATGCAGACGACGATGTGGGTATCGGTGGTGTCAGCGTTGTTGACTCCGTTGGTAACAACGACGGCAGGGGCGGCGCCCTTCCATGGGTGCACCTTCTTCAAGGAGCGCCTCATCGCGTCGTCCTGGCCGGGAGGTCAGCACACGGGCTGTGCCAATTTCTCGGTCGAGCCGTTGACCTGCACCAAGCAGAAGTCGACCCCGCTCGGGGTCGTGACCTACCCAGGGGACCGCGTCTCTGGACGACTGCCCGCGTACTTCGTCGAGGTCACGCGCTTCAAGGGGTGGTCGGTGTTCTCGGAGGACACCGTCGACGGGCTGACGCTGCGGCCGCACATCAAGGCGGCCGAGGCGTGGTGGAAGTTCGTCATGGAGCAACGGTACCCGGGTGTCGGGACGGCGCTGTCCGTGCTGCCGGGTGCCGGGGACGGGACCTTCGATGCCACGCCAGGCAACAACGGCGGCATGCTGTACGCCCGCACCATCCAGGTGCCGTACGGGGCGCTCGCGTGGACCTTCGCATCCGTCGGGGTAGCCCAGGGCTCGGTGGCTCCGATGTGCTTCGACGGCATCTCGGAGTTCACCCCCGAGACCTGGGCAGACCTCCCGGGGCACCCAGAGACGGCCGCGACGTTGCTGGTGGCACCCCTGACGGAGCTGTTGTGCGACAGCGAGCTGTCCGGGGTCTACGGTCCCGAGCTCCCCTTCGACAGCCCCTTCGACAACGTGCGACAGACCTGCGCGTTCCCTGTCCTGCCGCAGTGGGTGGTGGCGAACATCGCAGAGCCCACCTCGGAGGTGTGGGAGATCGGCCTGAACCCGCGCAAGGCCTGTGCGGGTCGGCTGGGGCCGCACCTGCCGCGCACGGGACGGGTGAGCAACTCCCCGAACGAGTGGGAGGCGGCGAACCTGGTGGCGTACCGTATGGCGACGCTGGCCGAGGACCACTTCATCACGGGCCCGGGCATCGAGCCGGGCGACCGGTGGCAGTTGGTCTGGCCCCCGATGGCGAGTCCCCGGGCACACAGCTGCGGTCGCCCTGGCGCGGTCCGGACCCTCGAGCTGCCGACGGATGGCCCCATTGCTTGGCCGCAGCTCCCCGGCACGGACGGACCCATCCGACCTGGTGGCGTGCTGGGCGCCTACGCCCGTGGGGGAGGCAGCTACGTGTGGGCGGTCTGGCGGAAGTTCAGCCGGTGCGTGGAGCCCGGCTGGGGTGCTGTGTTCGCGGGCGAGCTCGCCGCCCACCATGCGGCCGCCACCGCGGCGTGCAGCACGGTCGGCGCCACGGACGGCATGCCATGAACGCCTTCGTGCATGCCTTCGAAGACATTCTGACCCGCGCCTACGAGGTGGGGGCCAGCGATGTCCACATCGAGCCCCACGCTGACCACGTGCACGTGCGCGTCCGGGTGGATGGGCGGATGGAGTCCTGGCAGCGCCTCGAAGACGATGCCCGCCGGCGCCGATGGATGGAGGTCATGAAGCGAGGGTGCAACCTCGACATGTCTCGCATCGGCGCACCCCAGGACGTGCGCTTCGGGACCGAGGAGCCACCGTGCGACTACCGCGTCGCCCTCGTTCCAGGCGTCGACGGAGGAGAGAAGCTGGTACTGAGGCTCCTGCCGCGGACCACCAGCTTCGACCTCGAGGCCTACCGCATGCCGGCGGAGGCCAAGGCCGACCTTCGGCAGGCACTCACGAAGCGCGACGGACTCATCCTCGTGAGCGGGCCGACGGGGTCGGGCAAGTCCACTCTCCTCTACAACGCGCTCGATGCGCTCGACCCGGATGACCGGACCATCTACACCCTCGAGGACCCCGTCGAGTACCGGCTACCTGGCCTCTGGCAGTGCCAGGTGGACCGGAGTCGGAGCGTCGGCTTCGTCGAGCTCCTCCGTGCCATGATGCGCGCAGATCCGGACGTCATGCTCGTGGGTGAGGTGCGGGACGAAGAGACGGCGAATGCGGCGTTCCACGCGGCGAAGACGGGCCACTTGGTTCTGTCCACCGTGCACGCGAACGATGCGGCCGGCGTCGCGGAGCGGATGGCAGACCTCGGCGTGCCTCAGGCGACGTTCGACGCCACTGTCCGATTCGTGTCCGCCCAACGTCTGGTGCCTCGACTGTGCGACGGCTGCCGGGAGGAAGACCCCGAGGGAGCGATGCTGGTGAGTGCGGTCCTTGGACCTGTCGAGCGAGCGTTCAGGGGTCCAGGATGCGAGGCATGTCGCGGCCTCGGGACGAGGGGGCGACTGCTGCTCATGGGCTGGATGGCGAGGGAGGCGACGGACGACGGACGCAGCCACCTGGTCGTGAGACACACGCTGCGCTCCTCTGCTCGCGAAGCCGCAGAAAGGGGGGTGATCCGTGCTTCGGATGCAGTGGGGTACTGAAGTGGCGCTGGTGGGCTTGATGCTGTCGTGGTCGCCGGTCGCGCTGGGTGGCGAGCCGTCCTTGGTGGCGCCGGACGGTCCGCGAGCCCAGCCTGCAGAGCGCTGGTTCGGCGCTGGTCGTCTCGACTACTGGGGCGGCAAGCCCTACGGCACGGGCCCAGGAATGGTGACGGGGGAGCTTGCTGCCTGGCGAGACGAGGTCCTCGAGGAAGACCCACGTACGGCGCCAACGCGTCCACGGACACCCGAGGCTGCGGTGTCGGGGTCGGCGGAGCCGGACTGGGACGCACTGCTCGACCCGACCAACGAAGCGTTCTGGCGGGAAGGCGACCATGTGCCGCCGGCGCAGCTGATGGCGGTGGTCCAAGACCCATCGGCAGAGAACGTCGAGCGCTACCGAGCGTGGCAGCGCAAGAAGCTCGAGGTGACGGGCTGGGTGTCGCAGCTCGTCGCCGAGCCCGACGTGCGGCCCGCCATCGACTGGTCCCGGGTGACGGTCGTGTACTTCTACGCGATGGGCTGCTCGGTGTGCGCCCGGAACGCGCCGGTGGTGGACGAGCTGATGGAGCTCGGTGCGGAGGTGATGCCTGTGCACCTGGACCGGCCGTCGCCACGGTGGCCGAGCTCGACCCCGTGGCAGGCGGAGATGGCTGCCGGCGTCGACCTCGTTGGCACCCCGACGTGGGTGCTCGTGAAGGACGGAGAGCGCGTGACTGTGCGGGGCTTGGCGTCCCGCGAACGCTTGGAAGGAGAGCTGAGATGAAGCGGTGGACGATGATGGTGTGGATGGGGGCCCTTGGGCTGACCGCATGCGCGAATGGCGTGGGGGAGGGCCCTGCTGGGGCAACCACCACAGGGCTTGACGTGGATTCTGGCGGGTCGGGTGGCCAAGGCGCCGGCCTGGCCCAGGGGCAAGACGAGCCGTGGGTGTCGATCGAGCACTCGTCGCTGTCGACCTGCGGCATCACCGAGGGAGGGGAGGTGGCATGCCTTCAGGTCAGCGCAAGCCAGCTGCCGGCTGGCGACGACTTCGTGCAAGTCGAGTTGGCGGGTGGCTGGCCTGGGATGGGGTGCGCACTGCGTGCAGACGGCGAGGCTGTCTGCTTCGCTCCCAGCGACGCGTCCCAGCGCCTGGTCGATGAGGTGCCCGCCGTCGAGCTCACGGTCCTGGCGGGTCGGGACTTCCTGGTCGAGGGCCAGGTCTGTGGGCTTGATGCGGACGGGGCCGTCCATTGCTGGGGCGACGTTCAGAAGCCGCCTCCCGAGGACGAGGTGTTCGTGGACCTGGATGGTGGGGGAGGCGACTTCTGCGGGCTGCGGGAAGATGGGTCGGTTCTCTGCTGGGAGGCCTTCAGCGGACGTCGCCTCGAGGAGCCTCCCGAGGGCGACTGGGAGACGGTGACCGTCGGCGACGAGTACGCGTGCGTCCGAGAGGGCACGACCGTCGAGTGCTGGGGGCGGCTCCCTGGGGACGAGGCCCCTGACGAGCCGTTGGTTGCCGTGGAGGCGGGGGAGTGGTCCGTGTGTGGCCTCGGGACGGACGGTGCGGCGCGATGCTGGGGCAGCAACGGCTGGGGCCAGAACAACGTGCCCAACCAGACGTTCCAGGCCCTGAGTCCGGCTGAGATGACGGTCGCGGGGCTGCGGACGGACGGCGCGGTGGAAGTCTGGGGCGCGAGCTTCCGCTGACATCGCAAGGGTAGTTGAAATAACCAAGAGTGTAACGACGGAAAGCGATGTCGCCGCTCTCTTGTTCGGGCATAGTCAGAATCGTTGGTAACACCGTTGGTAACTATACCTGGGCGTGCTCGTTGGACTGCCCCGGCGGCCCGTTGGCAGTCTGAAAGCGCAAGCGGCGCCCACAACTTGACGGACTCCAAAACGTACCAGAAAGCTGCCTGTGAGCAACTGAAATCTGGCTGCCGACGACCCACACGGGGACCCAGTGTGCAGTAAGCGCTCGGGAGAGCCCCCATCGCCTTGGCGAATGTGGAACATGCCCATTGATGGTCAAGTCGAATCAGGAGAATTCCCCAAAGGAACGTACCTCTGGGGTGCAAACACCCTGTCGAGCGTGAGCCTCGACAAGGCATGCATCGTCTTCTCTGGAGAGATCCACGAGCACCGCTTGTGTTACCGCTGAGATTCCGGTAGGTTGCGTCGCAGTACAAAAAGGGAGGTTCTGGATGACGCCTATCTGGATGGTATTGATGCTTGCATGCTCTTCTGGGGGCATCGACGTGAAGAGTGCCAACTCGGGCAGCACCTACGCTGCGCCCCTGGAAGCGTTGGATACTGGGAAAGCGGCCGAAGCGGCTGAAGCGGTGGCCGTGGCCACCGTCGATACGGCGGAGGGGGCGCAATGATTCTGTGGCTTCTACTCCCGTCTCTTGCGCAGGCCCAGTGGGTCGGCAATCTCGTCGAGTCCGATACCGCCTCCACTGCGGTGGTTGGCGCCGCCATCCGTCAGTGGGGCCCTACTGATGAAGTGTTCATGGTGTTCGAAGTGCGCGACACCAACACGCTGGTGAATGAGCATCACGTGCACATCGGAGAGTGGGAATGCAACAATACGTCCTGCTCCTCAGCGTCCTTTGTGAACAGCAGCGCTAGCCCGATGGACTTGCTGAATGACCTTAGGCATGATCAGTACGCGCACCCGGCGATGGCCATCAAGCGGGAGGGGCCTAGCGAAGGCCGGGATCTCATCGTCACGATGCGAGGGCGCGCCGACGATGAGTGCGACGGAAGCGGCCCCTACGCCACGGGGGGCGCGACCGAGACCGTCACCAAATACCTCGATGTAGTGGGGCGGTGGTGGAGCACGAATCCGGTTGGGCTTGGGTCCGGAACAGTGCGTATGGATGCCCTTGACTCGGTCTGCGAGAACGCTCAGTACTCCTTTACGAGGTACGACAGGAACACGTATGATGCCCACGCCGCATACGACTGGGAGGAAACGCCCGACGTGGTTTCCGGGCCCACCTACGTTCCGGCGGACGTATTCGTGGCGGACTACCCCGACGGGGGACCGTGGAGCCACGAGGCCATTTGGCGAGGAGCGACGGAGCCCAATCTCCACTACGCGCCGACCTTCGATTTCTACGACGACGGAGCAGGAAACGCCAGAAGAGTAGTTGCCTACCACGATGTGACAGCGTCGTCGGTTGAGGTGGCGCACCCGGATGAACCCGATCCGTGGAACAGCGATGCTGCCTTCTCCACAGCGGTTGGGCAATGGAATCCTTCTATCAAGGTGCAGGGTGACCGCGTTGACGTGGTCACGGCGACCGGGAGCAACATCAACTACAACACGTGCAGCACGACCTTCAGTGTGGACTGCCGCAACGATGCGGACTGGACCGAAGAGATCATTGCGACCAACGCAACGGAAGCTTCTGTTGTATCTGATGGTGACCGATTGTTCATCGTGTCTTCCAGCAACACCAATGGCAGCGAGGTTAAGGTGAGGACGAAGTGCGTGGGAGACCCGTCTTGGTCGGTGGAGGCCCCGCGCTCGGTCCCAACGGGAGAGAGCCAGATGCTGTACAGCGGCCGGCCATACGTGGCACTCAACAAGAAGGACAACGTGCTCCACGTCGTGTTCATTGAGAACGAGAATGGTCTTCCCAACGAGGACACAGGGGATGCGTTCTGGTTCCGCCGAAGCTACGCGGACTGTCCATGATCTGGGCGCTACTCGCCGGACTGGGCTGCAGTGGCGATGAGCCACTGCCCTCGGAGACCGCAACCCGGTCAGGGCGAGACACGGATACGTCCGTGGCTACCACCACCGGTGAGACAGCCGGTTCGGTGACGGGAACGTTGCCGGATACGACGGGGGTCGCGCCCTTTGTTCGATACGTCTACGACGAAGGGTCGGCCACGGCGTTCAATCGCTACGTGTCTGAAGTCAGCGTATTTCCGGACGTATCCGGCGACGGCCTTCCCGACATGCTCGCGCATCGCGTGGGGCCGGACTCCTTCCGATCCGGCCTCCCAGGGGCTGGGGAACACTCGCTTGCGCTGTTTGGCGACCGTGCGGACTGGGCATCGCATCCCGCCCAAGCGGTGTCCTACGCCGGCGACGTGGATGGCAACGGGGTGGGTGATCTGTGGGTGAAGGATTGCCTGCATCTCGGCCCCATCGAAACCCTCGATGACCCTCCTGCGTTCTGCCTCGGCGGCCTTCCCGACCTAGCGATTGCTGCCCATGGGAACCTCGACGCCGACGGAGACGGCACCGTCGACGTCGCGTTCACCGACAACGTAGGGTTCATGCGGATTGCCTACGGGCCCTTCGATGGCCCCCGCGAGGAAGGAGACTCCCGCAACGGCGAGGACACGACCTTTGGTCCGCGGGGCAACTGTGCCGTCAACACGTCGACCTACATCGGCGCGGGCAACCGCAGTGGCGAAATGCTGCTGTCGGTCGCTGGAGCGGCCCCGTGCTACCCCGCCTTGATTGACGTTGCTGGTGGTCGCGGGAGAACGATTGACTTGGAAGATGTCATCTACAACCTGGGCACCGACATGCAGCCCCCCGTCTACAACCTGCGGGATGACGGGCTGGCGGACCTGGCGATCCTTGGCACTCTAGTGGACCTACCGGCCGATCCGAAGGTAGTGGCCGACCTTACCTACATCTTCATGGACGGCACGCTGGAGGGCGGCATCCGGGATCTGACCGGAGACGGGCGAGACGAACTCGTGTCCGGTGAGATCTTCTACGTACCTCCAGACGGAACCGAAGACCGGTTCTGGTACATCGTGCCGGGCCAGCCAGACCTTGTCGGCGTGAACCCTCGAGAGTTGGGGGTCCACCTCGGTAGCTACTACGAGTATGGTTGCGATGAGTTCACCTCCTACGATCTCGATGGTGACGGACTCGGGGAGGTGATCGGTTGGGGCCCGAAGGCCGTAGCCATCTGGCGAGGTGTCGACATTCGGGACGCCCTCCTTGCCATGGGTCGACTCCCGGACCATCTCGCGCAGAAGCCCTGACCGCCAGCGAAGCAGTACGCGTCAGGCTGTCTTCGGCGGAGACGAGACCGTGTTGGTCTGGCGGGCCACGCGAGAAAGGGCTCTTGCTTGCGCTACCAAACTCGTTGTTAACGGCGTGGGCAACATCGACGCTATCAGCAACCACGCTCGATGGCCTGCTCCACGAGGTAGCCCACGGTCACGCGGAACCCGCGACGCTGCAGAGCGCCCACGGTGTTCCGTACGCGGTTGCGCACCGACTCATCGACCCAGAAGCCGTCTCGCACCTGCACCCGTTCACGCTCGAAGGGGGCAGGGGGGACCACTCCCGTCTTGAGGCGTGCGGCTCGCGGGAAGGAGTTGCCGTCGTTGTGTTCCCGCTCCAGCTCCTCGAGGACGACATCGAGGGCGTCGGAGACCACCTCGCCCTTCGTGCGGCCCGAGGCCTTGCTCGCCTTCATGAGGAGCTCTCGGGCAACCTTGTCGTAGTAGACCGGCAGGTTGACCCGGCGCTCGTCCGGAACGAGCTGGATGCCGCTCCGTGCCCGAGGCTTCGGTGCTTCTTCTGCAACGGCGGCTGGTGCAGCCGCCTTGGGAGCGGGTCGCGCGAGCAAGCTCTCGTCGTCCAGCTCCAGGTCCTCTTCGAAGTCGAGGTCGAGGCCCACTCCTGCCAGTCCGGCCTTACCGCGGCTCACAGGCACACCTCCATGACGATGTCAGCAACGGCCGAGTAGTCCTTCACAACGGGGGACCGAGGAGAGTGGGTCCGCACGGGCTGGTTCTGCGCCTTGGCGTTTCGGACGGCAGCGGCCTCACGGATGGTGATCACCTCTTCGTTCTTGAGCAGCAGGTGGCGACCGAGAAGGTCGTGCTGCTGAAGGAGCTGTACGAGCTCGCGGGCGAGCCGGGTGCGGTCCTTGCGGCAGGGCAAGACGCCCAGGATCTGCAGGTCGGGGTTGTCGCCGGTCTGTACCCGGCTGATCATCGACAGCGTCCGAGGCATGGCTCGAATGCTGTCCTTCGTCCCGAGCTCGATGGGGATGAGTGTGTGGGTTGCGGCGGTCAGGCCCATGCGGGTGAATGTGCCGTACTGGGCGGGACAGTCGATGACGACGAAGTCGTAGTCACCCGCGACCTGCGCGAGGGCGTCTCGCAGCAGCGTCCACCCCGAGTCGTCGGCAACCAAGTGCTCCACCATCTGTTGCCGCGACCCTGCGCTGGGGAGGACATCAAAGCCCCATGTCGATGGCGACACCACGTCCTTCACCCCTGTCTCGTCGTCCGGGGAGAGGGCCAACAGGAGGGGAGGCACAGCGCCCTTGGCGACGGGCAGGCCCGTGCCGGCGGTGGCGTCGGCGGACGTGTCCAGATCGACCAAGAGAACGCGCTTGCCGCGGCCCTCGAGTTCGGAGGCGAGCTGGAGGGATGTGGTGGTTTTCCCCGCCCCCCCCTTGAAGGTAGCCACAGCGATGACGTGCATCTTCTCTCCGGAGTTAACGTTGCACCTAACGTACGACATCAAGGGCGTTGTGGCAACCGTTGTTAACAACACTCCTGCCAATGGGGCTACCGACGATGGGGTGGTTGGCGGTCCATGACTGAAGTCGGGTGACGGGCGTCCGTCGGCCCGTTGTGAGGCATGGACCAACCGGCAGAATGCCGTGGACCGCTGGTTGCATGAGTGCCGGACGGAGGCCGACATGTCCGCAATGAGCCAGCAGACCCAGCAAGAGGAAGTCCAGCAGACGCAGCAGCAGGGGCAGCAGCAAGCGCCGACGATGGGGGGCACCGACTTCGCGGCCTTCGGTCCAGAGAGCGCTGCGGGCTTCCAGGAGACGGCCGGGAACGCGTGGATCAGCGAGCAGCTGGGGGCAGAAGGGGAGCAGAGCCACGGGACAGCGGTTGACGAGGATGTCGTGGTGGTGGATGACGGCACCTACGACAGCCAGGAGGACAACCAGAACACGGACAAGGTCGCCGCGAACGCGCAATGCAACGTGACGGCGCTCGCCATGATGCTGACCGCTCTGGGGGACGACCAGGACGTGCATTCGGCCGCGGTCGCCCTCGTGATCGAGAAGGGCTCTCCGAAGACGGAGGAGGAGCTCGCGGAGTGGGAGCTGGCGGGCCTGCTGATGGAGCGCTTCGAGCTCTGGGGCAACGCGGAGTGGGAGACGTGCGCAGACGAGAACGCTGACCACTTCTGGAACGGCTGGCACGCGTACTGGCTTGAACAAGGGAAGCCGTGGAACCAGGTGCAGGAAGCGCTGGCCTGGGTGGCCATGGAGTTCGAGGAGTTCGTCGGAGAGACGAGCGGCGCCTCCTACGGGGGGTCGAGCGGCACAACGCCGTTTGACAACTCCCGCACGGAGGAGGAGCTGTACTCGGCGGACTACTACCTGAACGAGCTAGCTCCCCTGATGAAGCAGGGGTCGGCCATCATGCTGGGGACGAGGCTCACCCCTGGCCACGTCGTGGCGCTGAAGGGCATTCGTACCGACGGAATCCTGGCCAACGACCCCAATGGCATCAACATCGGAAGCCAGGGTCGCTACGTGCTGAACGGGGAGTTGATCACCAAGCACGTGCCGTTGGCGATGGGGGACCGGCACAGTGTCGTCAAGTCCCGGCTGACGTACAATCAGGACATTCTCGGGGAGCTGATGATGCACATGGCGGACATCGAGACCACGCGGCTCTGGGAAGGCGACAAGGCCGTGAAGGACATCGACACGGCGTGCTCCCACGAGCTGGGTGAGGACAACTTCTACACCTGGGACGAGGTGAAGAGGTTCAGCATCGGGAAGTGGAACATGGTCGCGGGCCAGAAGGAGTAGCTGGATGACCTGGCTGATCACGCTAGCGTTGGCGCTGCCCCCAGGCTGCGAGGAGACGACAGAGCTTCCATCCAAGTGGCCGGCGCCCCTGCCTGTCGAGTCGTGGATGACGGACGCGGCAAGGAGCTCCATGCGGCGGGCGAGCGCCACCAACGACGAGGCCTGGAGGGCCGCGACGGAGATGGGCGAACGGATTCAGTGCGGGCCTGTGCGCATCCTGCGGTACGACTACGGCGGCGGTCTCGCAATCGTGGCCGAGACGGCCGAGGCCTACTTGCTCGTCGAGGTGCAGAGCCCGCGAGGGGGGGAGCCAGACGAGGATGCGGCGCTGCCGCTCACCAGAAAGGGGGAGAGCTACGAGCTCGCCCCAGAGCCGGACGTAGGCGCCGTGCGGCTGCGATGGGACCGCGCGAAGGGCGTGTCTCTGTGGAGCTGCTCTAGCGGGGACACGCATTCGACATGCCCGTGGGGCGGTAGGCTGGAAGGGGAGCTGACTGCTAGCGGTCGCCCTTCCGGGTCGTGGAAGTGGTTCATCGATGACGCGGTGATTGTGGAGGGCGTGTACGTCGATGGCGTGGCCAACGGTCCAGCGTCCCTGCGCGGAGGGGGTGGGCTCGTGGTTCGCGGGACGGTCAACAGCGGTGAGCGCGTGGGGGACTGGGTCACGGAAGCCCCCGGGCAGCCCGCCGTGGTGAGGCGATACGTGGACATGCCGAGCATCGCGGACGACTGCTCGGCCATCGCAGGCATCGTGGTGCCGCCCACTGCGGAGCCAGGTGGGTACGGGCCAGCTGGTCAGGAGCAGGTGTCGGAATGCCGGCCGGAACCATGGCAGTATTGGTTCTACGTGGACCGACGACCGTTGCTCGATGAGCTCGAGAGCTACGCCATCACCGAGACCGAATGGCTAGCCGCGGCGGCAGACGCGGGGTGGACGCCGGTGTCGGAGGCTCGGGACCCGGCCCTTCTGCACAACGACGCCTTTCCAGGCTGGCGCATCGAGCTGCAAGTCTTCGGTGACCCGGTAGCACAGGTGTGGGTGAAGCTTCAGCCTGTGCCCGCCCCGGCGCAGTAGCTTCGCGCCCAGCGCGAATCCCGCGAGGGCTACGCCGCTACGCGAGCCCGACTTGCTCGGTGCTGCCGAAGTCGAGGTCGGAGGCCTCGGCGAGTGAGGTGTAGCGCCCCAGAGAGCCCACCACGATGTGGTCGAGAAGGGGAAGGCCAAGGGTTCGGCCGGCGCGGATGACGCGGCGTGTGACGTCGATGTCCTGAGCCGACGGGGTCGGGTCGCCGCTGGGGTGGTTGTGGGCGAGCAAGATGGCGGAGGCACCGCTCCGCCCCTGGCGCAGGGCCCAGGCGTAGATCTGTCGAGGGTCGACGATGGTGAAGCACTCGTTGCCGACGGTCAGGGTCTCGACGGCGATGGCGTGGCGCCGGCGGTTGAGGGCTGCCACGACGAGCCGCTCGGTGGCGTGCCCTGTCAGGTGGGGGAGGAAGAGGCGGTGGGCGTCGCGGGGGCTCGTGATGCCCCCGGCGGGCGGGGGAGGCTCCGCGACATGG
>Ga0316204_10009522_pt1 | contig 12928 bp, 10 predicted proteins | sample 6monrhotite_MG_2_FD_205661 | JGI IMG/M metagenome (GOLD analysis project Ga0316204, IMG submission 205661) | Microbial mat bacterial communities from mineral coupon in-situ incubated in ocean water Damariscotta River, Maine, United States -... | ecosystem: Environmental > Aquatic > Marine >... | reverse complement strand
TTATACCACAAAAACAACCCTCTCCCTCTCCCTTTAACGGATGATTAAATTGGAATATTTTTGACACCCTGCACACTACGCTCTTACTATAAATAAATGGATTACTGCCCACCCGCTATAAAATTGTCACTCAAACGTGCAACGCTGAATGGATAAACCTCCACTCATCACCGCGCTACTCTCTCCTACCTGCTATCCCCATGCATGCAGTGAAATCAGGCTCATCGAAACCCATATTTCATGGGTCATTTTAACGGGTGAGTACGCTTACAAGATTAAAAAACCTTTGAACCTCGGCTTCCTTAATTTTGATTCATTAGAAAAACGACACCATTATTGTAAAGAGGAGCTGCGACTGAACCAGCGCCTTGCTCCGCAGATATACCGAGATATGGTAGCCATTTATTACGATAATCAGCACGTATTTGTCGCTAAACAGCACCCTGAAGCAATTGAATTTGCAGTTCGCATGAATCAGTTCTCCCAGACGCAGATGTTAGAGTCTTGCCTACAACGCCACTCAATTGAAAACCGACATATCGAACAACTCGCCAACGATATAGCCCATTTTCACCTCACAATCAGTCATCATCAAATCAACACCCATCATGGAAGTGTTAGCACAATTCAGCACGCCATGGAGGATAACTTCCATCACATTAAACAGTGCCTACCTGATACAGTATTAAATGAGCTGCATCAAAGTACGCTTAAAACATACCAATCTCTACAACCAATGATGGAACAACGTCTTCAGCGAGGCTTTGTTAGGGAATGCCATGGTGATATGCACTTAGGAAACATGGTCATGCTAGAGGACCGCATTACCCTATTTGACTGCATAGAGTTCAATCCCGATTTTTTCTGGATCGATGTAATGAGCGACATCGCCTTCTTACTTATGGATTTGCAACAACGCGGCTACAGTGAATGGGCCAACTATCTGCTCAATCATTACCTTAGCAACACGGGAGACTACGCTGGACTTCCCCTTCTACCACTATACCAAAGCTACCGGGCCATGGTTCGAGCTAAGGTAAACGCTATTCTCATACAGCAGCATGGCGATGCAAAAGATCAACAAACTGCGTTAGAGAGTGTGAATGCTTACCTTCAATTAGCACATCAATTTATTCAACCCTCATCGGGGGCTTTAATCATTACACGTGGGCTAAGCGGCAGTGGTAAAAGCTACCTGTGTCAACAACTAGCACCTAAACTTAACGCTATTCACCTACGCTCAGACGTAGAGAGAAAACGCATTTTTTCTATGAATGCCAACACTGATACCTGCATACCCCTTACCCAGAAATACTATAGTCCACAAGCCAATCAAACCACCTATCAACATCTGATAACTATCTCAAAGCTTTTGATTGAACACGGCTTCACTGTCCTGGTCGATGCCACGTTCATTGCCCCCGAAGACATTGAGCATTTTCAACAATTAGCCGCAGAGAAGAGGTGCGCTTTCGCTATCCTTCAGTTAGATGCTCACCCACAACAATTACATAACAATATTCTACAACGTCAACAAAACACTAACGATCCATCTGATGCGGATCTCAACGTTTTAACAAAACAGCAACAGCGCTACCAGCCATTAGAAGAAAACGAGAGTCTCATTCAGCACCTCTGGGGAGATGAGATCAAAAACACATTGGCCAAGCTGCAACAAAAACTCTCAAATCACCCTAATAAACTTAATTAGAGGGACGATATGTGGACTAACTGATAATAATAATGAAAAGGTACTCCATGCATACCACCAAGTATTACCTCGTTAGCCTTCTAATACTACTTTTCAGTAGTAGTACGCTTGCCGCTAACTGGGGCTACTCCGGTCAAAATACCCACTACCCTCCTGAAAAATGGAGCCACTTAAAAGGCGCAAGCCTTTGCAGCAAAGGAAAACAACAATCACCCATTAATATTGCAAGCAGTGAAGTTGCCGCGAGTGGGTTTATGCTAAAAAAAGAGTACGGTGGCAACTATGTGGAAATCAGTAATAATGGTCACGCAGTAATCGCCAAAGCGGGGCGCTATATCGAAATAGAAGAGCCTAGCGAAGATGGCGGCGATTCAACCTCACACCGCTATAAATTAGCTCAATTCCACTTCCATACACTTAGTGAACATACTGTCAGCTTAAGCCCTCTCGATACCCCGAAGCACTATGACATGGAGCTGCATCTTGTGCACATTAGTGAACAAGGTAGGCTTGCTGTACTGGGCATATTTATCGAAGAAGGCGATTACAATGAAACTTTGGGAGGACTCTTTGAAAACCTCCCCAAATCACCTGCACATGACGCGGATAAGCACGGTAAAAAAGCTCATGGAAAAGACAACAAAGGAGAGAATAAAACCATCGCGCAACTAAGCGCTAATTATGAAAATTTACTACCTACTGAAAGCGATCTGTTTGTCTACCAAGGCTCACTGACAACTCCACCTTGTAGTGAAGGCGTTCAGTGGATGGTTTTTGTTGAACCAATCCAGATGTCTCGTCAACAAATACAAAGCTATCGCGCCCTCTACAGTGACAATGGGGTGCCTTATCATACCAATCGCCCAGTCCAACAACTTAACCATCGATTAATTCGATTCGGCAGTAGCGATTAAACCTAAATATCAATTATGCACGTTGCAAAAAAATTACAGGCATAAAAAAATAGGGTAGCCATCCAGCTACCCTATTTAGTTTAATACTCCTACAGGAAATCCCTTTCCTTATTATCTCCTTATAAATCTTTATTCCCCCTTAAATATCCTTGTTTTCCTTCCTTGAAAAATCCCTTTCCTCCTGTCCTGAAACTAAATCTACGCAATTCGGTGCCCACTAGCCAGCCCAATTACCACCACAAAAAAGCCCCACTCTTACTTTAAACCTTTTTTTAATAAACATATTACCCGGCAAGCCTTTGTTTTATATGTTTTTAACAAAATTTAATGAAAATAAAACATTCAACCAAAAACAAGCACTCTTACATGATTTTCAGAATTATCCTACAAAAAACATAAAGTAATCAGCGCAAACTTTGCCAAGGCAAAAAACAGTAAAAACATTTAAAATTAGAGGTTATTGGTAGTTATTTAAGAAAATATTACAACGCGTCTTAAATACACAGCCATAGCCACAAATCCCCCCCCCAAAAAAAATAGAGACCACACTGTTTTTTAACCAACCCTCTCTTTAGCTTGTCGCCAAAATCCCTCAAGGGTATCCAGTGTCAATGTTGTGATATCTTCATTTTGTTGATTAACTTGCAGCTCAAGATCGCGGAAACGCATCTCAAACTTTTGGTTGGCTTTGCGCAATAGTTGCTCAGAGTCCGCTCCCGACTTACGCGCTAAATTAACGCAAGCAAACATCAAGTCACCAATCTCTTCATGCAAAGCCGCTTGATTATCTGGCTTACCTATTTCAGCCTTAACCTCTTCTAACTCTTCTTCGATCTTTGCAATCACTTGCTGACTGTTTTCCCAGTCAAACCCGACCTTAGCGACCTTTTTTTGAATTTTATTCGCCAAAGTCATGGCAGGAAGAGTACGCGTAATACCATCTAGGATACTTTTTGGCTCAGTATGTGCCTTCTCTTGAGCTTTAATTTGATCCCAACGAGCATGGATGCTTTGATGATCAGTCTCACCATCAAACTGCTGATCAAATACATGGGGATGGCGACGCAGCATCTTTTCACAAATAGCCTGTACCACATCAGCAAATTCAAATAAGCCCTGCTCTTTTGCAAGCTGGCTATAAAAAATCACTTGAAATAGTAAGTCGCCGAGTTCATCACATAGCTCATCATAATCAGCCTGTTCTATGGCATAGGCCACTTCATAAGCCTCTTCTAGTGTATGGGGTATGATTGTTTCAAAAGTTTGTTTGAGGTCCCATGGGCAGCCGTTTTGCGGATCGCGCAACTGCGCCATGATTTCTTGCAGGTGTTTTATGTCATTCATCCCTGAATGGTAGCGGGTGATTGCTACGCTATCAAGGTATTACGCTAGGCGTTTGTAGGATCCAGCTGGTTGCCTTGAGTGTAATATTTTTTAACCGTCGATTAATAGAAAAAGCCGAGGGGGGTTGCCCTCAGCCTCCCACTATTATAGATATCTAAATAAAGTCAAATAAGCTTCGCTGCTGAGTGGTAGAAAAAGATTGCTGAGCGGCCTGTAAGGTCTGCAACTGCATCTGGAAGTTCATGATGGCTTCGACCATATCCACATCCTCAAGCCTCGATATATTTACTTCACCTTGAAAGATAAGGTTTTCATTCACCCCTTTCTGCTGCTCCACTGCATTAAGCCTGCCTCCCGACTGGGTACGCTGTATTTCAATCCGCTCCATGGCATTATCCAGATTAAGGAAGGCGCCATTAATTTCACTATGGCGATATGAAGATGAAGCGGCATCATCTGTAGTATCACGGAAGACATCAATCACCGATTGTAACGTAGAAAATACATCATTATTGCGACTTGGTTCAATGGTAAACGTATCACCCGTCGCAGGATCTCCTTCTATGCCCACCTCAATTCCTGCAAAACTGAGCGCATCACCACTTTCAAAATCAATAGGGCCTGCAACTAAAGTGGCGGTGCTATCATACACTTCGTAGCTGGCAAGCGTATCCGTAGAGGGATCCGCTGCGGTAAATTGAATGGTATAGCTATCTTTAACAAAGCTACCAATTTCACTGCCCACACCAATTACCCCAGTACCTGCATTGCTCGCCGCAGCAGATGCTGAAAATACGCCATTACCACTGGGTATTTTCATAAAGACATCTTTACCATTATCATTCACGGCAACATTACGACTTGCACCGATCTTTAGCTCTCGCACCCCCTCATCACCCTGATAACTGACTACATTGGCTGTTTCACTAAATGGGATCGTATCCGATTTATTGCCTGCAAAGAGATAATCGCCATTAATATCTTTACTATTTGCGGTATCAAACAAGCTATTGCGTAACGTCTCAATCTCTCCAGCAATAATGGTGCGGTCAGCTTGGCTAGTGGTATCACTATTGCCTTGAATGATTAAATCCCGCACCCGTTGTAGAGTATTAGTGATATCGCCGTAGACTGTCTCTTGAAAGGCCAGCTGCGCATCCGCAGCATCCGCGTTTAACTGATATTGCTCATTTTGAGCTTTCGCATCACGCAGCTGCAGAATAGCAGATGAAGCGGCAGGGTCATCCGAGGCACTCAACAGCCGCTTCCCTGTCGCAATCTGTTCCTGAGAACGATATACATCATTTTGGCTTTCCATCATGGATTTCATCCCACTTTGGAAAATCATGCTGGTGGACAATCTAACCGTCATGACATTACCTCACTGTTATCTCACTGCATCAAGCAGCGTTTGAAATACTGTATTAGCCGTGGTCATTACCTTCGCTGCGGCAGCATAGGCTTGCTGATAGCGCAGCAGGTTAGCGGCTTCCTCATCAAGATTAACACCTGAAATAGACGCTTTTTGTTCCGACGTTTGATCAAGCAGCGTCTCTTGTGCCTGCCGAGTTTGATCAGAGCGTGCGGTGGCCACACCCACATCCGACACTAATTTAGAGTAACTATCTGAAAAGCTCTCGGTACCATTGCCTAAAATACGCGCTTGCTGAAGATCGCCTAATGCCAGCATATTTGTATTATCACCCGTCGCCCCCCGATTACCAGAGACTGAGAACTCATCATTACTCTCTGGCGCCCCATTCAAGGTAACCTGCCATCCGTTGAAGCTCAACACATCGCCACTGGTATAGGCGACACTTGAGGCTAACGTGGTAGCTGTGGTGTTATCAATCACATCATAGGTATTTGCTGCGGTAAAGCGAACGGTCACGTCATTAAGTAAAGCGGCATCGGTAACATCGAGCACTTGCAAATCACTGGTCGTTGCATTCCCTTGGTTACTCCAAAGACTCTCAGTAGCAACGGCCGCTGCCGCCGCAACATCTTTGCCTTCAGTAATGGCATTACCAATATTGCTCGCAGCTCGCCCTAACGGGCTAATCAAAAAGCTATCACCCGCCACCGCGCCCGCACTAACATCCACCTCAAAACCCAACCCCGTATCGTAGGGATAAGGCCCAGCACCGGGAATCGTAGTACGCACATTACTCACGGTATCCCGCAAGGTGTAGTCGGTACCATCAAAGGTCATTTCGTAGTCGGATAAACCCAATTGGGAAACATCTGTGATAGTCGCGGTGACATTGGCACTTCCCGTATTCAAACGGCTTACCGAGACATCAGCGTCGGGAGTAATGAAAAAGTCGCTATTAATATCGCCTTCAAGGTCCATACCTTGGTGATGCTGCTCATTAAAACTAGTGGATAACCCAACCGCCAAACGCCCCAAGGTATTCTCGGAGCGTGATAGCAGATCATCTCGGGTATTCAACAAGCCGCCTAATTTACCGCCATTCACGACATCGGTAATCTCAAAAGGGGCTCCATTACCACTATCAAAGGCAATTTCAAGGTCGTAGGCATCGTAGCGGCCACTTTGTGTGATGATGTTACTGGAGGTGCTGCTGAGAACTAACGGCTGCCCTTTGCCAATAAACACATCCATCGAGCCGTCAGCTTTTGTCAGTGTGGAGACATTAACCAACTCCGACATTTTTTTAACTAGCAGGTCCCGCTCATCCAACAAATCATTAGGTGGAAAGTTACCGTTAACGCCCCCCGCCTCAATAATGCGCACATTAAGCTGGGCAACTGATTCGGCCATACCATTGAGTTCATCAACGGAGATTTTAATATTATTATTAATTTGGTCATTATAGGAGTTAAATTGATCTGATAATCCGACAAAACGATTTACCAGCTCTTCCCCCTCTGCAACCATCACTTCACGCGCAGCAAGTGAGGTCGGGGTATCCGCAACGGTTTGTACGGAACCAAAAAAATTCTGCATGCTTGTACCCAAGCTGGCATTGGCATCGGCTAACAACTCATCTAATTGCGTTGCATACTGATTAACGGAGTCTTGATAATTAAACGCACTCAGATAACCATTTAGACGACTTTCTACAATGCCATCATGTTGGCGGCGCACCGCAGATGTTTGCACACCGTTGCCAATGCTGCTGGTACCAACTAACGTGGGTTCTCGGGTGGAAAAATTAACCTGCTGACGGCTAAAGCCCTCGGTGGTTGCGTTAGAAATATTATGTGACGTGGTATGCAGCCCGCGTTGAAAAGCCATCAACCCCGAAATCGCCGTACCAAAAACATCACCCGAACCTGCCATAACGCCCCCTAAATCACCTCAGCGGAAGAATCTTGCCGCCTTTCTGTTTGCCTATCGTCCACTCATGCAAAAATCTTTATACATCGTTCTTAACAAATAAATTTCGCTGCATGATATCTTTGATTTTATCCGCATAATCAGGATCCGTGGCGTAGCCACCCTGCTGTAATGCATCTACATACCCCCCAGCATCATGAGCCTTTACCAAAGCTTCACCGTAACGCGGAGATTGAGTAATAAAATTCACGTAATCTCTAAAGCTCTCTTCATAGGAGCTATAGACTCTAAAGTTTGCCTGCTGCCGTACAGGGATCATACCGTCGTATTCTATGGTTGAAACTGTCGTTTGAGCCCCAGACCAACGGCTATCCGCCTTGATATTGAAAAGATTATAACTACTGGAACCGTCGCTATTCTGAATAACCCGACGCCCCCACCCCGTCTCTAACGCCGCCTGGGATACCAACACCTTTGGATCAACCCCTAATTGCTCCGCTGCCTGCTGTGCCAGCGGCCATAACTCTTCAATAAACTGTTCGGGAGACTCAAACCCAGCTGCTGCGTTAGGCTGATCCATCTTGTTCGGCGCATCGTGGGCCATCGTCATAGGGGGGTAAATCGTATATTCCGCACGATTAAAAGGGCGCTTTTCGTTACTATCTTGCAAAGCGGCTGTATTCGATGAAGGTGGACTCAATTGGCGTACTATCGTATCAGCCAGACCGATGCCTCCCTGGGAGGAAAGACTAATGGAGAGCTCTTTATCGTACATCTCCAGATAAGTGTTTTGCGCATTTGAGTCGAACAGCTGGTCACCGATGCTGGCATCGCGCATCGACTTCATCATCATGCCAATAAAGATCGATTCAAACTGCTCAGCAACGGTACGGATAGCGGCCTGGGAATCGTCCCTAGCCTCTGTCTTCAGCTTGCTTAAACCTTGGAAGTCAGTATAACTCTGAGGTTGGTATACAGGAGCTGTCATGGTCACACCTCCTATATCACCACTAGTTCAGCATGTAGTGCACCGGCCTCTTTCAGAGCCTCAAGGATCGCCACTAAATCTCCAGGAGCTGTCCCCACATTATTGACAGCTCTCACCAACTCATCAAGGTTAACGCCGGGATCAAACACAAACATGCGATTACCTTCGGATTTCACCTCAATGTCGGTCGTACCTACCACCACGGTTTCACCGCCAGAAAAAGGCTCGGGCTGAGAGACTGCAGGACGCTCAACAATCGTGACGGTCAACGAGCCATGACTCACTGCCGCAGCATCCACCCGCACATTATTACCAATAACAACCGTACCTGTACGAGAATTAACAATCACCCTGGCAGGCGCTTGAGCAGGACTGACCTCTAAATTTTCAAGGATTGAGACAAATGCCACCCGCTGGCGTTGATCAATCGGGGCGGCTACCTGAATTGAAGCGGCATCTAACGGCACAGCGGTGCCTTCACCTAGTAGTTTATTAATCTCCTGCGCGACATTATTCGCAGTCGTGAAATCACCTCGGTGCAGATTAAGATTAACAAAGCGCTCACTCCCCATTTTCATCGGTACCTCCCGCTCTACTGAGGCGCCATTGGGTATACGCCCGACACTAGGCACATTAATTGAGAGGCGGGAACCATCGTTACCCGATACACCAAATCCCCCGACAACTAAGTTACCCTGGGCAATCGCATACACTTCGCCATCAGCACCCTTTAGCGGCGTCATCACTAATGCACCACCTCGAAGACTGGTTGAGTTACCAAATGAGGAAACCGTAATATCAATTTTTTGACCCGGCTTGGCAAAGGCTGGCAATTCTGCACTCACTGAAACTGCCGCAACATTTTTTAATTGAGGATTAACATTCGCCGGTAGCGTCACACCAAATTTTGCCAGCATGCTCTTAACACTTTGCACGGTAAAAGGGGTTTGGCTGGTTTGATCACCGGTACCATCAAGACCGACTACGATGCCATAGCCAATCAGTTGGTTGGAGCGGACACCCGCAACAGAGGCAATGTCTTTGATTCGCTCAGCTTGAGCCACGCCCATCAACAACAAGCTACCCAACACAACTATAATTTTCAGTAACCGTTTCATGTCAAAACCTCGACGTCATTAAAGTGGCCACCAAGAACTCTGCAATATGCGGTCCAACCACCCCATTTCATTGGCACTGGCCAACGAACCATTGCCGCCGTAAACAATCTGAGCATTTGCTAACTGGCTTGAAGCAACCGTATTCGATGCATCAATATCCTTAGGACGTAAAATGCCGGAAAGACGCACATACTCGTCTCCCTGATTAATGCTGATCAATTTTTCACCACGTACCACCAAATAGCCATTGGAGAGCACCTGGGAGACCGTCACCGCAATCGTACCGGTCAAACTATTACTTTGCTGGCTATCGCCATTACCTGAAAAGTCTTTACCTGACGAGGTATCCAAACCGAGCAGTGGAATACCCGCATCGGTCACACCCCGTCCCAATACGGCCCCCACTGAGGCATTGGCAGAAGAAGATTTGCTGGTAGAGCTACTGGCACTGGTACTCGCATTGGTACGCTCGGCAAGTTCAACCAAAATAATATCACCGACCTGGCGAGCCTTTTCATCTTCAAACAGCGCCATCCCTTTGCTCGACCGAAAAATAGAACCCGAATCATTAGGCAGCGCTTTCTCCATAGCCGGAAAGGTAATCGCAAACTCGGGATGGTTACGCGCCTTGGTTGCATTTGAGGCGCAACCCACCAAAAATGAAAGCATCAATACAACAAGTAAACATTTCACGATGCACCTCCACTATGTATTGTTGGTAATAAACTGCATCATCTGATCGGCGGTGCTGATTGCCTTGGTATTCATCTCATAGGCGCGCTGAGCCTCAATCATTCCCACCAGCTCCTCCACCACATTCACGTTAGATGACTCCAGCGAGCCTTGCATTAAAGAACCGAGGCCATTGGCATCAGGATTACCCGCCTGCGCAGCACCACTCGCCGTTGTCTCCACATAAAGATTCTCACCTTTAGCCTGCAACCCCGTTGGATTAACAAAATCAGCCAGTTGAATCGTACCAACCTGAGTACTATTAGCTTGTCCCTGTTGTTGAATCGACACCGTTCCATCGCGGCCGACACTGATAAACTGTGCATCAGCAGGCACATTAATGGCCGGACTAAGGGAGTAGCCACTTGACGTCACTATTTGACCATCAGCATTCAGACGGAAAGAGCCATCACGACTATACGAAGTCGAACCATCAGGCATGGCTATCTGAAAAAAACCTCGACCATTGACTGCAATATCCAAATCCACATTGGTTTGAATAATATTCCCTTGGGTATGCAGCTTTTCAGTCGCCACAGTACGCACCCCAGTGCCGTACATCAAACCTGATGGCAGCGTGGTATCCTGGGAGGTTTGAGAACCCACCTGGCGAACATTCTGGTAAAGCAGGTCTTCAAATACCGCTCTATTACGTTTAAAACCTGTTGTGCCGACATTAGCTAAATTATTGGAAATCACTGACAGACGGTTCTGCTGTGCCTCCAAACCTGTTTTTGAAACCCAAAGTGCCGGATTCATAAGCTACCTCGCTTTTTTATACTTGTGACAACTGAAAATTACAGACGCATCATTTGAGTAGTGGTCTCAGCTGTTTTATCTGCCGTCTTCATCATTTTCACCTGTAATTCATAGCTCCGGGAGAGCTCTATCATTTTCACCAGTGACTCCACCGCACTCACATTGCTGGTTTCCAATGCACCTGAGACAATACGCACCTCAGGGTCAACATTAGCCTGAATACCATCTTTGGTATGAATCAGGCCATCCTTACCTTTGAAGAGGTTATCCACAGGTGGGTTAACCAGCTTAAGACGATCAACCACCGCCAATGCGGCTTCATCTTGCCCCACAGGTAAAATGCTCAACGTACCATCCGAGGCAATCTCAATTTGCTCAAAGGGAGGAAGATTAATTGGCCCACCATCTCCCAATACTTGATGGCCGCCAGGCGTAACTAAAAAGCCTGCATCATCAATTCTCAGATTACCTGCTCGGGTATAAGCCTCCTCCCCCGTTTCAGGATCACTTTGAACGGTCAACCATCCCTCACCGTTAATCGCAACATCAAGCTGTCGACCCGTTGTTTCCAACATCCCGGTCTGCATTTTGAAAGCCGGGTTTTCAGTCATGGCATAAGCACGGCTAGCGTGTCCATCACCAAAAACATGTTGGCTGCGCTGCTGAAAGAGGTCTGCTCGGAAACCATGGGTCTCTACATTTGCCAGATTATTGCTGTTAACGGTTTGCGCCAACATCGTCTGCTTAGCACCAGACATAGAGATATAAAGCATGCGATCCATAATAGACCTCCTAACGACCTAATTAACGAATATTGATAATAGTTTGAGTCACAGTATCAGCGGTTGATATCACCTGAGCATTCGCCTGATAATTACGCTGTGCAATAATCAAGTTAACCAACTGTTCAGCAATTTCGACATTAGACGACTCCAGAGCACCCGCGGAAATAGAACCAAAATCCCCGGTTAATGCTTCACCATTAATCATGTCTCCAGACTCAAAAGTTTCCAGCCAATTGCTGTCTCCCGCTTGCTGCAAGCCCGTAGGATTATTAACTGAAGCCAACGCGACTTTACCGAGCGTATCGGAGACGCCATTTGTATAACGGGCAAAAATCACGCCACCTTCATCGATATCGATACCACTCAAACGACCCGTTGTATAACCATCCTGAATCAAGTCATTAGTTGCGAATCCGTCACCGTATTGCGTGCTATTAGTTAAATCCAAAGTCAAGCTCAGGTTGTCAGCCCCAGAAACTAAATGGTCCTCATAGTCGATACCAAAAGCTGGGTCGCCATCAGAAGGCGAAACCGTCAGTAACTGGCCTGCTGTATCAAAAGTCAACACCGCAGGATCTCCCGTCGCACCACCAGATGGAATCACTTCCGTACCATCCACATAGGTGTACGCTTCCCAAACATTATTGGTAGCGGGTTCTATTTTGCGATAATAGAGCGTTGCCGTATGGCTGTTACCTAAACTGTCATACACCGTAGTAGCCGTTGCATTGTGGTAAGTTGTCGCATCTGTAGCAACAAAAGGTACCGCCACAGGATCAAATGCCGTTTCGCCGCTAGGCAGATTAAATTGTGCCCCTATCGTGGTAGTAGCAGACGGCGCGCCCACGTCAGCGACAACTTGCAATGGACTAGGGTCCTCCAAGTTAAACGATCCGATGGTCGTGTCATAACTGTATGCCAACAGCTCTTGATTGCGATTATTAACAATAGTGTTGGTGCGATCTAAATGAAACTCCCCCGCCCGAGTCAGGAACCTATCTCCATTTGGGTCTTGCACCTGGAAAAAGCCTTGACCATTCACCATCATATCGAGACTATTGCCGGTATAACTGGTATTACCTTGGGAAAACTGTTGAGTAATACCCGCAAGTCGGACACCACTTCCCGGTGTCGTATCCGTAATACCTTGATAAGCAATCGCGTAAACATCAACAAACTCTGTGCGCGACTCTTTAAAACCCGTTGTTTCCGCATTCGCGATATTGTTACCCGTTACTGCCAAATTGGCAGATGCTGCATTTAAACCACTCAG
>Ga0316204_10009520_pt1 | contig 12932 bp, 12 predicted proteins | sample 6monrhotite_MG_2_FD_205661 | JGI IMG/M metagenome (GOLD analysis project Ga0316204, IMG submission 205661) | Microbial mat bacterial communities from mineral coupon in-situ incubated in ocean water Damariscotta River, Maine, United States -... | ecosystem: Environmental > Aquatic > Marine >... | reverse complement strand
TTAAATAACCACCATTACTAATAATATTAAAAAGCTGTTTAATCACTAGATGAACACGTGGGTTATTATCGTATAACTCAAACAGGCCTGACACAATAATTATATTTGGTTGCCTGTCAGCACTGACTCTATCCGCTTGAATTTCAAAAGCATTATGATGTGTAAAGCTGACATTTTTTGCATTAAACTGTTTAGCTAGTTGCCTGGCATGGTCCAGTGAAAAACGGTCATTATCATTTAATATGAGCCGCATCGGGAACGAAACCTCCCCTTGTATTTCAAACAAATAACGACCTGGCCCAGAGGCAATATCTAACACAACGGGCTCAATGCCGTTCTCATCAACTAATTTAAGTACACCCATTAACGTATTTTTAATATTCTCTTTGCGTGTGCGTATACCACGCCAACCAATAGAGTTCAGATAAACTCTGTCAATCAGTTTTCCTGCCCGGCCACACCCCGAGCTATGGTTTCGATACACATAATCGAGTGAAATACCCGAATCGAAGCCATATTTTAAACCTGTAGAAACACCGTCACTGAGCCGGCCTATTTTTTTAAGTAAAAAACCATACATGGAGTAATAAATCTGTTTTGATGGACTGGCTTTATTTAATAGTTTTTTGTGTTCATCTATAGTGTGCTCTCGCGCCTGAGGTATAACACTTGGCAACTGCATGGGTTTAGTTAAAAACAGTTTTTCTATAAAAGCCTGACAAGGCGTAAGAAGATGTTCCTGGTCTTTTTCATGGAATATTGCATGACGAAAATCGCGCAAAACAATATGCTCTTTTATTGCACTGGAGATACCATCAACAAATACACTGTGTTGTTTGTTGCCAACAATATAATCTTTTTCTGCACTAAAAACTAAAACAGGTGTTTCGAAATCTTTAAGTCGAGTAAAGGCATTTTTAACCGTATCAAAAAGTGTTGTGAGTATATTAACGCCAATTTTTTTAGTAATTAATCGATCTTCATCATAAGCCTTTGCCTCATGTTCATCTCGGGTCAACAAGCTCGATCGAACATAACTGGTCACAAACTGATTCTCTGATATCTTAGCAAGCAACTTCAACATCGGCAGGGCGAAAGGAATATACAGCTTTATAGAAAATGCCGGAGCTCCCAATACACAACCTTTAAGGTTGGGTGCGTAGTTTAGAATCCAGCTAAGGGCTATAACAGAACCAACGCTATTTGCAATCACCACCGTATCTTGTGGACTTAAATTAAATTTCTGACTGATATGCCCTACAAAACTATTTAAATCTTTTACCCAAACATCAAAATCCCTGGCCCAGGCACGGGGCCCTTCTGAGTGACCGTGGCCACGCAGATCAAAGCTAAAACACCAGTACTTATTCTGTGATACTTTATTAGCGAACGGAACTATCCGCGCAGAATGCTCATGCCCTCGATGCAAAAACAAAAGAACATTGTTAGTTTTCTGCGCGGGCTCAGTGTATCGATAAAACAGATTAAGCCCATCCATTGTACGAAAAGATCCTTCATGCCATTTTTCCAAGAAATGGTCTCCTAGTGCGGTAATTTAAGTAGATATAAGGCTTAAAAACAGACCAAAGCCTGGAGCGGTTAAGATTAAACTATCAATACGATCGAGTAAACCACCATGACCAGGCAGGCTGTTGCCCGCATCTTTAACATTTACCCTGCGTTTTAAATATGAAATATTCAAATCTCCAACGATACCAAGAATAGCAATTAAAAACCCTGTACATGCCGCGATTAAAATATTTACCGAAAAAACATAAGGCGCTATCATCATGCTCAAAATTGTCGTTAACACAACTCCACCCAGTGCGCCTTCATAGGTTTTATTTTTACTTACAACAGGTGCCAACTGTTTATGGCCAAATAATTTACCGCAGATGTACTGAAAAATATCATTTGACGCGGTTAGAAAAAACAAAAACAGAATAACCAGCCCGGCATCGTAGGGCAAGCTATTGCACAACACACTAATAAGCTCAATTGTGAAAAGAGAGGTTACACATAGAACCAGCATTAACGAACGATGCAGGTCAGTTATGTTCGACATAGCTTTAGACATGTAAAATAATATTAGATAAATAATAAAAGGTATAATAAAAAAAAGGCCATATTCATTATTAAAACTCAATGCAATAAAATGATAACTAATCATCGCCGTGGTAAACAGAGCAATAGTTAAGCTGTTGAAATTAAAATCAAGCAGTTTCGATAATTCATACATAGCCCAGTAGATAAGTACATAAACCAGTAATGTAATTGCCCAGCCACCAATATACAATACTGGAATACAGATAAGCGTAATAACCCACCAGGTATAAATACGCTGGCGATTATTTTTATTTTCCATGGTGTTATTGCTAGCCAATTTATATTCAATGATAAGCGTTGCTATCAGCAACAATATAAAAATAAACAGGCTAATACCAAGCATGATGTGTTATATCACCAGACAGGCTTTAAACGATTAAATATCGTCAGTACTGCAAGTATTATTCCGGCAATAACATAGGCATAAATAAGGCTTGTTAAATCTGGATACATATACAAAACAATAGCAAACATACCTAAATAAACAGCTCTGTCACTCTTACCAAAAGGCCCTGAAAAAGGACGCTTACCTACAGCCTGATATACCGCAAGTGATACAAACTCCACCATCACACTTAATATAATGAGCAGCCACCAAAGCCATACTGACACAGGAACAATCAGCACAAATGCTGTAAACAATGCGATGTCAGATATTACGTCACAGACTTCATTTAGTACTGCCCCTAACAATGACTGTTTATTAGTTGCAGCAGCTATCATGCCATCGAGAGCATTTAGCATCATTCGCAACAAGAGCAATAAGGGCAGGAAGAGCAAGTATACTGAGATTGAGCCTGTCCAGAACAATAAAGCGGCGTAAGAAACACACATAAAACAGCTAAAAAGTGTGACTGTATTAGGTGAAATGCGCCATCGTATTAAAACATCTCGCATGGGTGTTAATAAGCGTTGAAAGTACGGTTTTAATGAGTAGGTAGAAATATTCAGAAGTATGCCCTGTTAGCCAAATTAAAGCGTATGCTTACTTGTCAGAGATTAATTTTCTAAGTGTATTAGAAACAGGGAATTTTAATGATAGTCTAATCAGGTTCATCCTGGTCTTTTCCTATGAGTGATAAGCGACAATAAATTATAAAGCCCAGTGCCAAATACTTTAATAGTTGTGTCCAGATTGCAATGTATCAATGACAAATACTAAACTAATGATTCTCAATTGTCACCGCCCCACTTCATTGGCAAAAACATTAGAAATAGATAACTTAACCTGCAATCAGCTATAATTTGAGTAAATATATACCTGACGAGACTATATATGATAAAAGCATTAACCCGTACATTGCTAATCGTTACATGTATCCTCGCAAATAGCTCACTAGCCGGGGCATTGAGTGTTGAGGACATATTAAAAGAACAACAGCCTCCATCAGGGGTTGTATTTGAAATTGTCAGTGGCCAGGCAAACCTGCTCGACACACTCTTACCCCGCATCAAAAAAGATATAAATCGACTACGTGAACGCTTTCCTGAACTATCTATTGCCATAGTGACCCATGGTCAGGAACAGTTCGCGCTAACAGGTAAAAATAGCCAAAACGCAAAAACAACACATAACCTGGTTAAACAATTAGTGAATGAAAACGAAATCAAGGTACATGTCTGTGAAACCTATGCCAGTTGGCGGGGTATTAGCGCCGAAGACTTCCCTGATTATATTGATGTCTCCCCCGCAGGACCAGCACAGATTAATGATTACCTCGAACTCGACTATGAACTGATAACGCTCCCCTGATTAATGGCGCAACACATTATGAAATACAGTTTTCTCTCTTACATAATTTTCATACTGACTTTCATGCATAATAGCTATGCCGAACCCACACAAGCTGATCGAGATCTGGAAAAGTGGTTTGAAAGTGACGAGGAAATCTCTACCGAACATATTAATGAAGGTGAGTTAAAGTTTCTGAACCCTCCATTTAAACCGAGCCTGCATTCAATAAACCGCATTTTTATTAGCCAGCAAAGCCTGACAACAGGCTGGGTACTACTCGAGCAATGCTACGAACAACTTGACCCCGTGCCCGTTACCGAGATTATCTATCAGTATAAGCATATACGTAATTTAAGAATAACCACTCAACAGAACATTGAATCATCAACACTTGATAAAAAATCAGTGCAACTGGAAAATGTTGGTAAAAAGGCAAAGCTATGCATTAAGGCAGATGTTAAAATATTAAATAGACACGACAACGGGAGTTATAGCTTAGTTAATGGCCCATTCCACAGGCAGTTTCTGCATGGCTACTACCCATACCATTTAAGCCTGCAGGTTAACTACCCCTCCTCTACATTAACACTTGTATCAACCATACCCGAAAACCAGAAAGGTTTTATGGTTAAAAAGACATTAGATATGCTGCACATCGAAAGTCACTTCGAAGGTATGTTAACCATTGAGTTGGTATTCAAGCAAAAAGCTGCAGACACATAAGAAACACCGAAGATAGTGATTATAAACCTGCTCTGTATATCTATATAATAGCCTGATAAACCGGGCGTGGTTCATTGTGCCCCCACAACTCGCCTCAATTCACTTTTCTTTTCAAAAAACTGGTATTTTTTGGAATAAATTTTTATGCATTTGCGTCTTTATTAGATACCCCATAAAGATCCTAAATATACAGGCCAGTTGGGTTAACCATTAAAAAATGAGGATAAGATGATGACACATTATGTTTCAAAATGGGCAGGCCTGAGCTTGCTAATGATGGCTTTTGTTATTACTGGAAGTAACTATAGTATTGCAGATACCAAGCAGGGTTATGGTAAGCAGAAAGTGGTTTATCACATTAATTATGATAACCCCAAAAAGCAGACTGGTGCTTTACGCAACATTCAAAACCACATTAATGCTGTGGGTGCAGAGAATATGGACATAAAAGTAGTATTGCACGGCAATGGCCTGTCATTATTGCTTGAGCCTGACTCATTAAGTCATTTGCCTAAATTCAAAAACGCGAATGCAGATCAGAATATGTTGCCAAGAATTGATCAGCTTAAAAGCCAGGGTGTGACATTTAACGTCTGCAATAACACCGTGAGAGGCCGCAAGGTTGATTTGAATAAAGACCTATACGATGTTATTCAGTCTGATGTTGTGCCTAGCGGTGTTGCTGAGCTCGCGCATTTGCAGGGTCAGGGATATACCTACATTAAACCATAAATAATATCTGGTTTTTTAAAAAAGCAGGGCTATAAGCCCTGCTTTTTATTTAGACTCAATCTACTCGCATACTTTGTATACCTGCCTGAAGCCTGTCGGCAGGCCTTGCACAGATCGTGCAGGAAAAACTCTGTGCTCTCTTCCAGCACAAGGCCGCTAAAGGTTTTTAATTGCCTGGCCATGACTTATAACCCTAATTAACACATGGATTAAATCGCTGCCTTTAATTTCCAGATATTTATCAACCAGAAATCAGGGCAAGTGAAGCACCAATCAAACACAAAACAACCACATATGTGAGAATGACTCGCATTGGATAATACCACTCAGGCAATACACCACGCTTATTTAATGCTTTGTCCATCAGGCACAGGAAACTAAAAGATATAATCAATATACCATAGCCATATATAACGGGAAGTAACAATGCTAACCAGGCCAGTAACGGAGGAATAACGCTGATACCAAGTTGTTGATTTGACTTATCAGACACATTAGACATGGCCACACCCCAATGAATGGCACCCATGAACGACAAAATTATTGCCGCATAGCTTATCAAATAATAATGGGGATCTTTGACGAATGTATAATCCACCCAGCTTAATAAACTGAAGAATATAAAAGGAATCAAACCTGCATAACCGAGTACTTTTGCTAGTTTTTGTTGTGACATGGTATATCTCCAGGCATTGATTAAATTTGGCAGTTACCATTTACCAGTAACCGATGATATATTTTACAAACCCTAGGACCAGAACAAGTCAAGCGCGTTCAATACACAAAGCGCTTTCACATAAAAACCCAGAGGAACTCCCAGGTGCTCTGCCCTGCCTCGTTTATTGCACTTTTTGTCACTTTAATTGAATCGAATCAAAAAACCTGTGCAAAGGCGAAATAAAAGGTAAGATACCAGAAAACTCATAAGGTTAATCGCTAATGACTGATGAAAGAATTCAGGTTCGCTCCACAGATAACGACCAGTTAATAGATGTGCTGGTCTATAGCAAATCTGAGAACCAGATAGAGGTTGTGGTTGGTGAAGGTATACACAACACTAAATGCAAACTGCTTCCCACCAGTAATAAAATGGCGTACGCCGGTGAAATTATGGGTAGAGAAATTGTTTATGAGAGAACGGTGTACCAGGTGCAGGAAGACATTGAAGCCATTAAACCCTCTACTCGTCGCAGGTAACCCGCCTTAAGTTAATGCTTTACACTAATATCCGGTATCCTGGCATCAACTTTTTTTATCACCGCTGCCTCGTTAACTTTTTTAAATATTGTGCATAACTTCTATAACAGAGGTTATGTACATAATCACTATCAATATAAACATGAAAACAATAAACGCTACTTCGCAGAAATGACGAGTTAACCGAACAGCAATGATTTTTTATAAGCCTTTTTCATCTAACAGATATTTTTTCAACAGCAGCACCTCATTAATTAGTCATGCACAGCCATCCAGCATTCAACTACTTAAATAATACTTTCACCATTGGTGTTCGCTATATGCTGTTATCTGCAGCAGGCTTTGCACTCATGGCTGTATGCGTAAAGCAGGTGAGCACTTATGGCATACCCGTACTTGAAATTATTGCTGCACGTGCACTGGTTTCATTAATCATTAGTTATGTGGATGTAAAAAGAAAGAAACTGTCCGTATGGGGAAATAACAAACCCTTACTTATCTCCCGGGGTTTTGTTGGCGCATTTGCACTTATTTGTGTGTACTACGCGCTCATCACACTGCCCCTGGCAGAAGCCACGCTTATACAGTATTTGTACCCCGCATTTACCGCGGTCATCGCTCTGATATTTCTAAAAGAAAAAGTTCACCTGTCCACCATACTCTGTATTGTACTTTCGCTTATCGGGCTTTCGGTTCTGGTGTTACCTGAGATGCTGTTAACTAACCAGGTGTTACATGATGCTGTGCAAGCACATCAAACAGAACTTCCCAGCTTCAGTGTTATTGTGGCGATATCAGGTGCACTCGGCAGTGCCGTGGCTTATGTGCTGGTGAGAAAACTTAGCCAGAGTGAAGATAGCTCGGTGATTATTTTTTACTTCCCATTAATCGCTCTACCGGTTGCAATTTTATTTCCGGGGGAAAGTTTCATACTACCCAACCTGGAAGCCCTTGGTTTACTCATACTCGTAGGGTTATTTACCCAGGTAGGTCAGGTAGGCCTGACCAAAGCCATGCAAACCGATACTGCCAGCAAAGCCACAGCATATTCATATGTGCAGGTGATTTTTGCCGTGATATTAGGCTGGGTATTTTTCGCTGAAGCACCATCGGTCTGGTTCTGGGTTGGTGGCAGCATGATTATGACAGGCGCTTTAGTTAATACGCTCTGGAAGCATTAGACAGGCGTTAAAGGGATTGCTGACAAATGCTAACACGAGTAATTTCTCAGCTGTCACCGCCCCCCTTTTAATTGAAAACTTGCAGGTCACTGCGCGATATGGTTGATATTATAGTTCACTGCTGTCCTGTTAACTTAAGGTCTTCCGTCATTACTCCTGCCCTGCGCCTGCGGCCAGGCAAAGCCTGTTTTATCAGTTCTGCCAATACTGACCAAAATGCTTAATAGAACAACAGGGATTATGCTTATTAAAAATCAGCTATTTTTGTTAGCTGACTTCGTATAGAATCCGCCATAAAATTTTTATTTATTAAATATTTCCAAAGCATTAAAACTTAAAAGCAACACTTTATAATCACTCCCCAACATGACACAAAATTAATGACTGATAAAACGATAGTAACTCACAACGGTAATTTTCATGCAGATGATGTTTTCAGTATTGCTGCACTTAAGAGCATATTTCCTGTCTGTAAACTCATTCGCACACGTGATTTAGCGCTTATCAGCAAGGCAGATATTGTGGTTGATGTAGGTGGTGAATATGATTCAGATACAGATCGTTTTGATCATCATCAACGTGGTGGTGCAGGTGAGCGCGAAAATGGTATCCCCTATTCCTCTTTTGGTTTAATTTGGCAGAAGTATGGCCTGGATTTATGCCAGGGTGACCAGGACGTAGCAAATGCGGTTGATGCGGGGCTAGTATCAACGATTGATGCCATCGATTGTGGTCATGTCGAAGGTGTTTCTAAAGGCATTAGCCTTAGCCAGACTATTTCAATGTTTAACCCAACCTGGCAAGAAGATAGTCACTTTGATGCCTGTTTTGATGAAGCGGTTGATTTTGCATCACGGGTTTTAACACGATTCATTGCATCGGCTAACGGTGGTATTAGTGCAAAAGCCATTGTGGCTGAAGCGATTAATAATGCAGAAGACCCTAGAGTCATTGTATTAGAAAAATATACCCCGTGGAAAAGAACGGTTCACACCTTATCTGAAGAGGCTTTATATGTGATTTACCCATCTCAGACAGGTGAATGGAGAATTCAAACCGTACCTGTTGAGCTAGATTCATTCGAAAACAGAAAATCGCTGCCTAAAAAATGGGCTGGCTTATCCGATAAAGCACTTCAGGAAATAACAGGTATAGATGACGCCATGTTTTGCCATAATGGTTTATTTATTGCGGGTGCAGAATCATTTGAAAGCATTATGAAAATGGCGTCTATCGCACTTCAGGAATAGAAATTTAAAGCGTTTGCTGACAAAATGTGAACACACATAAACTCTCAGTTGTAGTAGCTTAGACTTGAACTGACACTCGGGCGATTTGAGCTGGTCTGTTTTATCAGTTAGAAAAATAGCTTATGCAAGAGTAGCCCTGTTTACTTATATTAAAAGAAAACGCTAAAAACGCAAATGAACGCTAACAACGCAACAGATAATTATTCTAACCGACTACCTTAGCCGAGCTTAGAAAGCCTTATTCCATAGACGCGATGTCTGATATCATCAAATATATCGTAAAATATGGTTTGATTTTTTTAGCGTGTATTTGCGTTGTTTGCGTTCATTTGCGTTTTCTTTTATTCCAGAACACAGGGTAATCATGTCTTAATCTTTTTTTTGAAATAGTCATATTTTCAAATATTATCTATTCTGATTTTTTCATTGTGTCAGATCAAGTTTGAGCTAGTACAGTCGTCAATACAGCTTATATTTTATTTTTTTCTACCCAGATAAATAGTATGACGACTCCCCTTACCTTTATGCGCCCTGACGGTTTGAGCTTCAACCTTAAAGCCAGCTTTTTTCAGTTGCTGGGTGAATTTTGGATCATGCCAGGCTGACCATATAGCTAACACGCCACCTGTAAGAAGCGTTTGTTGTATAGCCTGTAAACTTTCGATTGAATAGAGTTTGTTATTGTCGGCTTGTGTAAAACCCTCGGGCCCGTTATCAACATCTAATAAAACAGCGTCATAAGTGGCTTGCTTTGTTTTGAAAAGCTCGGCCACATCACCCAGGTGTACATGAACCCTGTTATCATCAAGCGGCCTGCCTGCACATTCGCCCAACGGGCCTTTATTCCATTGAATCACTTCTGGCACCAGTTCAGCTACCACCACCTGAGCATTGTTTGATGTAGCTTTGAGGGCTGCGCCGAGAGTAAAACCCATGCCCATGCCTCCAACTAACACCTTAGCATTGCACTTGCCCTTAATATGCGCGCAACCTAACTCAGCCAGGGCAAGCTCAGAGCTATGCACTCTGCTGGTCATGAGCTCTCCTCGTGCACCTTTTAAATGTATAGCAAAATCATTCTCGCGCTGAGTTAACCTTAACTCCCCACCGTTATTGGGAATTTTGGCCGTGCCTAATAATGTTGAAGGAGTCATATTTTTTAACTTAAGAAGAGTGATGGCCAGGATTACGGTGTTTTAACATAATCGTATTTTTGAGTTTTATTTTTTGTGACTAATAAAATAACAGTCATCATAAATTTGCTTTCAGTAATTCTCTTAATAACTTTTTAATTGCCCTACTTTAATCGATAGTGTTTCTAATATAAAAGAAAATTATCTCTCTAACCCGCTTTTTGTAAATATTGTTAATCTACTCTTCGATCTTAATATGAATATGTATTATCTCACCGGGGTAAATTAAGTCCGGGTTTTTAATGTGACTTAATTTTGCAAGCTCAGGGTAGCGGAATGGATTTTGGAGGTAAGCTTTGGAAATATCCCATAGCGTATCGCCTTTGACGACAATATGCGTGAGCTTACGTAGGCCACTTATAGGGCGACGCCCAATTTTCGACGGACTGATGTCAACCACTGGAAGTTGACCAGGTGCATCACTATTCACGGGCATCTGTTCTGGCACAGAAGTCAGAGCTGCTTGCGTTAAGTCTGCCTGCGCTAAATTATTAGTCTCTACCTGGCTCACCGCTGCCGTTGCAAGGTTTGATTTATTTGCAAAATATTCTTTGCCAAGACTGCCCAGCAAAAGTATCAATAGCAGTAATAGCAATGCGGGGATTATTTTCCGGTAATTAAACTTGCTTAGCTGATTTAACGTATTCTGCATTGTCGAGGCATCAGGGCCTTCAAGCTCAGGCTGTTGATTTACTTCTTGAGCATGGCCTGATTGAGTAACCGTGTTTGTTGGGCTATCTGCCTTATGATCAAACCTTGTTGCACTGTTAAGAGTTTGCTCTGAGGTATCACTAAGCCCGGTATGACTGCCCTCTGAGGAATCCGCACCCGTTGCAGTTTTCTCATTCGCCAAACCCTTGCCTGACACAATGTGAGATGTATCTGAACTATTTATGTCTGAACTATTTAAATCTGATTTAACTAAATCAGTTTTTTCCAGCTGTGGATTATTAGAGCTTGAATAATTAGAACTTGAATAATTAGAGCCTGAATCAATAACAGACTGCGAAGCCTGATGAGTCGCATTCTGTACAGCCTCAACGGCTTTGGGCTTAAACACCAAAAGTCTACGCGGGGCAGGCGGGGGAATATGCATGCTACGCTGACCGGGCACATCACCGGGTATCAGCCAAACACAGGAGCTTTTAATTTTCCACCTGGGCGATCCTGCTGATGCCTCATCAGAGAGCCCAGCCTGACGCTTATTATGCTTATTACCACCTTCGGGCATTAGTAGAAAACCTCACACTGATAAACCTGTAACACCCGAAGCCTGGGAGTACACCCTCCTGCCAGACAATAATCTGTCAATAACCTGAGAGAGTTATCAGGGGATGCCGCCAAACTTAGATGCTTTAATACTATCAAACTATCCTAGTTAAAACCAAAAATATGCGTGCCAGGTCTTGTTTTTGTACAGGAATTTTTCTTTATAATACTATGCACCCAGGCAGCTAAGCTCCAAAGTGACATAACAGGCATCTCACAACCCAAACAAAAACCTGGTAGGAGAGGTTTAAACATCCGAGGCTCGAAAGTCGCCGTCGGCAGAAACAAAAAATATACTTAAGTTTTAATATACCTGAAAAATCACCACTAAAAAAACCTTGCTTAAAACCAGCAAAGCCCCTCTATAACCATATATATTTAAGTAATTAAAGGAATCGTTAACAAACGCTAAGGCAAATAATTCTCAGTTGTCAGCGCCCTTTTAAATTGTCTTAAATAGCATTTGTCATGTAGTATTTGTAATAATTTTTACTTAATATTCAACTCAATTAAATAGCCGAAAACCTGTTATGAAAGAAACCTGGAAAGATGCGGTTTACCAGCAACGAATGGCGCTGGCTGAACGTCTCTCACAACCACTGGCAGCACTGGCCTCAAGATGCGTGCCGGTATGGGGTGAGCGTGAGGGGCTTAACAACGCACTGCTCGAAAATTTTACCACGGTACCCAACGGGCTGTTTATGTATGCACTCGATACTCAGGGTATACAACTGTCTGATAATGTCAGTGCCGATGGTTTATTACCCGAGCATTACGGACGTGACCGTTCTGAGCGGCCTTATATGCATGAAGTTGTGCCATCCTGGGGCTTCCTGCTATCTGACGCCTATCTCAGCCTGCTCGCCAACCGGCCTTCGTTAACGGCGCTGCAAATAGTGCATCGTGATGATGAAGTTCTGGGTTACGTGGGCGTCGACTTTGACCTGCGTGACCTGCCAGTCACCTCTGATCTCTATGAAGAGTCTGCAGAGTGGCGCCAGATTAAGGGTGACCCTGCCATACGGGGAAGCGTTTTTCAGCAATGCCGCACCGAAAGCCCAATGGATAAAAATATCGATGTCGCCTTCGCTATTATAGAAGACCTGATAGAAGATCGCGGCATGTTCCAGACGGTGATTCACTTATCGAGCAGCCGCGCCACAGGCTGGTTTGTGAGCGACCCTTTTCGTTACCGAATACTCGACAATGAAGCCCTGAGTGATCCTGATATCTGCATGTTATACCCGGCTCAGGCCTACCCTGAAGATGCCCTGATCCCGCAAAACCGGATTGCATCAATATTGAGAGCGCTAAAAATACTCCGCCTCACCGATGAAACTTTTTACCTTCGCTCAACTTCGATTAATATTTTCAACGGCATGATCAGCCTGACATTCTCCTGTGATGGCTCACATTATATGTCCTGGCAGGAGTTTCTCGATAAAGATGAAACCTTCTGGTTTGGAGCGGCAGGCTAAGAAACACTGTTAGGCGCTCTGAGGGCACGAGACTTACATTGCTACTGAAACTAAACAATTAAGTTTTG
>Ga0316204_10009518_pt1 | contig 12932 bp, 9 predicted proteins | sample 6monrhotite_MG_2_FD_205661 | JGI IMG/M metagenome (GOLD analysis project Ga0316204, IMG submission 205661) | Microbial mat bacterial communities from mineral coupon in-situ incubated in ocean water Damariscotta River, Maine, United States -... | ecosystem: Environmental > Aquatic > Marine >... | reverse complement strand
AGCCTGACGGCGGAGCTGGCCGAGAAGGCCTGGGCGCTGATCGAGGAGGTCGAGGAGATGGGCGGCATGACCAAGGCGGTGGCCAGCGGCATGCCCAAGCTCAGGATCGAGGAAAGCGCGGCGCGGCGGCAGGCGATGATTGATCGGGGTCAGGAGGTCGTGGTTGGCGTCAACAAATACCGGCTCGATCAGCAGGATCCGATCGACATTCTGGATGTCGACAACGTGGCCGTGCGCGAGGCGCAGGTGGCGCGTCTGGCCACGATCCGCAAGGTCCGTGATGGCGCGGCCTGTGACGCCGCCCTGTCGAAACTTGAGGATACCGCAAAATCGGGCACCGGAAACCTGTTGGCGGTCGCGGTCGAGGCCGCGCGCGCGCGCGCAACTGTTGGAGAGATCAGCATGGCGATGGAAAAAGCATTCGGACGGCACCGGGCCGAGGTCAAGACGCTGGCCGGCGTCTATGGCGCGGCTTATGAGGGCGATGAGGGCTTTGCCGCCATTCAGGCCGATGTCGAGAAATTCGCCGAGGAAGAAGGCCGCCGCCCCCGCATGCTGGTCGTCAAGATGGGGCAGGACGGGCACGACCGGGGGGCCAAGGTGATTGCCACGGCATTCGCCGATATCGGGTTCGACGTCGATGTCGGGCCCTTGTTCCAGACGCCCGAGGAGGCGGCGCAGGATGCCATCGACAATGACGTGCATATCGTGGGCATCTCAAGCCAGGCGGCGGGGCACAAGACGCTGGCCCCGAAGCTGATCGAGGCATTGCGGGCCGAGGGCGCGGGCGAGATCATCGTGATTTGCGGCGGTGTGATCCCGCAGCAGGATTACGCGTTTCTGCAGGACGCGGGCGTCAAGGCGATCTTTGGACCGGGCACGAATATCCCAGATGCGGCCAGGGATATTCTGGCGCTGGTGCGTCAGGCCCGCGCCGAATGATCGGGATGGGGGGTAGGGCGGGGGGGCATCCGCCCGCCCGCGGCCCGTGCTATTCCGCCGCTGCGGGCACTGGTTCTTCCTCATCTTCTTCCACGCTGGCCGTTAACCGCAGCACGGCAAAGCCGATCACGCCCGACACCAGCGAGCCCGACAGCACGCCCACCCGCACCGCGTTCATCAATTCGGGGTCGCCAAAGCTGAGCGATCCGATGAAGAGCGACATGGTGAAGCCGATCCCGGCCAGGCAGGCCAGCCCGTAGATATGCGCCCAGGTGACGCCATGCGGCAGCCGGGCCAGCCCCAGTTTCACGGTGGCCCATGTCATGCCGAAAACACCGATCTGCTTGCCCAACACGAGGCCAAGCGCGATGCCAAGCGGCAGCGGGGCCATCAGATCGGCGATGGACATGCCCTGTAGCGACACGCCGGCATTGGCAAAGGCAAACAATGGCACGATCAGGAACAGCACATAAGGGGCCAGTGCGTGTTCCAGCGCGTGCAAAGGCGATTTGCCCCATTTGTCCTTCAGCGGAATGAAAAAGGCGGTGACAACGCCCGCCAGCGTGGCATGAACGCCCGATTTCAGCACCAGCACCCACAAGATGACGCCAAGCAGGATCGCCGGTGCAATCCGGTGCGCGCCCTTGATGTTCAGCCAGAGCAGACCGGCCAGCGGGAGGAGCGCGAGGAAAAGGTAATTGATCTTGAGCTCGGCGGTATAGAAAACCGCGATGATCACGATGGCCCCGAGGTCGTCCAGGATTGCCAGGGTCAGCAGAAATACCTTGAGCGCCGCAGGCACGCGCGAGCCCACCAGCGCCAGCACGCCAAGCGCAAAGGCGATATCGGTGGCCGCCGGAATCGCCCATCCGCTGATGGTTTCCGTATTGCCCCAGTTCAGCGCCACGAAAATCAGCGCCGGAACCGCCATGCCGCCAACCGCGGCCAGGCCGGGCAGGATCACATCGCGCGGGTTCTTCAGCTTGCCTTCAAGGATCTCGCGCTTCAGCTCCAGCCCGATGAGAAAGAAAAACACCGCCATCAAGCCATCGTTGATCCACAGGATCAGCGGTTTTTCGAGGCCGTTGCCATCCAGCGTGATGGCAAAGGGGATGTTGAGCAGCCAGTCATAGCCCGGTTGCAGCGCCGAATTGGCGACCACAAGGGCCGCGATGGCCGACAGGCCCAGAAGGATTCCGCCCGAAGCGTCATGAGAGAAAAATCGGTCAATGGCGCGTAGCAGCATTATCAATCCTGAGTGAAAGCAAAAGTTATGGGGCAGATGGGGGCTTGGCGATGAATTTCAAAGCGTTTTTTCCGGGTTTTTGCGCTTTTCGGGCGGGTTTTTTGCGGAAGTGACGAATTTGCGCGCTTTCCAGCTCCTTTGTTGCAGGGCGGTTGCCCGGATTGGCTGCGGCGTCAGACCGGCACCATCCCGGGGCCGGGACGGCAACGGTTTAGGACTTGCGCTGGCGCGGCGCGCGGGTCAGCTTTGAGGCGAGACGGCACAGGCGAGGGTTCAGGGGTTGAAAACATGGCGCTTCCGGTGAAACAGCAAGTCCTCTATTGGGCGGTGTTTTGCGCCGTCTTCCTGCTGCTGCTCTGGGCGCTTGGGCAGGTTCTGTTGCCCTTTGTCGTAGGGGCCGCGATTGCCTATGTTCTCGATCCGCTGGCCGACCGGCTTGAGGCGCGGGGGCTGTCGCGGATCTGGGCCACGATCGTGATTTTCGCGCTGGCCATTCTGGTGGCGGTTCTGGCGCTGGTGCTGGTGCTGCCGATGCTGATCAGTCAGATCATCGCGTTTGTCCAGGCCGCGCCCGAATTATACGACACCGCGCGGGCGCAGATCGTCGAACGCTTCCCGTCCGTGATCAACGAAGACAGCGCCGCGCGGCAGGTGATTGCCGATATTCTGGCGGCAGCGCGCACGCAGGCGGGATCGCTGGCCTCGCAGGTCCTGACCTCGGCCGGATCGGCGTTGAGCGGTGTCGTTATCCTGGTGATCTCGCCGGTTGTGGCCTTTTATCTGCTGCTGGACTGGGACCGGATGATCGCCCGCATCGACGATCTGCTGCCGCGCGACCACGCGCCGGTGATCCGGCAGTTGGCGGCGCAGATGGATGCCACATTGGCCAGTTTCGTGCGCGGGCAGGGCACCGTCTGTCTGATTTTGGGTGCGTTCTATGCCATCGCTCTGATGGCGGTGGGGCTGCAATTCGGCCTTGTGATTGGGCTGTTTGCCGGGCTGATTTCCTTCATTCCTTATATCGGGGCGCTGTTTGGCGGGGTGCTGGCCATCGGTCTGGCGCTCTTTCAGTTCTGGGGCGAATGGTATTGGATTGCCGCCGTGGCCGGGATCTTCATGGTCGGCCAGACGGTCGAGGGCAATGTGCTGACCCCTAATCTGGTGGGGGGATCGGTGGGCCTGCATCCGGTTTGGCTCTTGTTTGCGCTGGCCGCGTTCGGATCGGTATTTGGCTTTGTCGGCATGCTGATCGCGGTGCCGGTGGCGGCCATTATCGGCGTGCTGGTGCGCTATCTGGGCGACAGGTATCGGCAGGGATTGCTTTACAAGGGGCTTGCAGGTCAGGCCGAAGATGACGACATCTGAGACATGGCTGAACAACTGACCTTTGATTTGCCGATGCGCCCTGCATTGGGGCGCTATGATTATTTCGTCTCGCCCGCCAATGCGGTGGCGGTTGCGGGCATTGACGCCTGGCAGAGCTGGCCGCATGGCAAGATGGTGCTGATCGGTCCCGACGGCGCGGGCAAGACCCATCTTGCGCATGTCTGGGCCGAGGCGGCGGGCGCGCGGGTTTTGAGCGCGGGCGATCTTGAGGGGCTGGACCCCGGTGAGGCCGGGCCGGGACTGGCAGTGGAAGACGCCGACCGGGGGTTGAGCGACGCACAGGAAACCGCGCTCTTTCATTTGCACAATGCGCTGGCGGCCACGGGCGGCGCGCTGTTGCTGACGGCGCGGTCGGACCCGGCGCGATGGCCGCTGCGGCTGCCCGATCTGAAAAGCCGGGTGCAACAGGCCGGTGTCCTGAAACTTGGGGGCCCTGACGATGCGCTCCTGGCGGCGCTGATGGTCAAGCTGGCGGCTGACCGGCAGATGCGGCTCGATCCCGGTCTGATCAGCTATGCGTTGCTCAGGATGGAACGGTCTTTCGCCGCCGCGCAGGCCCTGATCACCGAGATCGACGCCCGCAGCCTGCGCGACAAAACGCGCCCCGGCAAGGCGATGATCGGTGCCATCCTTGCGCAGGGGGGCGAATGAATGTCACGCTGCTGCCACAGCCCCGAAAGACCGAGAACCGCATGATCAACGCCGATTTCCTGACCGCCCCCTTGCCCGAGCCCATCGACCTGCCCGAGGCGCAGACCGCGGGGCCGGAACGGTTCTTCAACCGCGAGCTGAGCTGGCTGGCCTTTAACTGGCGGGTGCTGGAAGAGGCCGGAAACGCGCGCGTGCCGCTGCTGGAGCGGCTCCGGTTCATCTCGATTTCGGCGGCGAACCTGGATGAATTTTACACCGTGCGCGTGGCCGGATTGCGCGAATTGGCGGTCGAGGGCAACACGACGCCTTCGGACGATGGGCGCACGCCGACCGAGCAATTGCGCCTGATCAATGCCGATGCCCGCAACCTGATGCAGTCGCAACAGGCCGCCTGGATCGCGCTGCGCGACGCGCTTGAAGCGGAAGGCATCAGCGTGGTCACCCGCAAGGCGCTGAGCGATACGGACAAGGAGGCCTTGAACGATATCTTCCTGGCCAATGTGTTTCCGGTCCTGTCGCCGCTGGCGATCGATCCGGCGCATCCGTTTCCGTTCATTCCGAACGAGGGCATCTCGCTGGCGCTGCAGATGAAGCGCGTCAAGGACGGGCGGCCGTTGCAGGCGCTGTTGCCGATCCCGGCGCAGATCGACCGGTTCGTGAAATTGCCGGCACCCGAGGGCGAAACCCGGGTGCTGCCGCTGGAAGAACTGCTGCTGTTGCACATCACGGCGCTCTTTCCCGGTTACAAGCTGACGGGGTCCTGCACTTTCCGGGTGCTGCGCGACAGCGATCTGGAGGTTGAGGAAGAGGCCGAGGATCTGGTGCGCGAGTTTGAAACCGCGCTGAAACGCCGCCGCCGGGGCCATGTCGTGCGCCTGCAGGTTTCAACCGGTGCGCCCGAGGCGTTGAAACGCGAGATCGTCGAGCATCTGCATGTGATCGGCGACGAGGTGGTCGAGGTGAGCGGCATGATCGGGCTGGCGCGTCTCAAGGAACTGGTGCTGGAGGGCCGGCCCGACCTTCTGTGGCCCAATTTCACCCCGCGCGTGCCCGAACGGGTGCAGGATCACGAAGGCGACATGTTCAACGCGATCCGGCAAAAGGACATGTTGCTGCATCACCCCTATGAGACTTTTGACATGGTGGTGCGGTTTCTGGCGCAGGCGGCGCGCGATCCCAATGTGGTGGCGATCAAGCAGACGCTTTACCGGACCTCGAACGAGTCGCCCATTGTCGAGGCGCTGTGCGAGGCCGCCGAAAACGGCAAATCGGTCACTGCTCTGGTGGAGTTGAAGGCCCGGTTTGACGAGGCCGCCAATATCCGCCAGTCGCGCAAGCTGGAACGCTCCGGCGCGCATGTGGTTTACGGCTTCATCAACTACAAGACCCATGCCAAGATCAGCGCCGTGGTGCGGCGTGAGGGCGACCGGCTGGTCACCTATACCCATTTCGGCACTGGCAATTACCATCCCATCACGGCCCGAATCTATACCGATCTCAGCCTTTTCACCTGCGATGACGCGCTTGGCCGCGATGCCACCAAAGTGTTCAACTATATCGGCGGCTATGCCGAGCCCGAGGGGCTGGAAAATCTCGCCATATCGCCCCTGTCGCTGAAATCGACCATCATCGACAGCCTCAAGGCCGAGGCCGAACATGCCCGTGCAGGTCGTCCGGCGACGGTCTGGGTCAAGCTCAATTCGCTGATTGAACCCGATGTGATCGACGCGCTTTATGCGGCCAGCCAGGCGGGGGTCAGGATTGATCTGGTGATCCGGGGCATTTGCGGGCTCAGGCCGGGCATCAGGGGATTGTCCGACAATATTCGGGTGAAATCGGTCGTGGGCCGGTTTCTGGAACATTCGCGCATCGTCTGTTTCGGCAATGGTCACGGGCTGCCTGCGAAAAAGGCGCGGGTCTATATCAGTTCCGCCGACTGGATGGGCCGCAACCTGGGTCGCCGGGTCGAAACGCTGGTTGAATGCACCAACCCGACGGTGAAAGCACAGATCGTCAGCCAGATCATGGCGGCCAATTTGGCCGATGTGGCACAGTCCTGGGTTTTGCAGCCCGATGGCACGTTTCAAAGGCCAAACCTTGATGACATCGAGAGGCCGTTTTCGTGCCACCGGTTTTTCATGCAAAACCCGTCGCTATCGGGGCGCGGGTCGGCGGGGGCCAAGGATGTGCCCGATCTGACCCACAGCCATGATTGACGTGGCCGTATTTCGCATGCCATGAGCAGGATATGAGCCTTCGGACCGATCCACACGTCGCGCAGATCCCCGGTGGCGGGCTGTTTGCGCGGCCGCTGTTTCAGGAACCCGATGCGCGCGGTCTGGCGCGGGTGGGGGTGATCGATATCGGGTCAAACTCGGTGCGGATGGTGGTGTTTGACGGCGCGGCGCGGTCGCCCGCTTATTTCTACAACGAAAAAATCCTCTGCGGGTTGGGCGCGGGTTTTGTCGAAACCGGTAGGCTGAATGCCTCCGGGCGGGTGCGGGCGCTGTCGGCGCTGAAACGCTTTGCCGCGCTGGCCGCGGGCATGAATGTTTCGGCGCTGGTCACGGTGGCCACGGCCGCGATGCGTGAGGCTGAGGACGGTGCGGAGTTCAGGGCCGAGGCCGAGGCCGCGACCGGTTTGACCATCCATGTCGTCGATGGCCGCGAAGAGGCGCGGCTTTCGGCGCAGGGCGTGCTGTTGGGCTGGCCCGGCGCGCAGGGCATGGTCTGCGATATCGGCGGCTCGTCGATGGAGCTGGCCGAGCTTATGGGCGACGGATTGGTGGGGCGGCGCGAGACCTCGGATCTGGGGCCGCTCAAATTGCAGGGTATCAAGGGCGGCAAAAAGGCCATCCGCGCCCATATCGCCGCCACCATCGCGACGCTTCAGACCACGCTGCCGGACCGGCCCGAACGGCTGTTTCTGGTCGGCGGCTCGTGGCGGGCGATTGCACGGATCGATATGGAGCGGCGCGGCTATCCCCTGCGGGTGCTGCATGAATACCAGATGAGCCGCAAGGATGTGCGCGCCACGCTGGACTATATCGCCAAGGCCGATCTTGAGGAATTGCGCAGCCACACAGGAACCAGCGCCGAGCGGATGAAGCTGGTGCCGCTGGCGGCGATGGTGCTCAAGGAACTGGTCAAGCGGTTCAAGCCCGAGGAGATTGCGGTGTCGGCCTATGGCATCCGCGAGGGGCTGCTTTATGAGCAGATGTCGGATGCGCAGCGCAGGCGCGATCCGCTGATCGAGGCGGCCTATCAGATGGAAGAGGCCAACGCCCGGATGCCGCAATTTGGCCGGGTGCTGTATAAATTCATCGAACCGCTCTTTGGCGCGGTCAAACCGGCGCGCAAACGGGTGATGCGCGCGGCCTGTCTGCTGCATGATGTCAGTTGGCGGGCGCATCCCGATTACCGCGCCGAGGTCTGTTTCGACAACGCCACCCGCGCCAATCTGGGCGGGCTGACGCATCAGGACCGAGTCTATCTGGGTCTGGCGTTGCTGCACCGCTACAAATCCTCGCGCCGGGGCACCAATTTCGAGCCGCTGACCGCGCTGTTGCCCGAGGCCGATCTCAGGCAGGCCGAGATTCTGGGCCGCGCCATGCGGTTCGGGGCCATGTTCACGCTGGAACACCCGCTGGATCACGGGCGACTGCGGCTCTACCCGAAAAAGCGCATTCTGGAACTGACGCTGAAATCGGCCACCGGGCAGGATCTGTTCGGTGAAGTGGCGCAATCGCGGTTCGAGGCGCTGGCCGCCGCCATCGGTGCAAGCCCCGTGGTCAGGCACAAGCGGCGCTAGGTCAAACGGGCAATTGCCTGTGCGCGGCGATTGGCATAAGCCTTGCCCGGAACCCGAAGCCCAAAAAGAGTGCCAACCAATGCGCCTGTCCCGTTATTTCCTGCCCGTTCTGAAAGAAACCCCCGCCGAGGCGCAGATCGTCAGCCACCGGTTGATGCTGCGCGCGGGCATGATCAAACAGGCCAGCGCGGGGATCTATTCCTGGCTGCCGCTTGGCCTGAAAGTGCTGCGCCGGATCGAACAGATCGTGCATGAGGAACAGGCGCGTGCGGGCCATATGCCGATGCTGATGCCAACGATCCAATCGGCCGATCTGTGGCGCGAAAGCGGGCGCTATGACGATTACGGCGAGGAGATGCTGCGCATCAAGGACAGGCATGGGCGCGACATGCTGTTCACGCCGACGGCCGAGGAATTGATCACCGATATCTTCCGCGCCCATGTGTCGAGCTACAAGGATCTGCCGCTGACGATGTATCAGATCCAGTGGAAATTCCGCGACGAGATCCGGCCGCGGTTCGGCGTCATGCGCGGGCGCGAGTTCCTGATGAAGGACGGCTATAATTTCGATCTGACCAAAGAGGACGCGCTGCACGCCTATAACCGCCATCTGGTCAGCTATCTGCGCACCTATGAACGGATGGGGCTGAAGGCCATTCCGATGCGCGCCGATAGCGGCCCCATCGGCGGCGACGACACGCATGAGTTTCTGGTTCTGGCCGATACCGGCGAGAGCGAGGTGTTTTATGACAGCGCGGTCACCGATCTGACCTTTGGCGACCGCGAGATCGACTACGACAGCGTCGCGGAATGCGCCGCTGTGATGGAGGAGTTCACCTCGCGCTATGCCCGCACCGACGAGACCCATGACGAGGCGACATTCAACCAGATCCCCGAAGACCGCCGCCGGGTGGCGCGGGGCATCGAGGTCGGGCAGATCTTCTATTTCGGCACCAAGTATTCCGAGGCCATGGGGGCCACCGTGCAGACCGCCGAGGGTGACAAGGTGCCGGTGCATATGGGCAGCCATGGCATCGGCGTTTCCCGCCTGATGGGGGCGATCATCGAGGCAAGCCACGACGATAACGGCATCATCTGGCCCGAGGGCGTGACGCCGTTTCATTGCGGCATCGTCAATCTGCGTCAGGGTGATGCGGCCACCGATGGGGCCTGTGAGACGCTCTATGACGCGCTGAAAGCCGCCGGGCTGGATCCGCTCTATGATGATCGCAACGAACGTGCTGGCGGCAAGTTTGCCACCATGGATCTGATCGGCCTGCCCTGGCGCATCACGGTCGGCCCGCGCGGGTTGAAAACCGGCATGGTGGAATTGACCTCGCGCCAGACCGGGGAATCTGTCGAGATGACGCCGGAAGATGCGGTGAAAAAGGTGGTTGATATCTACGCGCCGCACCATCCGCATGTCGCCGCCATGACCGAGCCGATGGCCAATCGCAGTTTCCACACCTGGATCTGAGGCGGCAGGCAGGCGCGAAGCTCATTTTGATATCGCGCTCACCATTCTCGCGCCGATGTGGTACTCTCGCCACAACAATAAAAATACAGGCGAGGGCAGATCATGAAAATTCTGGCACTTGTGGCAGGGATCGCGGGCGCGACGGCGCTGGCGCAATTTCCCGAAGCGTCCACCCAATATGTGCAGCGGCTGGCAGGCGCGGTCGATGAATTATCGGTCGTGGTCGCGGATTTTGACCGATCCGCCGAAGCGGCGGGGCTGACGCGGTATCAGGCGTTGGACGAGCTGACCGGCACCGCCTTTCTGAATGCCCGCAATGCCGACATGACCCGGACGTTGACCCGTTTTGACTCGCTGAATGCCGATCTTGCGCAATTGCGCGCCGCCGGGCCGGTGCAGCGGCTTTTTCTGGCTCCGGCGCGATTTGACAGCGAAATCGGGCTGCGCACCTTTCAGGACTTCCAGCCTGCCTTGCCCGTCACGTTTTCGGGGCTGAGTTTTGCCGCAATCGGGTTTTTGGCGGGCTCTGTCCTCTTTGCGTTATTGTCCGGTCTGGTGGCGCATTTGCTTCGCAGATCACAGGCGGCCTGACGCGGCGTGTCGGATCGGGTCATCGCAGGCTATGCGGCGGCGGCTGACGTTCTGACGGCGCGCTATTGCGATCTGGAGTCGGACGATCTTTATGCCGGGGTGGCGCGGTTTTTCCCGCCCGCACCTGCGCAGTGGAACCGGTCGCGGCCTTTCGCGCGGCGGGTGTGACCTGGACCTGGCTTGTCCTTGCGCGCCCGCAGATCGGTGTTTCCGCCACCGTCGCCATCAGGTAGAGTTCGCCCAAGCGCCCCCAAGCGGCGCAGAAACCCAGGAGCAGCCATGCCATCCGCGCCCAGACCCTTTGCCCGGTTCGAGTTCCTTATCGCCTGGCGGTATCTGCGTGCCAAACGCGCCGAGGGCGGGGTCAGCGTGATGACCTGGATCAGCTTTCTGGGCATCATGCTGGCGGTGATGGCGCTGATTGCCACGCTGGCGGTGCGGGCCGGGTTTCGCTATGAATTCGTCGGAACCATCCTGGGCGCGAACCCGCATGCCAGCATCATTCCGCTGGCGCGCGAGGATGAAAATGGCCGCATGCAGCGGGTGCTCGCGAATTACGATGAGATGGCGGCGCGCCTGCGCGAGGTTCCGGGCGTCACGGATGCCTTTCCGGTCATCAAGGGGCAGGTGATGGCAGCCGGGCAGGGGGCCAATGCGGGCGTCGAGGTGATTGGCATCACGGCTGCCGATCTGGCGCGGATCCCACTGGTGGCAGAGCCTGAGGTGGCCGAGGGTGATCTGGCGAATTTCGAGGACGGCATCGCCATCGGCATCGGCGTGGCGCGCAGCCTGAATGTCGGCGTCGGCGACCGGATCAGGCTGATTTCCCCCGATGGCGCGCGCACCGCCTTTGGCACCAGCCCGCGGATTTCGGCCTATGAGGTCACCTATATCTTTCAGGTCGGACGGTTCGATATCGACCGGGTGCGCGTCTACCTGCCGTTCGACGAGGCGCAGATCTATTTCAACCGCGACGGCGTCGCCGATGAGATCGAGGTTTCGGTGGCCGATCCCGAGGAGGTGCAGGCCATGGTGCTGCCGCTGGCGCGTGCCGCCCGCGCCGATGCCATCGTCTGGACCTGGCGCGACAGTTCCGGCGCATTCCTGCGGGCGCTCCAGATGGAGGATAACGTGATGTTCATCATCCTCTCGATCCTGGTTCTGATCGCCACCATGAACATCGTGTCTGGCCTGATCATGCTGGTGAAAAACAAAAGCCGCGATATCGGTATTCTGCGCACCATGGGGTTGAGCGAAGGCTCGGTCCTGCGCGTCTTTTTCATCTGCGGCGCGTCGGTCGGTGTGGCGGGCACGCTGGCCGGTGTCGCGCTTGGCGTGGCCTTTGCGGTCTGGATCGATCCGATCTTTGCCTTTGTGAACTGGATGGCGGGCGGCGGTGTCTGGGATCCGTCCATTCGGTTCCTGTCAACGCTGCCGGCGCGGCTGGAATGGGGCGATGTCCTGTCTGCGGTGGCGCTGTCGCTGGGGCTCTCGTTCACGATCACCTTCATTCCGGCGCGGCGCGCGGCGCGGATGAACCCGGTTGAGGCACTGCGTTATGAGTGATCATGTCTTGCGCCTGGACGGGATCGAAAAGGTTTACAAACGCGGCCTGCCTGGCGAGGTGCGGGTGCTGCGCGGGGCCTCGGCCACGATTGCGGCGGGCGAAATCGTGGCGCTGGTCGCCCCGTCGGGCGCGGGCAAATCGACGCTTTTGCATATCGCGGGGCTGTTGGATACGCCCGATGCCGGGACGGTGGAGATCGCGGGCAAACGTATGGACCAGGCGCGTGATCGCGCCCGCACCGCCGCGCGCCGCCAGCAGATCGGCTTTGTCTATCAGTTCCACCACCTGTTGCCCGAGTTTACCGCCGCCGAAAACATCGTGCTGCCGCAACTGGCCAACGGTATCGGCGCGGGGGCCGCGATGGACCGGGCGCTCGATCTGCTGGATCAGGTCGGGTTGGCGGATCGGTCGGACCACCGCCCCTCGGCGCTGTCGGGCGGGGAACAGCAGCGGGTGGCGTTTTGCCGGTCGCTGGCCAATGCGCCGAAGCTCCTGCTGGCCGATGAACCCACCGGCAACCTTGATCCGGGTACGTCCGATCAGGTCTTTGACAGGCTCATTGCGCTGGTTCGCGAGACCGGCATGGGTGCGCTGATCGCGACGCATAACCTGGCGCTGGCGGCCCGGATGGACCGCGTGCTGCGGCTTGAGGATGGCCTTTTGCGGGACGGGCTGGCCTAACCGGTCTTGGCGGCGGCACTGCTGTGGCGGTCGAACCAATCGGCGATTGCGTCGATGCAGGGGGTTCGCAAATCGGGCGTTTCCATCAGCACCTCATGACGCGCGCCCTGCACGACCTTGAGACGCCCATTGGGCCAGTTGGCCATGCGTTCATGGATCGCGGCGGATTCCACGATCTCCTCTTCCGTGCCCAGAAAGGTCAGGTTGGGAATGTCGAGCGGATCCATCGCCAACAAGGCTGTGTTTTCCTCCAGCGCGGCATGGACCCAGGTGATCGACGGCCCGCCTAGCGCCAGTTCGGGATGTTTGGCGACCTGACCCTCCATATAGTCGAACTGGCTGCGGTCGCGGGTCAGCGGATTGCTATCAAACACCATCGGGGCCGCCGGGCCGGTTGTGGGGGCAAAATTCTTGTCCAGCCCCAGGGGTTTCGACAGGCCCAGGACAATGCCCGAAATGGCGCGCAGAAACCGGGTCATGCGGATGCCCCACATCGGGGCCGTGAACACCGCCGCGCAGGCAGGCAGGCCGTCATAGAGCGCGCGCAACCCGATCGCCCCACCCATGGAATGGCCCAGCA
>Ga0316204_10009516_pt1 | contig 12933 bp, 9 predicted proteins | sample 6monrhotite_MG_2_FD_205661 | JGI IMG/M metagenome (GOLD analysis project Ga0316204, IMG submission 205661) | Microbial mat bacterial communities from mineral coupon in-situ incubated in ocean water Damariscotta River, Maine, United States -... | ecosystem: Environmental > Aquatic > Marine >... | reverse complement strand
AAACGGGAGATCCGCGATAACGCTTCGTCAATGACCTCGCGGGCCAAGGTCCGTCGTTCGCGCACGGCGGTTGCAATTTCAATCACGTGGGGAGGCTGAAAGATCATGCGTCCCCTTCTCCCGGCCCGTCCCCCGATAGGTAGAACGTTGCCGGTTCGGCCGTGGCCACATCCATCCGCCGCAACGCTCGCATGTCCTTTTGGAGTGAGTTCAGCAGTCCGGCAACCATCTCCCTTTCGGATTCAGTCAACGGCAGCGCGAGCATTTCAGTTGCCATCTGTTTCACGATCTCAGCAGTGATCTTGGGATCGTCGGCCATGGGAATGCTCGAATGAATAGACTACCGTGGGATGATGGACCACCGACAAAGGATTGTACCATTGGGCGTCGGTGCTGCCCATCATTCCGCCGGCGCTTCGGCACAGGCGAACTCAACCCGGGCGGCGACCTTGCCAGCAACGGTCGCCTTGGCGGTGAAGAAATAGGCGTTGCTAAGACGTTCGGTCAATTCCGCTTCGATCTCCAGCGTGTCGCCCGGTCGGACCATTTGGCGGAATTTGACGTTGTTCACGCGGGTCACCACCGGCACCATCCCCGCATCGATTTCAGCGGTGCGGCTAATAAAAATCGCCCCGGCTTGAAAACAGGCCTCCAAAATCAACACACCTGGCAACACCGGAAAGTGTGGATAGTGCCCGCGAAACACATCAAGCGCCGGATCAATCTCTTTCGCCGCCCGAATCCCCGTCTCAGTGATCTCCGTCACGCGATCAATCCACAAAAAGGGATCGCGATGCGGGATGAGTTTTTCAATATCGGAACTGTCCACGGGGATGAAAACCTATGCGTTGGGGCAATTGGGATGGGATGAGGCTGTAGACTATAGACCGTTGGCTGTAGGAAGATTGGCGTGAGGCGTGAGGGAACAGGCTTGAGGTCATCAAGGGATCACTCACCCCGCACCCAAACCACTATCTTTCTGCCTACTGCCTACCGTCAACTGCCTACTACTTCTGGCCACCGGCCACTAATGTCACGTCATCGCTGGCGTCAAATACTTATCGACTTCGTTGGACGTAATTACGCCGTAATTGACCGCGCCCAGCCAGCCGGACATGATGATGCCCACCGAACCGGCATGATACAGGCCGCTAATTTGCTCGGACAATTCCTTGCTGGCTTTGAGGCCTTCGAATTTGGTCCCGAATGATGCGCCCTGCATGTGCCGGGTATAGTGTTCGAAGGTGCGTGGTGTTGAGGCTTCGACGTGCGCCACTTTTTCGTGGATGCCAGGCACGTATTGATTCAGGCAGTCGAGCGTGGTGTCGCACAGGTCCTTCTTCGCCGCTTGGTATTCCTCTTCCGATAACTCCGCCCAATCGCTGTAGTTGGCGTTTGTCGAGGAAACAATCAAGTGCCGGTCACTGCCGGGGCGGGTTTCGGGATAGTAGAACGAAAACGTGCGGCTACTGACATCGCGGCTGAGCATGGCTTCGACGTCGAATCCACGGTGTTCGGAGTGAAACAACAAATCCCCACACGGTTCAAACCCGACACCCGGTTTCAGAGCGATGTAAACTTGGCAACTACTATTGTTCAGACGAACCGCTTTGACCTCTTCGACATAGGACTGGTCAAACTTGTCTTCGCCAACAAGGTTGAGGATGGTCGATTTGACGTTGGCGTTGGAGACGATTGCGTTGCAGCCTATGCGTCGCCCATTCACCACAACGCCGGTGACTTTGCGGTCGCGGGAGACTTCGATTTTTTCCACCAGGCAACGAATCCGCAAATCGACGCCATTGGCCAACATCTCAGCTTTCATTTGATTCACAAGGTGGTCGGTCCCCCCTTGAAAGGTAAAGACGCCTTTACTCATGAAATTTGAGAAGACAATGCCGTACGTCAGGGCGGGATCTTCGAGCGTAGAACCGTTGGCGTAGGTGATCGGCTCCATCAACAGCCGGACGACATCATCCCGTCCAGGGAAAAATTCGTTGAACAAATCACGCGTCGTTCTGGCTTGATCGTCGAAGAAATTCATCTTCCGCGCCGCATCGAAGAACCGTGTGACGGTCTCAGGAGCGATTTTGAATTCTTCGATCAGCAGTTTCGTGAAGTCTTCGCGATTGAAAGTCGTCGTCAATGAGAATTGCGGATTCTCAAAGCGAATGCCTTTGAGCTGCACGATCGAATCGGCGATTTCCTGCGTCCAATACTTGCGGCAACTTTTGATCATCCCGACGGGAAAGCCGTGCAGTGAGATATCAAAGATGTGGCCGCCGGCGCGTTTGAACCACGTCGCCATTCCGCCGAGTTGGTAGTGGTGCTCGAGCAACAAGACCGAATGTCCAGCGCGGGCCAGGATATTGGCGGAGGTCAGACCGGCCAATCCGCTACCGATGACGATCACGTCATAATGATCACGGGCGTCTTTAAGAAAATCACGGGCCATACGTTGCGTGTGCTCTCTGTGAATCGACGGTCGGCCGCCGACTCCCGGATTAGGGGGTTGGTTCACGGCGGGACATGGGCGCAATGCGATCCAGCCTCGTCCGGGATACGGTTTTTGTTTGGTAGTGAATAGTTCGGTGGTGAATAAGCGACAAGCTTAGCGGCTGACCGGAGGGCTGTTCAACTCTGCAGGGCACGATTTCAGCGGACCACAGCCGATTCCACCCCGTTTTCACTAGAAATACCGCCCTCACAATGGTGACTGGCACCTCCTCAATTGTTCTCACTATCGAGAACTGCCGTCGCGCTTCCGCCGCAAGCCTCGCGCCAGGGCGAACTTGACGTCCCCTTTGCCTGCCCGCTAGGCTGCCGGGGCTATGTCCACACGCTATCCACTATTTGTCCGCCGCGATCTTGATGGCTTCTTCGGGTTGTTTGTCGACAACCTGGTGCAGTTGTTGTTGATCATCAGTCTGTGTACCGGTCTGTGCGGAATGTCGGGCGAGGATGCCCGCTATTTGTATCAACATATCCTTCCCGGCGCGGCCGTCAGTATCGTTTTTGGCAATCTGTTTTATGCTTGGCAGGCACATCGACTGGCAGCGCAGACAGGGCGAGATGACGTCACCGCTTTGCCCTATGGCATCAATACGGTCTCCCTGTTGGTGTTCGTGTTTTTCGTGATCAAACCGGTCTATGACGACACGCAGAGTGCCGAAGCTGCTTGGCAAATGGGATTGCTCGCCTGTTTGGGGAGCGGGTTGATTGAATTTTCGGGATCGCTCGTGGCGGATGCCGTTCGTCGCAACACACCCCGCGCTGCATTGTTGTCGACGTTGGCGGGGATCGCTATCGGTTTTATCTCGATGACGTTTGCGTTGGAGATTTTTCAATACCCGCTCGTGGCAATGCTACCGTTGGCGGTGATTTTGATCACCTATTTCTCCAAGATCTCGTTGCCCTGGGGATTGCCCGGCGGATTTGTTGCGGTCACATTGGGCACAGTGATTGCCTGGGTACTGCCGGCCGATTTGACGGGAGTGACCGTCGGGCTGCACGAGACAGCCCAGGCGTGGGAGTCACGCGGCTGGTGCCCCCCGCAATTCGCCGGCGCCGAGATTTGGAGGCTGCTGACGGCCGACAGTCATTGGTTAAGATATTTATCGGTGATTGTGCCGATGGGGCTGTTCAACGTCATTGGTAGTTTGCAGAACATTGAATCGGCCGAAGCTGCCGGCGATTCGTACGACACGCGCTCCTCGTTGGCCGTCAACGGTGTGGGAACCATGTTAGCGGCGGGGTTTGGGAGTTGTTTTCCAACGACGATCTACATCGGACACCCTGGCTGGAAAGGGCTCGGCGCGCGGGCGGGCTATTCGACGCTCAACGGCGTGGTGATTGCCCTGATGTGCCTGACCGGAACAGTGGCGCTGGTCAATAGCCTGATTCCAATGCAAGCCGGAATTGCGATCGTATTGTGGATCGGCATTATCATTACGGCCCAAGCCTTTCAAAGCACACCGAGAGAACATGCACCGGCCGTGGCGGTTGGACTCTTCCCGGCCATCGCCGCCTGGGGCGCTACGGTCGTGCTCGGCGCCTTAACCCTGGCGGGAGGCTCGGCGCAAAAAGCGTTAGAGGCCAACCCCGCAGTCGCCGTCAATGGTTTTTTGCTGCATGGCATGTTCGTGATGGAACGCGGATACATCTTTACCTGTATGATGCTGGCTGCGATCTCCGTGTTTTTGATCGAGCAACGTTTCTATACGGCAGCAGTCTGGTCACTGTTTGCCGCAGCGTTTGCCTATTGCGGTCTGACACACGCCTATCAAATTAGCGGCAATGCGCTCGATTATTTGTTCGGAGCAACCCAACCGATGCAAGGTGCATTGGCATATCGCGCCAATCAGATTGCTGTGGGATATTTGTTGTTCGCTGCCGTGTTCTTAATCATCGGAATTTCACAAAAACCCAAGGAGACCGTGGAATGAGTCGTGCCGTCGGCGTACTGTTGGCCTTGTTGGTAGTCAGCGGATTCGGACGGCCGAATTCCGTCTGCCGTGGTGAGGACCCGTTACCCATGCTCGAAAAAATTGCCGTCACCAGTTCGCTCGACAAAACGCCGCAGACCTCGTTGCTGTGGGCACCCGAGACCGCCCGCGAGCAACCAACGCCGCTGCTGATTTGGTTACACTCCTGGAGTGCGGATTATCGGCAGGAAGCATCGCTCGAGTATCAAAAGCAGGCCGTCCGTCGCGGTTGGATTTTGTTATTGCCCAATTTTCGCGGCCCCAACAAACGCCCCGAGGCGTGCGGTTCGAAATTGGCACGGACCGACATCATCGACGCGATGAATTATGTCGAACAGCACTACAAGGTCGACCCGCAGCGGGTTTATCTGGCCGGCGCCTCCGGCGGAGGTCATATGACGTTGTTGATGGCCGGGTATTATCCGCAACGATTCTCAGCCGTTTCGGCCTGGGTCGGAATCACGGACCTGCCGCAGTGGTACCACTTTCACGCACCGGAAGGAAAACCCGCAGGATATGCGCTCGACATTCTCAGTGTCCTGAAGGGAAAACCGGGAGAGTCGAAGGAAATTGACGCCGACTATCGTGCGCGGTCGCCGATTCATTTTCTGCATCAAGTGGGCGACCTGCACGTCGACATCGCTGCCGGGGTCACAGACGGGCATACCGGCTCGGTCCCAATCGCGCATTCGCTGAACGCCTTCAATCGCATCGCGACAACCAACGGTGACGATGGGGTCTCCGACGACGAAGCTGAGCAATTGTGGACGGCACAAAAACTGACTGCGCCTCAAGCGAGCGATCAAGTGACCGACGAGACCTATGGCCGCGAAATTTTATTGCGGCGCAAATCAGGCAACGCACGGGTCACCATCTTTCAAGGCGGGCATGAAGGATTGCCGGAAGCGTGCTGCGCCTGGCTGGCAAAACAACGCCGAGCGACGACCGAATAATGTGCGGGTCAGGCAGGGTGGGCTAAAACGACGCGTTCCCAAGACCTGTCCCGCCAACCATCCGGTTTGCTGCCACGAATTACGCTGCTTGTGGGAGCAAACGTTGGCGGAGTTTGACTTTTAGGTAACGAATGCCGCGTGCGTCGTAAAAATAAATGATATTGTGATCAGAGGCCCAGATGGCTCCCAGGCGGACACTACGAGGGCCTTGCAGCGAGAATTGCAATCCGCAGTCGCGGCCCCGGCGAGTGAGTTGCATCTCGCTCATCGAAAATTGTTCGAGAACCAGGTTTTCACATTCACACAATTTGTGATGGATAAAGTTTCGCAAATCATCCAAACAACGAATCTCGTCAACGCATTCAAACATCGTGTATGATACCTCTGAGTCATTCGGAGGGACGTGTTTCTCAAACGCGAGGAGAGGTCAGTTTGGCAACCGACACGTCGCGCCGGCATGCATGCCGATCGCGATTCCTCCCGACGCGTTTTGCTGTGATCGTCTTGACTTAGCGATACCGGTATCGGCGATTCTGCAGCGCAGTCTTGGCGTTGATGGCGACCGGCGTTTCGACCGGTACCCGTTACGCGGCCGTTGTGGTTTGCGCAATTGGATCTCTGGAATTTTAGCTGTAGGAAACCGATGCCGTACGTGGCCAGTTGGGATCACTGTTGACTCAACCGCACCAATCGCACAAATTGCACTATACTCTCAATAGATGCGGCAGTATTACGAAGGGAATGAGTCCGCCCGACCTCCGTAGTGGGCGCTTTCACAAATCTAGTCGTTGGGATTGGACGAGTTGTCGGGGTTGGGAGATGGCTTCGGATCGTGCCGATCATGGCGATCGGCGCGAGAATCGGGCGCCGTTACTAGGCGCCGGTGGGTGCGTTTTGAGATGATAGTGTCGGCAGAACCAGTTGTAGTATTCTTTGCCGCACAATTGCATCGGTTTACTTCGGGAGTGAGGCATGGCTGACAGCGACCACGACGGAATGGTTCTTGAGGATGCGCGGCCGGAAGTTGACGAGCGTCTGTACGTGCCCCACAGCACGGGGTGGACGGCGCATATCAAGCACTCCGGCGGCACGGAGCGCTGTTTTGCCCAACACCCCGGCCAGGACTTTTTCCATTTACTTATTAACGGTGAGATCTATCTCGAAAACAGCGGCGAGCGATATTGTCTGACGTGCGCCATGCGGAGAGGCATCGTCAATCGTGATCGGAAATTTTGGAAACACGACTCCTCGGTGCCCACGATTCAACCGCTGGACGATATGTCCGATCTTCCTTTGCAGGGCGAATCAGACGAGTAATTCGATGACAAATTTCTAGCAGTTCGCGATTTGATTCCAACTTGTGTGGTCGGTGTCAACTTTCGCAAACGGACACATCTTGACCCATTTTGCTTTCCACCGTAGGATTCCACCGCGTCAAGCCGCCCAGTCGCGGCGACGCGCGGCAACATTCATCACATTTGACGAACTTCCCAGCGAGTTGCTTTTGCATTTCCCGGTGCCCGCATGGGCGCGCACCCGTTTCTAATCGCTATCGGTCATAAGTTCAGTCCCCTCTTATAGGTTGAGGCATTCCCGCCTCACGCGACAGTCGCAAAGTCATCGGTGACAGGTCGACTGCCGTTTGTCTCCATATCGTGATCCCTCAAACGTTGGATTTTCGCGGAGCCCCCCGAGTCGTCTTGCCCAGCAGATCTGGGCCTCGTTGTGTTTCCATGCGCCGACCGGTGTACGGAAGCAATTGTCTCCGCCCAAGGATGAACACGGCAACGCAGTACAAAACTTGCTCAGCGAGCTAGCGGCGATGGCGAAATGCGGTCGCCGTTAATAATCGCGCGGCATTTTGGACGACGGTTCGACGCGGATTCCATTTTGACGTGGCGTCCGCGGGGAGAATTGCTCATGAAACCATCACATGCATTGATCGGCGGTTGCTTGTTGCTGCTGTTGCTGACGGCGGTTGCAGCGGCCACGGGATGGTCCTTTCACCAAGTCCCACGGTTTTACCGGGACGCGTTGGACCAACAGACCAATCCTCGCGAACGGCAACGACAAGCCCTGCATTTAGAGCAGCGGACGATGCGACTAGTCGACGATATCTATCACGCCGATGAATGGTCACAAGATTTCACCGAAGCGCAAATCAACAGTTGGTTGGCCGAGGAACTTCCTCGCCACCGCGCGCACTGGCTGCCGATCGGAGTTAGCGAACCGCGGCTTCATTTTACCGAAGATACGATCCACTTGGCTTTTCATTACAGTGATGAATATTGGAACGCGGTCGTTAGCGTGCAGTTAAAGCCCGATATCCAATCTGCGAACTGTCTGGCCGTGGAATTCACCAGCGCGCGCGCCGGAGGGATTCCGTTGCCGATGGACGATGTGTTGGCCGAAATGTCACGAATGTTGACCGAGTCGGGGTGTTTGCACGTCTGGACCCAACGCAACGGACATCAGGTGATTCTCGTGGAACTAGATCAGGCGGGTTTTCAACAACCCGTTTTAGAATCCCTGCAGGTGCGCCCTGGTTCGATCTCAGTTTCAGGCCGGCGGCTAACGACTGGCGACATAAAGGTGGCAGAGTTATTGCTAAGGCAATCTGTACGGGAAGCATTCTCCGGCCGCTAACTCGTTCAAACCGTTCCAAACGACATTGTGAAGTCACAACTTCTTCAGTACGATTGAGTCGTTGTGCTAACAGCGATGTTGTGTATGGTGATTCTACCGTCTCCGCTGATTGGTCCTTCAAATTTAGTTGACCGGTGGGGAGGGGATTGTGCATGGGAAATCCGTTGTCCGATTCGGAGCCTGCGCTCGCTCAACGGATATTTATTGAAGCCGTTGATGAGCTTCCGTCTGAGGAATGGGACAGTTTCGTACGTGATTCCTGCGGGGAAAACGCCTCGCTTCGAGCGCGCGTCAATGAACTGCTTGCGGCACACAAGATCGTGGCTGGGTACTTTGAAAAACCTCCAACGATCTTGGCATCCCTCAGCAAACCGCAGGGCTTGGGTGATATGACGGGGACTGTCGTCGGTTGTTACAAACTGATGAAACAGATCGGCCGGGGCGGTATGGGAGTCGTTTTCAGTGCCCAACAGTTCAAACCCGTTGAACGACAGGTAGCGCTCAAGGTCGTTAAGCCAGGGATGGACACCAAGCAGGTGATTGCTCGTTTCGAAATCGAACGGCGGACTTTGGCGATGATGGATCATCCCAATATCGCGCACGTCTACGACGCGGGCGAAACCGAATCGGGCCTACCGTATTTCGTAATGGAATTAGTGCGGGGGATGCCGATCACTGATTATTGCGATGACGCCCAATTGCCCGCGCGGGATCGTTTGCGATTATTCGTCAAGGTTTGCTACGCGGTCCAACACGCGCATCAAAAGGGAATCATCCATCGCGACATCAAACCCAGCAATGTGATGGTCACGCTGCACGACGGAAACCCTGTGCCCAAGATCATCGATTTCGGCGTCGCCAAGGCGATCCACCAAGAAACCGGTGAGGAAACCGCGCATACGTTGTTTGCACAGATTGTGGGAACGCCGCTGTATATGAGCCCTGAACAGGCGGAATTTGGGGGGGTGGACGTCGATACGCGAACTGACATTTATGCGCTCGGTGTATTGCTGTACGAAATGTTAACCGGCACCACGCCCTTTGACCGGCGGGCACTGTATGAAGCGAGTCAGGATGAGATGCGGCGGATAATTCGCGAGGACGAACCGCCCCGACCAAGTAATCGCATCAACACGTTGGATGAAGACACATTGACCGATGTTGTGGAACGTCGCCGGACGGACCGCAAGCGATTGTGTCAAACACTCAGCGGCGATTTGGATTGGATTGTCATCCGCGCGATCGAAAAAGACCCCCAGCGGCGGTACCAAACGGCTGGCGAATTTGCCGAGGATGTTCAACGGTTTCTTAACGATGAACTGGTCGCCGCACGGCCTCCCTCGGCCTCGTATCGCATGCGGAAATTCGCCGGCAGACATCGGGCGGCTTTGGGGTCCGCGGCCGCGATTGCGTTGACTTTAATCCTGGGCATCGCCGTCAGTACGTGGCAGGCGCTGGAAATGCACCGTGCCAGAGACATTGCAGTGGATCGCTCAATTATCGCCGAGGAGCAACGCATCCGTGCAGAAGCGGCCAACAGCCGCGTGCAAAGGCTGCTATACGTCTCGGGCATGAAAGTCGCATCGGATGCACTGCGCCGCGGCGATATCGCGTCTGCTGCGAATTTGTTGGCCCCACATCGCCCGCATGGCGATAGCGAGGATTTCCGCGGCTTTGAATGGTATTACATGAACCGTATCGTGGAACTTCCCAGCCATGCCACGATGGAATGTCCCGATGAGGTATTTTGCGTGCAACCCTCGCCCGATGGGACGTTGTTGGCGGCCGTTTGCGGCGACGGCAATATTTATATCTTCGATGCGAAGACAGGGAAGTCAGTGCGAACGATTTCCACTGAGTCGCAGTCCGCGAACTTCGCATGTTGGTCCTGGGATCAAACGGAAATCACCACCGCCGATGCGAATGGCTGGCTGAAAATCTGGAACGTTTCCGACGGAACTGAGGATCGGTCGATTGCCGCACATGAAGGGGAAGCATTTTGCGTGCGTTATCTGCCAAACGACGCGACGCTCATCTCCTCCGGCGAAGACGAAATGATCTACCTGTGGGACCGTGCCACTGGCAAAAAAATCGGGACGCTGGCCGGACACGAACGGGATCCGGAAAACATTGCGGTCTCCCCCGACGGACGGTATTTGGCCTCCTCTAGCAGTGACGGAACATTGCGATTGTGGGATCTGGAGACGCAAGAGGAGGAGGGTTTTTGGGATCTCAAAGACTCGCGCGTGCTGTGCGTGGCATATTCCAACGACGGACGCCACATTGCCGCCGGCACCGTACACGGAGGTGTGGTGCTGGTCGACACAAAAACCAAGCAACGCCGGAAACTGGCTGACCAATTGGACGGTGTGGAGGCGATAACGTTTTTGACGGACGACGATTGGTTGGCAACCGGGGACCGCGGCGGCACGATTCATCTCTGGCCGGTGACCGAAGACGATAGCCAGGAAAACTCGACGTTGGAGCGGACAACCACGCCCTCCTGGAGCGCGCATGCGCATCGCATTCAGACGTTGGCGGTCATTCCCGGAAGCAATTTACTGGTATCAGGCGGACGCGACCGCTTAGTGAATGTGTGGACAACCAATCCGCAACCGGCACGGTGGCGGATTGCCGCACCGGGAAAAGAGGCGTCGGGAATTGTGGCGGGAATGGCGCTGGGAAAAGACAACCAACTCTATTTCGCCGATCAGAACATTTTGCAATACGATCTGGCCAGTCGCAAAGATTCAGAGGTCTTTTCAACGCAGCCAGCGCGCTGGAAAAATTTAGCGTCCTCAAGCGATGGCTGCTGGATGGCCGCTTCGGATCGTAAGACGTTGACCCTATTTGACGTCGAGTCGCAAAAAAATATCCAGTCATGGGCGATTCGTCATGATCTTGGTGACCCGCGTTTGGCTATTTCTCCTGACGGGCAAAAAATCGCCGCCGCCTGGTGGGACAAGGCGAAACATGTTGAAATCTACGATACCAATCGGCCGAGTCAGATCCTGCGTTTTCCCGCCACGCAATGCCAAGCTGTCACCTTTTCACCCGATGGAAAACGCCTAGCATACGGATCGATGGATGATCTTATCATCAGGGACATCGCAAACGACAGAGAATTAGTTCGATTGCAAGATCACAACAGCACGTTGTCAGCATGTGCCTTTCATTCCAGTGGCGATTATGTCGCCACGGTCAGTCACGATCGTCGGTTGAAATTGTGGAATGCCCGCACCGGTCAAATGCTGTACACCTTGATTGCCCATGGCGATAAAATCAAGACGGTCACGTTTTCTCCGGACGGCAATAAAATTGCCACCGCAGGCAATGACCGTGTCGTAAAACTGTGGGACCGTCAATCCGGACAACCACTATTCGAGTTCGGCACCGAAGCGGCTGGGATCGCGCAAGTTCTGTTCACACCCGATGGTCAGCGGTTGGCCTGCCTGTTGGCCAACGGGACGATCGTCGTCTACGACATCTCCACACCTGCTGATAAGGATACCTAAGAGATAACAGCGCTTGATCGTCGCAGATGATGTATGATCAACGCTGCATGATTGGCGGCGGAACTCGCTCCAATGATCCTCTTCCCGTTCCACACCAAAGCTCAGAGGTGAAAAAATGAGACGCGCCCTCATTCGATTTCCGGCAATTTGGATACCGGTGCTGCTGATTGCAGGACTTAACCTCCCGGCACACGGAGAGGATGCCGAGGTGGCAAACCCTGACGTCGCCGGCGATGTCAAAACGTCCGTCGACGAGGTCATGCACGTTGTCAACTTGGTATTGGAGCACCACATCGCGCCGCCAACCGGCCAAGAGATGGTGGTTGACGTGATTCGCCAAGTGTATCAAAAAGCACATTTGCAGATGCCGCCCGACATGCCACAACGGATTTCCCGTCGATCGCTAGAACAGGTTCCCGATTTTTTAAACGAAACTCTGGACGAAGTGGCTCGTTGGCTCTCGAAGCCATTTCAACCGCTCGTTCGAGAGTCCTTGACCGACATGGTTTCCAACCTGCCCGGCGGAGCACGCATCACCGCTGTGCGAACGCATACCGTCAACGAGCAGGTCGCCTCAAATCGCTATGTGGGGACGGGGATCGCACTTAAAATGTCCAGCCCGGGCCCTCGGCCGACGATCGCACATATCATTCCCGGAGGCCCCATGGAACTAGCGGGCGGAAAAAAGGACGATCTGATTGTCGAAGTCAACGGCATCAGCACCAAAGACAAAAGTATGGACGAGGTCGTGGACATGATTCGCGGGCCGGAAGGCAGCGACATTACGTTCGTCGTGCATCAGCCGGACCAACCGCTGCGAACGCTGGCCTTCCAGCGGGGCGTCGTCAATTTCCCGTCCTTGGTGAAACCGGAACTCCTGAAACTTCCGAGATCGAAGTTGATCGGATATTTGAAAATCAAAAGGATCTCCGCCGCCCTCGTGCATGAACTGCGACAAGCCGAAAAAACGCTGCTTGAACAGGACGTCGACGGAATCGTATTGGATTTCCGTATGGTTCACGGGACAGACGTGCACCAATCCCTGTTGCTCGCCGATGCGCTTCTCGATGGCGGTGAAATCGGACAGGTGCGTTCGCGCAGCGGATCACGTAGTTATCAAGCAGAACGCGAGGCATTATTCGCGAAATTGCCGTTGGCAATCATCGTCAACCGCCACACCTCCGGAACAGCCGAATGGGTCGCGGCGGCGCTGCAGGATCACAAGCGTGCCTTAATCGTTGGTGAGAAGACTGCTGGTCAAGGTTACGGAGAATCGACGTTCCCGATTCCCGACACAGATCGGATGCTCACCATGGCGACGTCTCAACTGCTGCG
>Ga0316204_10009515_pt1 | contig 12933 bp, 13 predicted proteins | sample 6monrhotite_MG_2_FD_205661 | JGI IMG/M metagenome (GOLD analysis project Ga0316204, IMG submission 205661) | Microbial mat bacterial communities from mineral coupon in-situ incubated in ocean water Damariscotta River, Maine, United States -... | ecosystem: Environmental > Aquatic > Marine >... | reverse complement strand
GTGGGCTTGCCACACGACCCGAGAGTCACTGCACAGGGGAGTGAAAGGCGACGACGACGAGGAACGAGGAGGAGAACTTGCCTGAGAGGGGAAGCGCAGGTTCCCCTTTAGAGACAACGCTGGTTGGTAGCCGCGAATCCGTCAAGGTGGCTCAAAACCCGCGCTGAGTTCCACAAGCCACCTGCTGAAGAGCGGCTGTGAGCCACACAAGCCATGCGGCAGCCGCACCCCCACCGACCTCCACGATCCATGCGGCAGCCGACCCCGCAGTGAGCTGCAGAATCCATGCGGCAGCCCAGCCCCCGTGCCCCCACAAGCCCCGCAAACCTGAGCGGTCTCGCAGCCACGATCGTTCGGCCCGTCGGACATGGGGCCGGCTGGACCCGGGCCCGGCGAGAGTGGGCTCGGGTGGGTTGGGCTGCCGCATGGATCGTGAAAGTCAGTGGTTGTGCGGCTGCCGCATGGATCGTGGTCGTTAGTGCGGGATTTTGGCCACTTTGACGGATTCGCCGCTGCCAACCAGCGTTGTCTCCAGAGGGGAACCTGCGCTTCCCCTCTCGGGCAAGTTCTCCTCCTCGTTCCTCGTCGTCATCGCCCTTCACTCCCCTGTGCAGTGACTCTCGGGTCGTCTGGCATGCCCACCTGGGTTTGCATCCATTGCGAAACCTGGCCGGTTTTACAGAGTGGGTTCGCAGAACAACAACAGCTCGTCTCCGTCGAAAACCGTCCACGTGTTCGCAAGGTCTTGCCTCCTGATGTCGCCTTGCGGCGAGGCATCTGACGTCGCAACACCCTCTCGCCTGTGGCGCTGGGACGTCACGTTCCTCAACGGTACCCCTTCGCAGTTGGCGCGCGCCGTGCGGCGCGGTTGGGCGAAAGATGAAGGCTTGGGGCGCGACGATAGAACCTCACAGCGGTACGGATTCGTGGTAGGGCAGCTCAACCAACGGGTTGCGAGCACACCCCATGCTTTGTGTGATCCATTCACCGATGTTCTCTCTCTTTGGAGAGTGTAATGGCTTATAAGTTGCATACTGGTTCAGTCGTTTATGGTGCCTTGACAGTTTCTCAAGTGTCTTTGTAGAGAATTTGAGGACAGCATTATGATTTTGTTGACACTCTTGGTTTCTTGTATTGGTAAGTCTACCACTGATAATGGTGATATATCAGGTGATGTGACAGATAGTGCATTTAGCTATTTTGACACTTCAAGCGAAGATACTGATTACTTTCCTACGATAGATACAGGCAGTAGCATGCTGGATTCTGACGAACCTGATACAGGGAATGGCGGCCCGGTATTTGATCAGGGTAGGACTGGTGAGAGAAGTGACATCACTTATGTTGCGTCTGGCAATGTAAACACCTGTGCATTGACTGTAGCCGGTGAGGCCGTTTGTTGGGGAACAGACAATTGGGGTGAGTCAAGTCCTCCGCCTATACAGTTTGTTGAGGTGGACCTTGGACCTGATTACGTAGGTTGCGGGGTCTCGACTAAACAGGAGATCGCTTGTTGGGGGCTCACAGGTTATCTTTCTAAGGTGCCATCTGGTAGTGGGTACTCGAGTATTTCGGTAGAATCCAATTATGCTTGTACTCTTGATCGAGTTGGGGCCTTACTTTGTTGGGGAGATACTAGCGGTGAGCATGAAGACTATGGGCAGGTAAGCGAGGCTCCAAACGGCGAGTCGTTTGTTCAGGTTTCAGCAGGCGAGGGACATGCTTGTGCGTTGAAGGATGATGGAAGTGTCGTGTGCTGGGGGAATAACATTACGGGGCCAATCACTCCGCCGGATGAGCAATTCGTGCAAATAAGCTCTGGCTCATATCATGCCTGTGGGCTGACAGTCGAAGATACAGTTGTCTGTTGGGGAGAAGATGGGAATGGTCAAGCGAATCCTCCTGCGGATTTTTTTGTGCAGGTTGAAGCTGGTGAACTACACACTTGTGGAATCACTACTGACGCTGAGATAAGATGCTGGGGAATAGCCAGAGGCACAAATACGGATGAGACTGATGGTGCCTACCTGCAAGTTTCTGCTGGGGGACTTCATACTTGCGCCGTAAAGGAAACCGGTGTGGTGCAGTGCTGGGGAAACAATACGTATGGCCAGTCATCGCCTCCATGAATTCTGAATTCCTGGAGAGCAACAACGAGCGCTCACTCGCAGGTCACCAGGCTGCGCAGAGTGTCTTGGAGGTCGTCGATACCAACCAGCTCGTCCAACCGCCATGCCGGGCGGTGTCGCGTCTGCTGGACGTGGTGGGCACCCGGGATTCGTAGGTTGCGCAGGTGGCGTCGGGCTCGCTGGTGGGAGCAGAACGGCCAGGACTTTCGCGAGGGCAGCCGCTACCGGGACGACGACGCCATCGTGCGGCGCGGGGCCTACGATGAGCTGGTGATCACCACCGGTGAGCAGCTTCCCTTCGACGCGGATGGGCCCTGGCGCATCCAGACGACCCACCGCAGGGCCTGGGCGGCCTGGTGTCACGAGAATGATGAGCGCTTCCCGCCCGGCGGGTGGTACTTCGACGGCGCCCCCATCGGGTAGGGCGCCGGTCGCTACATGATCTCGAACTCGGTGGGCGCGGAGGACATCACCAGCTCGGTGGACTCGGCGCCCTCGATGACCTGGAACTCCTTGGGGGCGTTCAGGGTGAGCTGGGTCTCGAGGTCCGCGATGGCGCGGTAGGCGCTGCGGAGCTGCAGGCGCATCTCTTCCAGCTCCTGGCGGGCCTTGCGGAGTCGGCCGGCGTCTTCCATCACCGCAGGATCCAGGGACTGCTTCATGCTCTCCATGCGGGCCCGGAGGGAGGCGCGCTCGCTCACCACGGCGCGGAGGTGGGTCTGCATGTCGCGGCCGTCGCCGACCCGCTCGGACATCAGCTCGCTCTGGAGGCGCTTGATCTCTTTCTGGGACTGGCGGAGCCGGTCCACGGTGCGGGAGAGCTGGCGGCGCACGGCGCGGTTGGCCTTGCGGTGGACCTCGAAGGACTCCTCGACGCGATCCAGGCAGCCCAGGAGGGTGCCGGGCATGGGGCGGCCGGGGAAGAGGGAGCGGGTCAGCTCCTGGACGCGGATCGTCAGTATGCTCAGCTCGGAGCGGACCTGGGGGAGGGCCTCGGTCTCACCGCGGAGGTTGCGCAGCTCGATGGTGAGCAGGCGGTTGCGGGTGCGGATGCCGCGGGCGTAGCGGGACCACGCGAGGTTGCAGATCACGAGACCGACGACTGCTGCGGCGGAGACGACGAGGATTGGGGTCATGGGTGCCTCTGGAAGCCGACCAATGAGAGATTAGCATATTTTCACTATTTGGAGTGCTGTCTCTATTTTAGTTTTATCGATCTTTTTGGCTTTGGGTTGAGGTGGACCTGGTGGTGGGGAAGCGCTGTCAAACGAAGTGCGCCCTGAGCGCAGCGCTCTCCACTCCACCGCCCCCATCCACGACCCCACCCGCGAACGAAGAGAGCTCTGAGCGCTCCGCGCTCAGAGCTCAGAGCTCTCTTCGTTCGTGGGTGGGTGCGTGGGTGCGGGGAGCTACCAGGCGACTCGTTCGCCTGGCGCCACAGCATCACGGCCCGTGTCTCTTGGAGACTCTCTAGACGATCCGAAGCTTGTAGGGGTTGTGCCCATCATCCACCGGGTTGTCATCCTTGGCCTTCTTGGCCTTCTCCAGCCACTCCTTGAAGGTGTCGTTGTCCTTTTCATACATCAGGGCGAACTGGATCTGCATCACCGTGCCCTTGTAATCCTTGGCCTCCCAGCACTGCAGCGCGAGCTTCCAGTACTTCATGCCCTTCTCGGTCTTCGCCGCGAGCTCCGGGTTGTTAGCCGCCGCCGCCGCCGCCTCCGCCTCCTTGCGGGCCTCAGCGCTCATGCGCCGCCCACCGCTGGCGAGCTCCTCGTCGTACGCGGCGCGGGCGTCGGGGTCGCGCAGCGTGCGGTAGGCCTCGTTCAGCGAGCGGTAGATCGCGTTGGCCTTGGACTTGATCTCCGGGCCGCCGAGCATCGCCGAGCGATCGGGATGCAGCCGCCGGGCCTCAGCGCGGAAGGCCTGCTCGATGCTGCTCTGCTCCACGCCGAGCTCCAGTCCGAGGAGCTGGTAGTAGCTGAGGTCGGGGAGCAGCTCGTGCAGAGTCTCGAGCTCGATAGCCTGCTTCATGCGACGGTTCATGGGTGGGTTCCTCGGAGATGCGGGAGCTTCAGAGTATCAGCTCCCGCGGGCATTCAGAAGTCGAGATCGTCGAAGCGGACGCCGCTCAGCTCTTCCTCGCTGAGTCCGCTGTTGGCCTCGATTCGGAGGTTGCGCATGGTGCCGTGCTCCACATCCTCGGCGAGGACATGGACGATGCCGTCGGAGTCGATCTCGAAGGTGACGCGCACCTTGACCTCGCCCCGGAAGGCTTCGCGCAGGCCGTCGAGCACGAACTCACCGAGCATCTCGTTGTCATCCGCCATGCGCGACTCACCCTGGTAGACCGAGATGCGCACCTCGGTCTGCCGGTCGTGGGCCGTGTGGAACGCCTTGATCTCCTGAGTGGGGATGGGGGTGTTCCGCGGGATGAGCACCTCACAGAAGCCGCCCACCGTACGAACCCCGAGGCTCTGGGGGGTGACGTCGAGCAGCACCGCGCTGGCCTCGACGTCGATGCTCGTCAGGTTGTGGGCCTGGATGGCGGCGCCCAGGGCGACGACCTCGTCCGGGTTCAGCTCGGCGAAGGGGCGGCGGCCGAAGTACTGGTTCACCGCCTCACGGGTCAGGGGGTAGCGGGTCATTCCGCCGACGAGGATGACGTGGTCGATCTGGCTCGCGGCCATGCCGGCGAGGGACAGGGCCTCGTCGCAGGTGCGCAGGGTGCGCTGCACCAGCGGCATGACCAGCCGGGCGTACTCGGCGCGGTTGATGCGGGTGTGCAGCTCGATGTCCTCGCCGTTGGCGTCGCGGGCGAGGTTGGGCACGTTGATCTCGACCTCGCCGGCCTCGGACAGGGCGACCTTGGCGCGCTCGGCGGCCTCCCGCAGCTTCAGGCGGGCGGTGCGGTTCTCGGAGAGGTCCGTGCCGGTGTTGCGCTGGATCATCTCCAGCAGGCTGTCGGCCAGGGCGTGGTCGAAGTCGTCGCCGCCGAGGAAGGTGTCGCCGGCGGTGGAGATGACCTCGAAGATGTCGTCGTCAAGGCGCAGGACGGAGACATCGAAGGTGCCGCCGCCGAGGTCGTAGACGAGGATGTGCTGGCGGTGGTTGCGGTTGAAGCCGTAGGCGAGCGCGGCGGCGGTGGGTTCGTTGAGCACCCGCAGGCAGTCCAGCCCGGCGATGGTGGCCGCGTCGCGGGTCGCCTGACGCTGGGCGTCGTTGAAGTGCGCTGGCACGGTGATCACGGCCCTGTCCACTACCTCACCGAGCGCCTCCTCGGCGACGCGGCGCATGTGCTGGAGCACGTGCGCGCTGATCTCGGGGATGGAGTACATCCGCTCCTGGATGCGGACACGGACGTCCTTGTTGGGGCCCTCGATGATGTCGTAGGCCATCGACGGCAGCAGCGCCTGGACCTCGTTGTTGCGGAAGCGCCGTCCGATGAGGCGCTTGGCTGAGGCGATGGTGTTCTGTGGCGCGTAGATCAGCTGGCGGCGCGCGCGGTGGCCGACCACCACGGAGCGTCCGTGGCCGAAGGCGACGACGGAGGGCTGGGTGTTCTGGTTGCTGGCGTCACGGATGACGTAGGGGGCGCCGTCTTTGACGATGGCGACGCAGGAGTTGGAGGTACCGAGATCGATGCCGACGGCGAGACCCATTCTGCCTCTACTGCTTGAAGGGGAGGGAAGGATCGAATCCTATGCCCTCATGTCGTTTCGATCGAGCGCTGTGTGAGGATGTCCGCGATGACAGCGCTCATCGCGTCGTGGACTTCACCATTGGTAGCGAGGATGCGCGGGGCGTTGAGGGTCAGCGGGCCGCGCTCGACGTCGCTGACCCGGCCTCCGGCCTCGGCGACCAGCAGCGCGCCGGCGGCCACGTCCCAGGGGCTGAGGCCGAACTCCCAGTACCCATCGAGCTGCCCGGTCGCGACCATCGTGAGGTCCATGGCCGCGGAGCCGCAGCGGCGGAAGCCCTGGGCCCTCGTCAGGAAGGCGCGCACGAAGCTCAGGTACCAGTCAGGCCGCTCGCGGCGGTCGTAGGCGAAGCCGCTGGCGACGAGCGCGCGGCCCAGATCCTGCTGGGTGGAGACCCGGATGGGGGCGTCGTTGCAGAAGGCCCCGCCGCCGGCCGCGGCGCGGAAGAGGCGGTCCCGGGTGGGGTCGTAGATGACGGCGACGGTCAGGACACCCTCGACCTCCAGCGCGATGGAGACGCAGTAGAAGGGGAAGTCGTGCACGAAGTTGGTGGTGCCATCCAGCGGGTCCACGATCCAGCGCGTGCGCTCGGTCTCGGCGCCGCCGCCCTCCTCCGCCAGCACGGGGATGGCGGGCGTGCGCCGGGCGAAGACCTCGCGGATGGTCTCTTCGCTGGCGAGGTCGATCTGGGTGACCAGATCCACCGCGCCCTTGTGGGTGATCGTCTCGGGGCGCTGTCGCAGCAGGGCGCCGGCGGCGCGGGCGGCCTCGATGGCCGCGTCAAGTTCGGGCGTCATGCTCGGAGGGTCTCCAGGAGGGCGGCGATGTCGGGGTGGCTCGCCCGGGCGGCGGCCATGGCGTCGTTGGGGTCGGACTCGATGCCGCCGAGCGCGTCGCGCACGAAGGTCCGGAGGGGGCCCCAGTCGTAGCCCTCGTCCTCGGGGGCGACGACCCAGGTGTCCTGTTGGCCGTCCCAGATGTAGCCGGAGGCGAGCTGGCGGAGGTAGGCCGACTCGCTGGACGCGACCAGGCCGATGGTGTCATCGGCTCCGAAGACCATCACCGGCCACGCGCCGGTCAGCCCGGGGTACGCGCAGAGCACGACATCCGAGCCCTCCTCGTTGCCGCCGAGGCCCTCGAAGCGGAAGCCCTGGAAGTGGCGCACATGCTCCTGCTTCCAGAAGTCCAGCGGCCCGACGAGCTCGTCCTCCGGGGAGCGAATGTACTGGAAGTCGACGGGGCCGCCGAGCAGACCGCGCTCCTGGGCGGTCCGCCAGAGGGCGTCGAGGACGGCCGCGGACGGGGAGAGGGGCTCGCTCATGGGGTGACCTCAGGGGGAGTCGATGATGAGGGTCACGGGGCCGTTGTTCAGCAGCGAGACCTTCATGTCCGCCGCGAAGATCCCGCGCTCGACCGGCAGGCCCTCCTCCGCGAGCAGCTCGCAGAAGCGCCCGTACATGGGCTCGGCGAGGTCCGGATGAGCGGACTTGACGAAGCTGGGGCGGCGGCCCTTCCGGCAGTCGCCGTAGAGGGTGAACTGTGAGATGACCAGGGCGCCGCCGCTCACGTCCAGGACCGATCGGTTCATCTTCCCGTCGTCGTCCGGGAAGATCCGCAGGCCCGCGAGCTTGCGCGCCATCCAGCGCGCGGCCTGCTCGTCGTCGCCGGGGGCCACGCCCAGCAGGATGAGCAGGCCCGCGCCGCAGCGGCCGACGGTCTCGCCGTCGACGGCGACCGACGCCTCGGACACGCGCTGGATCACCGCCCTCATCCGAGCATGCCCATGAGGTAGAGGACGCCGCCGAGGCCGCTGCAGCCGAGGCAGCCCACGACCATGACCGCGCCGATGATGGCCACGACCTTCAGCGCGCCGCCCTTCTTCTTCTCGGGCGGGGCGTCGCCGGTGGAGGCGCTCATGACCGCCCCGATCGGCGCCTCAGGCGGGGCCTGGGACGGCAGCGGCGGCGGGGGCTCGGCCGGCGGCGGCGGCATGTCGGAGGGCAGGTCAGGCGGCAGCGCGGACGGCGCCGGCGGGGGGAGGGTCGGCGGCAGCGCCGAGCGCTCGGCGGGCACCACCGGGGGGGCGGGGGGGGCGGCCGGGGGCTCGGAGAGGGTGTCCATCGCCGGGAAGGGCGGCTGGAGCGCCGGGGGCGGCCGGACCGGCGGGGGCGCCTGCGCCGGCGGCGGGGCGCTCGCCGCGCGCGGGCCCGGACCGAGCTGGCGGGTCTGCGGCGACCGCGGGGCCGCGGGCTCCGGGAGGTCGTCGAAGGCCTCGGGCACCATGGTGGGCGCGGGCGAGGGCACGGTGAAGCGCTCGGTGGTGCCCTGCGGGGTCAGGTCGGACAGGCCCTGGAGGGTCGGGGCGGCCCGGAGCGACTGGGGGCGGATCGGCTGGCTGCGTCGAAGCGGCTTCGTGATCGGCAGGGGCGGCTCCTCGCCGCCGAACTTCTGGGCGAGCTTCTCCCGGCTCCAGAACGAGGAGTGCTCGCCCTTGGCCGCCGGGGCGACCCGCGGCGCCTCGGTCAGGGCCAGCGGGCCCGTCACCGTGCGGGCGCTGGCGAGGCGGTCCTCGAAGTTGTTCTCCTCGATGGGGGCGAAGCCGCTCTCATCGATGCTGCGGCCGGCCCAGGCCTCCAGGCGGTCGCCCCCGCAGAGGGAGGCCACGCGCGCCAGCAGGTTGGCGACGTCCAGAGCGTCCGGGCGCTCGGCGGGATCGAAGGACAGGACCGAGGCGATGAAGGCCTGGACGTCCGGCAGCCAGGGCTGCCCCACGAGCTCTCCGTAGTGGGCGCGCTGGACCCGGGAGAGGATGGCGGAGTCGTGCTGATCCCGGGTGCGGGGGAGGCGGCCCAGCGGATCGGGGGAGAGCAGGCTGTAGAGCACGATGCCGAGCCCGTAGATGTCCGTCTCCTGGCCGACGGGCTTGCCCTCTGGCGCGCGGGTGGTGCGGCGGGAGTCGCCGAAGCCCTCCACCGCGACCGCGCCGGTCGAGGAGAGGCGGACCGAGCCGGGCTTGAGATCGCCGTGGACGAGGTTGTCCTCGCGGGCGATGGTCAGCACGTCGGCGACGGCGGCGGCCAGCTCCAGCGCCACCTTGAGCGGCGGGCGCGTGTGGTTCAACAGGGTCGCCAGGTCGATGCCCTTGGCGGCGGTGTTCCCGGTCAGGACATTGCCCTCATCACCGGGTTCGCGGATGTAGTGGAAGCTCATGTGTTCGGGGTAACCCGTCGATTCGGGATTCACCCCAGCGCGTTCTCCAGCAGCCGCCGGGTCACCCCCGGATCCGCCCGGCCCCTCGTCTCCTTCAGCACCACGCCGACGAAGAACCCGAGCACGTTCGTCCTCCCCGCCCGGTAGCGGGCCGCCGCCTCGGGGTGCCCCGCCACCGCCGCCGCCACGATCTCAAGCAGCGCCGCTTCGTCCGCCACCGGCGCCATCCCCGCCGCCAGCACCTCCGGATCCCCGCCGCGCGCCATCAGCGCCGCCAGCACCCGCCGCCCCGCCGCCCGTGGCAGCCGCCCCGCCGACACCATGGCCACCAGCCCGGCCAGCGCGTCGGGGGTCAGCGCGCAGTCCGCCAGCCGCCCCGACGCCTCGGCGAGCCCCCGGGTGACCTCGCCGCGCAGCCACGCGGCGGTGTCCCCCGGCGGGCCGCCCGCCGCCACCGCGGCCTGAAAGAACGCCGCCGCCTCTGGATCCCCGCCGATCACCGCGATGGTCTCGTCATCCAGGCCGTAGTCCGCCCGCCAGCGCGCCCGCGCCGCCCGGTCCCGCGCCAGCAGCCAGGCGTCCAGGGGGGCGTTCAGGTCCACGCCGGCGGCCGCCAGCGCCGCCGCGTCCGGTCGCACCGCCGGGAGGTTGGGCTCCGGCTGGAAGTCGTAGTCCGCCCCCGCCAGCCGCCGCCGGGTGCGCCGGGTCGCCTTGCCGTCCCATGCCCGGGTCTCGGGTTCGACCGCCCCGCCGCCCTCGATGAGCGCGATCTGCCGCGCGATCTCAGCGCGCGCCGAGCGCCGTATCGCCCGGAACGAGTTCAGGTTCTTCAGCTCCACCCACTGCCCCGGCGCCTCCCCCACCCGCCGCACCGACACGTTGGCGTCGAAGCGCAGGTGCCCCTCAGCCATCTCCCCCCGGGTCACGCCGGCGCTCATCAGCACCCGCCGCAGCATGCGCGCCGCCTCCGAGGCCGCCTCCGGATCGCGCAGGTCCGGCTCCGACACCACCTCGATCAGCGCGGCCCCCGCCCGGTTCAGATCCAGCGTCTCCCCCGCCCGTCGCCCGGCGTCCTCCTCGAGGTGGAGCCCCCGCAGCGCCAGCTGACCGCCGTCAAAGCGCAGCCGCCCGCCGCCGGCGATGGGCCGCCGCTGCTGGGTGATCTGGTAGCCCTTGGGCAGGTCCGGGTTGCTGTAGGCCTTGCGCTCGAAGCGGCTCTCGGCCCGGATCTCGCAGCCCAGGGCCAGCGCCGCCCGGAGGGCCAGCCCGATCGCCTCGCCGCTCGGCGTCGGTGCGCCGCCGAGGCCCGCGCAGAAGCTGCAGATCAGCGTGTTGTGGGGGGCGTCGGTGCTGCTCGGCTGGGGGCAGGCGCAGAAGAGCTTGGTCCGCGTGTCCAGCTGGACATGGCACTCGAGGCCGATGATCGCTTCCCAGCCGTCCATACCCGTTGCCTAACGGGGTTAAGGGGGCGGCTCCAATCTCCCGCTCGGAGCGTCAGCCATGGCCGTCCACCTCGCCAAGGGCACCCGGGACTTCCTCCCCGCCCAGATGAACAACCGCCTGAAGGTCATCGACACCGTGCGCAAGGTCTTCCTGCGCTTCGGCTTCGAGCCGCTGGAGACGCCGACCATCGAGCGCATCGAGACGCTGACCGGCAAGTACGGGGACGAAGGGGAGCACCTGATCTTCCGCATCCTCAAGCGCGGCGCCGGCGCCGCGCTCGGCGAGGTCGATATGGGCCTGCGCTACGACCTCACCGTGCCGCTGGCCCGGGTGGTCGCCATGAACCAGGGGCTGCCCATGCCCTTCAAGCGCTACCAGATTCAGCCCGTGTGGCGGGCCGAGCGCCCCCAGAAGGGCCGCTTCCGGGAGTTCTACCAGTGCGACGTGGACACCGTGGGCTGCGAGTCCATGGTGGCCGACGCCGAGTGCGTGGCGGTCGTGGACGCGGCCTTGAGCGAGCTGGGCTTCACGGACTTCACGGTGCGGGTGAACCACCGCAAGATCCTGCGCGCGATCACCGAGGCTATCGGTGAGGGTGAGCGGGAGACGATGGTGCTGGTCGCCGTGGACAAGCTCGACAAGATCGGCCGCGACGGCGTGACGAAGGAGCTGCTGGGTAAGGGGGTCTCTCAGGAGTCGCTGGACCAGCTCTGGGACATCCTGAGCGTGGGGAGCGGCTGGGACGCGCTGGGCGCGCTGGGTGAGAAGCTCGGTGAGTCCGGGCAGGCGGCTATCGCTGAGCTGGGTGAGCTGCGGGAGAACGCGGAGGCGATGGGGGTGAACCCGGCGCGGGTGACCTTCGATCCGACGCTGGCCCGGGGGTTGTCCTATTACACCGGCCCGGTGTTTGAGACGGTCATCCATGAGGGCGGCGTGGGGTCTGTGTCCGGCGGCGGTCGCTATGACGGGCTGGTGGGGATGTTCTCTGGTCGGAATGTGCCGGCGGTTGGGGTCTCGTTGGGCCTGGAGCGCATCATCGTGGTGATGGAGGAGATGGGGATGCTCACCTCTCAGGCGTCCAATACGGAGGTGTTGGTGACTGTGTTCTCTGCGGAGACACGGTCTGCTTCGTTGGAGGCGGTGGGGGCGCTGCGGGCGGCGGGGGTGCCGGCGCAGGTCTATCTGCAGAAGCCGGGGAAGCTGGGGAAGCAGTTCAAGCACGCCACGAAGCTGGGGTGTACGTGGGCGGTGACGATCGGGCCGGATGAGGCTGCCGCGGGGATGGTGCAGCTCAAGAACCTCGAAGATCGTACGCAGGAGACGCTGACGTTGGCGGAGGCGGTGGCCAAGGTTCAGGGGTAGAGCCTCGCGAAGTGAGCTCTGAGCGCGCAGCGCCTCAGCTCCGCTCCTCAGAGTTGGTGCTCCTCCTCTCCTCTCCTCCTCCAGAGCGGCTGCTTCACAGCGACTCCAGCGGCTCGGAGCCGCTTCCGAGCGGCTTGCACGCGCCGCCTCCCCACCCTCTCGATGAGTCCCCACCTTCCGACAGAACGTGCCGTCAGGCGCGCGCCAACTGCGAAGAGGCCCCGTTGAGGAACGCGACGTCCCAGCGTCTCACACGAGAGGGTGTTGCGACGTCAGATGCCTCGCCGCAAGGCGACATCAGGAGGCAAGACCTTGCGAACACGTGGACGGTTTTCGACGGAGCCCAGGTGTTGCTCTTCTGCGAACCCACGTTGTAAAACCGGCCAGGTTTCGCAATGGATGCAAACCCAGGTGGGCATGCCAGACGACTCGAGAGTCACTGCACAGGGGAGTGAAAGGCGACGACGACGAGGAACGAGGAGGAGAACTTGCCTGAGAGGGGAAGCGCAGGTTCCCCTTTAGAGACAACGCTGGTTGGAAGCGGCGAATCCGTCAAAGTGGCTGAAGACTCAGCAGTAACGACCACGATCCATGCGGCAGCCGCGCTCCCACTGACCGTCACAATCCATGCGGCAGCCGGGCCCACGCTGACCAACACGATCCATGCGGCAGCCCCACCCGTTCCCCCACAAACCCTCAGACATCCGCGGTTCCGTAGCCCCGAGCGTTCGGTCCGGCGGACCTGGGCCCGGTGGGATGGGGCCCGGTGAGCATGGGCCCGGTGGGGATTGGACCGGGCGGGGGTGGGCTGCCGCATGGAGCGTGAAGCTCACTGGGAGCGCGGCTGCCGCATGGATCGTGGAGGTCAGCGTGAGCGCGGCTGCCGCATGGATCGTGGAAGTTAGTGCGTGTCTTCAGCCACTTTGACGGATTCGCCGCTTCCAACCAGCGTTGTCTCTAAAGGGGAACCTGCGCTTCCCCTCTCAGGCAAGTTCTCCTCGTCGCAAGCTCCTCGTCGTCGCCTTTCACTCCCCTGTGCAGTGACTCTCGGGTCGTCTGGCATGCCCACCTGGGTTTGCATCCATTGC
>Ga0316204_10009514_pt1 | contig 12935 bp, 11 predicted proteins | sample 6monrhotite_MG_2_FD_205661 | JGI IMG/M metagenome (GOLD analysis project Ga0316204, IMG submission 205661) | Microbial mat bacterial communities from mineral coupon in-situ incubated in ocean water Damariscotta River, Maine, United States -... | ecosystem: Environmental > Aquatic > Marine >... | reverse complement strand
GTCGTAATCTAGCCATCCGTTTTGGCAGGCAGCTTTAAGCATGGCATACTCTCCGCTCACATTGTAAGCAGCAATTGGTAGATTAGAATTCTCTTTTAAAAGAGTTATTACATCCAAATAACACAGAGCAGGTTTGACCATCAAGAAATCTGCTCCTTCAATTTCGTCTAGCTCAGCTTCTCTTAGAGCTTCTTGCTTATTTGCGGGATTCATTTGATAAGTCTTTTTATCTCCAGCCTTTGGTGCCGAATCTAAGGCATCACGAAAAGGTCCGTAATAAGCACTAGCATATTTTGCCGTATAAGACATTATCGAAACATGTTCCATTTCAACTTTATCTAATTCTTCCCTTATAAACTTCACCCTCCCATCCATCATATCTGAAGGTCCGATTATATCGATACCAGCCTGAGCTTGGGCCACAGCCATTTTCCCTAAAATTGGTAGCGTTTTATCATTCAATATCTCGCCATTCTCAACATAACCGTCATGGCCATCTGAGCTATAAGGATCCATTGCCACGTCACTCATTAGAACAATTCCAGGGAATTTTTCCTTTAAGTCTCTGATATAAGTCAAGTAAAAATTATCTTCTGCATAACTATGAGATGCAATCTTATCTTTTTTACTTTCTTCAATTACCGGAAAGAGAACGAAGGTTCTCAAGCCAGCCTCAACGGCATCTTCGATTTCAAGGCAAAGCCCGTCAAAATTTAAACGATATAAATCGGGAAGCGAACTTATTGCTTCTTTTTGAACATTGCTATTCGTTACAAATAGAGGATAGATCAGATTTGCAGGTCGCAAAGTTGTCTCTTCAATCATTGCTCTGATTGCCGGATTCTTTCTATTTCTTCTTGGTCGAATTAACATTATTCTAGGGTGTAAAATTAACTATTCTTACTGGTTTTATAACGCTTTGTTTCAGCTCTCTCAAATTTCATATAAAAAAAAGCTAATTTAAATTGGGATTAAGTACCCCTAATTGGGTCAAGAATTGAATAATTTTTATAGTTTTGGAAGTAAAATTTTAACCGATTATGAAAATTCTTCTCAAGTATTTTTGCCTCAGCTCAATAACTCTTGCTCTCGCATCTTGCGGTGGTGATGGAGTTGATGTAGATGTTGAACAGCCAGACGACAGTGAAATCATTGTGATTCAAGACAGTGAACTTGATTCTGCTTCTGCTCTGAACGCCTCAATTAATGGTAAAATGTTCAGTATACCATCTCCTATTCAAATGGCAACTATGATTAAGGACAATGTTTCTTCATTCAATGAAGAAATGCTTACGGATCCTGAAAACGTAGCGAATTTTACGACTGAGTTTAAGAGGGCCATTAACATGGGAATTTATGGTGCAGATTTAGGTTACGCTACCATATATGAAAACAATACGAAAGCTGTTTCTTATTTATCTTCAGTTGAAAAACTGTCTGACGAACTAGGTATTTCAGGTGCGTTTGACCAAGATCTTTTAGAAAGATTCATTGAGAACGGAAATGACCAAGATTCAATGTTGGTGATCATGTCTGAGGGTTATAGAGAAGGTGATAGATTCTTAAAAGATAACGAAGAGCATGATGTAGCTACTTTAATTTTGACTGGTGGATGGATTGAGTCTCTTTACTTTGCTGCCCTTTCTTATGAAGAAACACAGTCGCAAGATGTTGCCAACAGAATTGGCGAACAAAAAACAGCTCTAAAAACTATTATCGAATTACTTAACGATTACAACAATGATGAATATTACTCATCATTGATAGAAGATTTGACAGATTTACAAACCGACTTCAAATTGATTGAATTCAATTACACGTACATTGATCCAATTCATGATTCGGCAAATCACAGAACAACAATTAAAAGTAAATCTTCTGTAAAAATGGAAGGAGATGTTTTAAATGACATCATTACTAAAATTAAAAATATCAGAAACGGATTAATTGGATAGAATTATGAAAAGATTAGTATTAGCAATAGTAGTTGCCCTTTCTGCAATTGGTGCTCAAGCACAAGAATGTGATTCATTAGTTAATGTATGCTATGAATACTTAGCCCCTTCAAAAAGTGATGGTAAGGTATTCATCTCAGACGGTCAAGTTTATAAAGCTTTCGTAGATGCTGAACAGTCGGCCGAATTCAAAGTTACTTTGTATGGTGGTTCTTTGTATAGAATAGCTACGACAGCCGGAACTAAAGATGACTACGTTATTTTTAACGTATATGATCAAGAAAGAAATTTATTGTTCTCAAATGCAGATGAGGACAATCACCCATATTGGGATTTTAAAATTGACAATACCTTAGATTGCTATGTCGAAGCATATTTAGATATCGATAAAAAAGTATCTGGGTGCCTTGTGGTGCTTATTGGATTTAACAAATAAGACTAGCAATATTTCAATTCGAAACTAAATGAGTGAAAGAATATTAAAAGCCCTTATGCAACTCTTTGCGATTATTGCGAGAGTTGATGACAATCTTGATAACCAAGACCAGGTTACTTCAGGTGAAGGCCGAAAAATTGTTAAGGCATTCCTAAGTCAAGAATTAGGATCTGCAGCAGTTGAAGAATATCTTGGGATTTTTGATGACTTTCTCATCCAATTTCAAGGCAGCTCAAAAAAGAAAGACGGAAAAAGAAAGAAAACTTCTGTTCATTCAGTTAAGGTTCTAAGAATTTGTACACAGATTAACGAGGAGTTAGCACAGAGACAAAAAATAATTGTTCTTGTAAGAATTCTTGAGTTTATCAATGCGAATGAAGTTGTAGATGAGCAAGAATTAGAATTCGCTCAAACTGTTGCTGATACGTTCAACGTATCAATGGAAGAATACAACAAAATCAGAGAATTTGTAGAATCTCCAATAGATAAAATTCTAGATCATGAAGACATGTTATACGTGACTTCGAATGAAACAGAATCATTTAGTGCATCAAAACATATTTACTCAGAAGGAATTGAAGGACAGATTAGAGTTCTCAAAATACCTTCAGTAAACTTTCACTTCTTCAAATACTTAGGAGAGGCAGATTTAAATTTGAATGGGCAAGCACTACCTCAAGGACGTCACGTAATCTTGAACCAGGGTAGTTCGGTAAGATCTTCAAAGGTTAAACCAATCTACTATAGTGATATCATTGGTAAATTCCTTTCAGATAAGGCAGCTGAAAAAATAGTTTTCAAAACTGAACAAGTAGTATATAAATTCAAAGGTGGTAAAATCGGATTACATGATTTTAACTTTGCTGAAGAATCAGGTTCCCTCCTTGGAATTATGGGTGGATCTGGTGCAGGAAAGTCAACTTTGTTGAATGTTCTAAACGGAAACTATACTCCAGCTGAAGGAAAAGTAACTATTAATGGTGTTGATATTCACCACGATAAAAGTAAGATAGAAGGCGTTATTGGTTATGTATCCCAAGATGATCTTCTAATTGAAGAACTTACGGTATTCCAAAATCTATTCTACAATGCAAAGCTTTGTTTTGGAGGAATGGATGACAAGCTTATTGCGAAGAGAGTATTAAAGACTTTGTCTTCTCTAGGTTTATATGAAACAAAAGACTTAAAGGTTGGTAGTCCTTTAGAAAAGACTATTTCTGGTGGTCAAAGAAAGAGACTTAACATTGCATTAGAGCTAATTCGTGAGCCATCTGTACTTTTCGTTGATGAGCCAACATCTGGACTTTCTTCAAGAGATTCAGAAAACATCATGGACCTTTTGAAAGAGCTTGCTCTTAAAGGAAAATTGATTTTTGTTGTAATTCACCAACCTTCATCTGACATCTTCAAGATGTTCGATAAATTATTAATTCTTGATGTTGGAGGATTCCCGATTTATAACGGAAACCCGGTTGATGGAGTCATGTACTTCAAGAAATGTATTAACCACGCCAAAAGTGATGAAAGTGAATGTCATGAATGTGGTAACGTGAATCCAGAACAGATCTTCAATATAATTGAATCAAAGGTTGTTGATGAATACGGAAATCAAACTCAACATAGAAAAATCAGTCCTAAAGAATGGAATGACAGCTATCTAGAGCAACTTGAGCCTGACACGAATGCAATTGAAGATGCAACTGAAATTCCTGAGTCTACATTTAAAAAACCAGGATTCTTCAAGCAACTTAAAGTTTACTTTGTCAGAGACGTTCTTTCTAAATTGACAAATCGACAGTATATGTTGATTAACCTATTAGAAGCGCCAGCATTGGCATTTATACTTGCGTTCTTTGTAAAGTACTATAATATTCAGGACGGAGCAGAATACACATTCAGAACCAATCAAAATATTCCTCAATTCTTATTCATCTCAGTTATCGTAGCTCTTTTCATTGGGTTGACTGTTGCTGCAGAGGAAATCATTAAAGATCAAAAAATACTAAAACGAGAATCATTCCTGAACTTGAGTAAAGGCTCGTACCTGGTATCCAAAATTTCGATAATGTTCATCATTTCTGCTGTGCAGATGGTATTCTTTGTCGCAATTGGTAACTGGATACTTGAAATTCAGGGAATGTGGTGGCAATACTGGATAATTCTGTTCTCACTATCCTGCTTTGCGAATGTCCTTGGATTAAATATATCTGCCAGCTTTAATTCAGTTAAAGTAATATACATCTTGATTCCGATCTTCATTATCCCACAATTACTGTTTAGTGGTGTTATTGTAAAATTCGATAAGCTTAACCCAGTATTCGGAGATGAAAGTGCAGTTCCTTTAATAGGAAACGTAATGGCGTCCAGATGGGCATATGAAGCCCTTGCTGTTGAGCAATTTCAAAGTAACAGCTACGGAGATTACTATTATGCATTTGACAAAAAGAAGAGTTGGAACACCTGGAAAAAAGATTATTGGCTCCAAGAGCTTAATGCGAAGCTAGACTTCGTGAAGTTAAATGTTGGTGACCCTGAGAAAAAATCGGAGGTTGAAAGCGATTTCATAGTTCTTAAAAATGAAATTGAGCGTGAAGAAAACTATGTTCAATTACCTTGTGTTGGATGTAAAGAAGGTTTAACAGCTGAAAACTTTAACCAAGATAATTATGATCTTGTAAAAGACTACTTTACAACTCTAAAGAAGCACTATAAGAAAAGAGCTGATGAGGCAAGAAAAAGTATTGATGAACTCAACCAGGAGTTAATTGAGAAGAACGGAAAAGAGTGGTATTTAAACTTAGTTGATGATCACACCAATGATGCATTAGAACAGTTTGCTACTAACAAAACTGATCTTACTAAATTAATAGAATCTGATGGGCAGTTAATTCAGAAGTCTGATCCTATCTACTTGGATCCTTACGACAAATCATTCTGGAATGCTCATTTCTATGCATCTAAGAAAAGAATAGCTATGCTTGATACATATGTTCCAACATATTGGGCGAACATAGCTGTCATCTGGTTAATGAGTATTATTTTAATTATCACCTTATATTTTGATGTTTTCAAAAAGCTGATGGATGGTGCTGAAAAACTGGGTTCTAAAATAAAATTTAAAAAAAGTGATCCTCACTAGTTTTTAGAATCACAAAAAAGATATATATTTGCGCCCGCGCTTCTTGCGTGAGGCGCATTTTTTATGGTGGTTGTAGCTCAGTTGGTTAGAGCGTCGGTTTGTGGTACCGAAAGTCGTGGGTTCGAATCCCATCTTCCACCCATCAAAATGAAACCAGTCCGTTAGGGCTGGTTTTTTTTATGCAAGCTATTTTGATCAAGCTTGCTTGAATGAAAAATAGTGATGTGTAAAAAAAGCGAAGCGTGTTTCATTTTGATTAAGGCCCAACAGAAGTGAAGGTATCTGGATATAATCCCGTTAAAAATAAATATATGGACTCAGCGTTGACTCAAAAACATCACTCTTCCACTCTCTCAGCATTCCCCTCTCCCAGCCCATGATAAAGAACACTCACTAAATGAAGAGTATCATCTCTCGCAGCTGATTGCCCCGATTTGGCAATCATCCACACACCGACAATCATGAAGAAAGTAACAGGAAAGCACCAAATCCAGGCTGATTTAATACCCAGCATCAAATTGGATAAACCATATAACCCACCTATCAAAGAAAGAAGGCCTAGAAAAGAATAGATAAATACGAAAAGAACCCAAACAGTATACTCAGGACCAACCATGACCCTAATTAGGGTATCACCTCCATATTCTTCATACTCATCATCTTCAAGTGTCACCTTCAATTCCGGAGACCAAAAATGTCTTTCGGCTCTTGGTATTCCCAAATAAAACTGGCCGTGAACTTCCTTTCCAACAACCGAATCGTCAGACTCAACAGCTTTCTTTAATCTTTCCATTATGTCTTCTTGAGATAATTTGGACTGAAGCTTAAACCTAGGTCTAATCTCTCCGAAATTGTGATGATCTTTACGATTAAACGTCATGAAGGCTCTTTGAATTTCACTCAAATTAAGCAATCTGAAAACAAAATGAAATGACTATGGTCAGTTTTGAAAAATACGGTTTGATTTCATTAACTTCAATCCTATGATTAAATGGAACGATATTATATCATTCTCAATGAACGGAAACCCAACTCCAGACAAGAGAATTGAAAAAACACCTGAGGAGTGGAAGACATTATTGTCTGATGAGCAATTCAGAATCACCCGCTTAAAAGGAACTGAAGCTCCAGGTTCAGGAGAGTTTTGTAGTTCTCATGAGGCTGGAATTTATGAATGTATTTGTTGTGGTACCCTTTTATTTGATTCGACAATTAAATACGATTCTCGAAGCGGATGGCCTAGCTTTACGCAGCCAATAAAAGAAAATGCAATTCAATATATCAGAGATGCATCTATGGGAATGGTTAGAGTTGAAGTACAATGCAATAGTTGTGATGCCCATCTCGGGCATGTATTCCCTGATGGACCAGAACCAAGCGGTTTGAGATATTGCATTAATTCTTTAGCCATTGATCTAAATAATGACCAATAAATGAAAGATCTCTTCGAGCTAGAAAACATATCGGTATTCGAAAATGAATTGGTAGCAGACACCAGTGAAGAAAATGTATCAAGACAAGTTCGTGGTGCCAACTACTCTTGGGTAAATCCTAAAAAGACGGCCAAACCAGAATTACTGCACTACTCTAAATCTCTACTAAATGATTTAGAAACAGAGATTACGGATTTTGAATTGTTCACAAAAGTGGTGAGCGGAAACGAAACTTTCAAAACAATCAAACCATATGCTATGTGTTATGGCGGACATCAATTTGGCAATTGGGCCGGGCAGTTAGGTGATGGACGCGCAATCAATATCGGAGATATTGAAACGACATCAGGCAATTGGAAACTTCAACTAAAAGGAGCGGGGCCAACACCCTACTCTAGAGGATCAGATGGTTTAGCTGTTCTCAGATCATCCATTAGAGAGTATTTATGCAGTGAAGCAATGCATCACTTAGGTATTTCAACCACCAGAGCTTTGTCATTGGTTAAAACTGGGGATGAAGTTATGAGAGACATTATGTATGACGGTAATCCTGCGCTCGAAACTGGAGCTATTGTGTGCCGAATGTCTACTTCATTTCTTCGTTTTGGAAATTTCGAGTTCATAAGTGCTCAAAAGGATGTTGATTTATTGAAACAATTGACAGACTATACTATAAGACATCACTATCCTGAAATTCAGGAAGGTCCAACTATGTATTTAGATTTTTTTGATGCAGTTTGCGCAAGAACAGCCGAAATGATTGTCAATTGGCAAAGAGTTGGTTTTGTTCATGGCGTAATGAACACAGATAATATGTCAATATTAGGACATACTATAGATTACGGTCCTTACGGATGGCTTGAAGATTACAATCCAGGGTGGACACCAAATACAACAGACGCTCAGCATAAACGTTACAGATTTGGTAATCAGGCTAACATAGGGTTATGGAATTTAGCGCAATTGGCAAATGCCTTATACCCATTGGTGAATGAAGCTGAACCATTTGAAAAAATTCTAGAAAACTTTAAAGTTTTATACACAACTTCTTATCATGAAATGATGTGCTATAAGTTGGGTATTTCTGAGGCAAAGGCCATACAGCAATCATTCGTCAAAAATCTTGAAAGTTTGTTATATAAATCCGAAATTGACATGACTTTATTTTTCAGAAAAATTTCAGAGGTAGAATACATGAAATTTGAACAAATGTGGACGATTGTATTAGAAACAAGCTATTCAAATAATGAAACTTTGGTCAAACAAAAAGAGAATTGGAGTGCTTGGTTCACAGAATTTCAATCCATTCTGATTCGAGAAGGACTTGACCAAACAGAAAGAATTAGCCAAATGAAAACTGTCAATCCAAAATATGTTTTGAGGAATTATATGGCTCAATTGGCTATTGATGCTGCAAACAAGGGAGATTACTCTGTGCTAAATGAACTATATACACTCTTGCTTAATCCATATGAAGATCAAGATGACATGAACAAGTGGTTTGTAAAAAGACCTGACTGGGCAAAAGAAAAAGTTGGATGCTCTATGCTTTCTTGCAGTTCATAACCCTTGAAACTTTTAAATAACAATTAAGCGACCAAAATAGAGTCTAATGACTTCTCAAGCAAGGGCTTATTAATGAATCCTATGATATAACTTCTCTTCTCGGACTCCCTTTTATCTCTAAGGTGAGTGGATGAAGTCAGCATATATACTTTTGGTAGTTTACCAAGCTTCTTCAGCTTTTCATAAGCTGAATCTAAAAACTGAAAACCATTCATTTTTGGCATATTTATGTCGACTAACCAAATACCAGGTAGGCTTCCTTCACTGATACTAGAATCAATGAATTCTAAAGCTTCATTACAATCATCATGAATTTTGACATTCTCAATAGACTTACATTCTGACAACAAATCTTCATTGTAGAAATTGACATGTTCGTCATCATCAATCAAAAAAACGTCATTATAATTTATTTTCATTTCAGAGCCTTTCATTCGAAGCTTATAAAAAGCTTGCATAACAAATTCAATTTAGGAATAAAATTTTCAAAAGTGAAGATGTCAGAGCAGAAATTCAATCAAACGGCTAAGTAAAAATGACGAAAATGGACTTTTTCAGAAAGTTTTACATCTATACTTAAGTACCTTTGAACTCGTATGGAAAGTAAAATAATCGAATTTAAAGGGATGCCGCTTTTTCAAAAAGCGAAGTTTAACCCCCCATTTGTAATGCAAGGAACACTTGAAAATTTTGCTTGCTTTTTTTATATGCTTGAAGGTAGCATGTTGAGTTATGATGCCAGAGGGGTTCATCAAATATCTGACAAAGAAGCCATCACTAAGAATTGCGGTAGTTATGTCCAAAAATATGTTACCTCAGAGAAGTCTGAAAGTTGTGAAGCAATAGCTGTCTATTTATACCCTGAATTACTTCAAGAAATTTATAGAGATGACGTACCATCTTTCATTACTTCAGAAAACAATAGTATCCCGAAAAAATTAATTGGAAACAAACTGATTGAACATTACATGAACAATCTGGTAGTTTTCTTTGAAGATCCAGACGCTATTGATGAGGAACTAGGTATTCTCAAAATCAAAGAACTCATCATGATTCTTTTAAGATCAGAGAATCATGAAAATATTCAAACTCTGTTATCTGAAATTTTCTCGCCAGTAAACGTCAAGTTTCAAGATGCGATTCAAAAAAACATATTTAATCCACTAAGTATTGAAGAGCTTGCATTCATTTGCAATATGAGTCTCTCAACATTTAAGAGAGAGTTCAAAAAGGTCTATGAAGAAACTCCAGCAAAATACATCAAGACTAAAAGGTTAGAGCACGCAGCATCTCTTTTGCTTTGCAATGACGAAAGTGTTTCTTCAATTTCATATGATTCAGGCTTTCAAGACGTCACTACATTTTCTGATAGTTTCCAAAAAAAGTATGGGCAATCGCCGTCTAAGTTTAGGTTGACCCAAATTAGAAAGTAGTTGAACTTTTACGGAAAACCTTTCGATTACTTCTTGCCGAGATTTGTACCGAATACAAAAACATAATAAAATGAAAAAAGTAATCGGAGTAGCAATTCTATTAATAACGTTAACAAATACAAGTATGGCAAAAGAAAAAGGATTTGATTTAGAAGAAGAAATCGTAGTAAATGTTTCAGCTGAGAAATTGTGGAACATGGTAGGACCAGGATTCACTGATGTTTATAAATGGGCTTCAAATGTAGACCATTCTGAAGGAAAAGGAAAGTCAGAGTTTGAAGGCGCGAGCTGTAGCGAAAGATACTGTGATGTATCAGTAAAAGGCTTTTCAAAGATTAGTGAAAAACTTTACAAATATGACGCAGCTAAAATGAATTTGGCCTATGAAGTAAACAATGGAATGCCTGGTTTTATAACCAAAGCACAAAATGACTGGACGGTTTTTTCTCTTGGAGAAAACAAATCAAAACTAGTGATGAAAGCCGTCTTCAGATCAAAAGGTTTAATGGGCTCAATGATGAATGGAAAAATGAAGAAGAAAATGACTGAAACACTAACCACAGTATTAAATGATGCTAAGGTATATGCTGAAACAGGAAAGGTCTCACGAGCCAAGTCTGAAAGAGTAGCTAAACTGCAAAAGAAAACCAAAGTAGCAGCCTAAAAACAATTTCATGTCGGCTTAGAAACTCTGAGCCGACATTTGTTTTCATTAAGCAGACCGAATTCAACAAAAGACCGAGAGAGATTTTTATCTTAGAATCTTTGAAAGATTGAACTCTTTCACTCGTCTCACTTAGAAATAAAATTATGAAGAAAGCAATTTGGAACGGACAAGTTATTGCTGAAAGCGATAAGACAGTTAACATTGAAGGCAATGATTATTTTCCTGCAGATTCAATTAAAAAAGAATTCTATTCAGAAAGTGATACGAATACCGTGTGCCACTGGAAAGGAACAGCTTCATATTACACTTTAAATGTTGATGGCAAAGAGAACAAGGATGCCGCTTGGTATTATCCTGAAGTGACTGAATTAGCAAAGTCTATTAAAGGTCATGTAGCATTTTGGAAAGGTGTAACGATTGAAGGCTAAATCTAATTGATGGAATCAGAATTAATAGACTTATTTAAATCAACACGAACTGCTACAGAAGAGTTGTGCGAACCTCTAAAAACGGAAGATTATTCTGTGCAGCCTTTTGTTGATGTGTCTCCACCAAAGTGGCACTTGGCACATTCCACTTGGTTTTTTGAACAGTTCATCCTGGCGAAGTACAGGCAGAACTATAAAGTCTTTGATGATGATTTTTCGTTCTTATTCAATTCTTACTACAACAATGTAGGAGAAAGGGTTCTGAGACCTAACAGAGGGAACATGACTCGACCTGCGGTAAGCGAGGTTTATGAATACAGAACATATGTTACTACAGCTCTGATAGAACTTCTTGAAAGTAATTCCTCTTCAGAAATTGAAGAATTAGTCAGATTAGGAATCAATCATGAACAACAACATCAAGAACTATTGGCTTATGACATAAAATACATCTTAGGGCATCAGCCAACATTCCCAAACTTTGACACCAAATTAAAACTACGTGCACAATCATCCCCAACGCATTTTGTAGCTATTAAAGAAGGTGTCTACGATATAGGATTTGAAGGCAATGACTTTTGTTTTGACAATGAATTAGGGAGACACAAGGTGTTTCTTCATGATTTTGAAATTTCAAATAAGCTCATTACAAATGGTGAATTCTTAGAATTCATTGAAGCTGGAGGATACCAAAACTTTAATTTATGGCACGCCGAAGGTTGGGATCACATTGAGAAAAATGAGATTGTTGCTCCAATGTATTGGCATAAGGTGCAAGGTAAATGGATGTACTATCAGTTCAATGGTTTAGAAGAAATTGAATTAGAACAGCCTGTAATGAACATCTCATTTTATGAAGCCTTCGCATTTGCCGAATGGAAAGGAATGAGATTGCCCACAGAATTTGAATGGGAAGTCGCTTCTGACTTATTTGATTGGGGACATTTATGGGAATGGACTAACAGTGCATATCTGCCATATCCTAATTTCTCTAAACAGCCTGGGGCGCTTGGGGAATATAATGGGAAATTCATGGTAAGTCAAATGGTGCTCAGAGGTGGTTCATTTGCCACCGCTCCAAATCACAGTAGAAAAACATACAGAAACTTCTTTCATCCATCATGCAGATGGCAATTTGGAGGAATTAGATTAGCAAAGTAAATGAACGAACAATTTAAAAATGATGTGCTTGAAGGATTGAGCGCTAACCCAAAGTTTTTATCCTCTAAATACTTTTATGACAAAATTGGGGATGATTTATTTGTGCAAATCATGAATTTGCCTGAATATTATCTTACAAATGCCGAAATGGATATCTTCTCGAATAAGACTGAAGAACTCATTACGGCTCTTAATTGCACAACTGACAAACCTTTTGACATTATTGAACTAGGGGCAGGTGACGGATCAAAAACAATCAAGCTATTAGAGAGTTTAGTTGAGCTTGAAATGAACTTCTCTTATCAACCAGTAGATATTTCTCAAAATGCTCTTGATGGATTAGAAAAGAAACTAAAAATCCAACTCCCAAATCTTGAAGTTGAAACTCAACAAGGTGAATATTTTGAAGTACTCGAATCTCTTAAAGATACGAGCAGAAAAAAAGTTGTGCTGTTCTTAGGTTCTAACATTGGAAATATGTTAGATCCTATTGCCAAGAAATTCATTCATGAACTGTCATCTAACTTAAATGGCGGAGACCATCTTTTAGTAGGTATCGATTTAATAAAGTCGGTTGACATTGTACTTCCTGCCTACAATGATTCAAAAGGAATTACAGCCGCATTTAATTTGAACGTATTGACACGAATTAATAAGGAATTAGGTGGGAATTTTATTCTAGATAAATTTGAACACAGCCCTTATTACACTGAAGAA
>Ga0316204_10009513_pt1 | contig 12936 bp, 11 predicted proteins | sample 6monrhotite_MG_2_FD_205661 | JGI IMG/M metagenome (GOLD analysis project Ga0316204, IMG submission 205661) | Microbial mat bacterial communities from mineral coupon in-situ incubated in ocean water Damariscotta River, Maine, United States -... | ecosystem: Environmental > Aquatic > Marine >... | reverse complement strand
TTACAAGACCTAATGCACTTTCGTTATGAGTTTCCGGCTGGCTTTATTCCATACAATGTTGGAGCTAAGTTTATAGAGTTTTTGAATGGGAAAAAAAATATATTTAATAAAGTTTTCAACCAAAATAGTAGTAGGCTTAATGTTTTCGCTACCGACTCTCAAGTTGAAGAAATGTATGGAAATGACATTGATGATCTTTATGACAATTTTCGCCAAGACATGTATGCGAAATATAAGAAAGAAGAAACAAAAAAACAAGTGAAAGATGAAAAAGTATTTGAAAAAAAGATACAACGCTATAATTTATTTTCAGAGCAACCAATTCTCTTAGCACAAAGTAAAGACAAAGTTTATGCGGTAATTCGCAATGGTGATATTGGAAGCAGGGTTTATAGTACTGAAAAGAAATACTTTAAAGGCGATCTATCTACGAAAAAAACAAAAAAAATTAAGTGGAAGTTATACTCCAAGTCAAGAACGAGTTTAGCTTCTATCTATTATTATGAAAATAATTTATTAGGAGCCGAGCTTCGTCCTGAGGGATTATGGAATTTTTATTCACGACCAGTAGTGATAAAAGGCGAAGAACCTCAAGAACTTTTCAATAAAGACTTAGGTAGGGTCGAATATTGGCGACAAAACAAAGAAAATTTTTTTTATATTGAAAATATCCATGGCTTATACTATTTACAAGAAAAAAATATCAGGACGGGAGCTATAAGGACTCTTTTTTTTGGTGAAGAAAATATTCTAGAATATCTCGATATTGATGAGAAGGGAAATAAATTAGTTTTTTTAGCAAAAGAAAGTCTACAGGAGCAATATTTAAATGTATTTGACTTAGTCTTAAATAGACTATCTCGCATTAAGCTTTCTAGTAAATTTGCTAATTTTCCTAAGTTTATTTCGGGTGATAAGGTAGTATTTTCTCAAGTAGTAAACAATAAATTTAATTTAGTGATATGGGATATCAATGAGAAAAGTATTTCTAATTTGACAAAAAGTTTTACGGGTTCGCTGAGTCCCATAACATTAAAAGATAGTAATAAGGTGCTTTTTAGCTACTACACCAACGATGGTTTCCAGTTATCGGGATTAAAAGTCGATTATGACTCTAAGCCAAGTTCTATTCAAACCGAAATAAAAAAAGCAAAAACTTATAAACCTCAAATCTACAAAGCTAACGCGCAACATAAAGAAGATTCGTATAATATATCAAGTTATTCTTCTAGCTATGGTTTTATACCAAAGTACTGGATACCACTGGTTGATTTAGAGTTTGATGAGAACCTCAAGGTGAATCAAATAACATATGGTGTAGGGCTTTTTTTAATCGATGCAGCAAGTTGGCATAACCTATATTTAAATTTTAATTATAGCCAATTAACGAATGAGGCAGGTGGTTCTATACGATATGAAAATTCAAGTTTATACCCATTTTTAGCAATGGGTCTCACTACTAAAGGCATTGATTTAAAACCCAAATGGGATTTTGAAAATTTTATGGAAAATAGCTTTTTGGGTTCTTTAGATATGTCTGTTATGTTTCCCATAGTTTTCTATACTCGTAATAGTGAACTAAGTTTTAGCTCAAGTTATAGTTTAGGTAATAGAAAAAGTCTAATCGAAGAAATTGAGTATGCAGGGGCGTCTACATCATTGGACTTCTCAACTAGTTCATTGCGTAATTTTCGTTATTCTATTTTCCCTGAGGATGGAGACTTTTTTTACATGAGTTTTAAGGCTAACTCATTCTCTTCACTTAACTGGAATGTTTATTATATAGCAACAACAAGTTATCGTATTTTTATTGATGGTTTTTTCAATCATCATACATGGTTTTTAGAAGCTGGTGGGTTTGCTTCTTTTGATAGCGGCAATAATAATTATTTCTCTAATGTTTTATCTACTACGAGTATCACACAAAATGGTTTCAATAACTCAGTGCCAATTGGTTTACGTGCAGCAAAAGCTGACACAACAGCATTTAACTTTATTCGTTTACAAACCGCTTATATTTTCCCTTTGTTTTATTGTGATTGTTTAATGGATCAATTTATTTTACGCAATGTTGCGATGCGATTAGGCTTTGAAAGTGGCATTGTTGACGGCAAAGATTTTGAAGCAGCTTTATATGGAGAGCTTTGGCTAAACCTAAGGATGTTTTTTCGCTTAGATACAAGACTAGTTTTTGGTTTCGCAGGCGGATTTACCCCAGCCACAGAAAATGTGATTTACATAAAATTAAGCAATACCACTTTATTTACTAAAAGACAAAAGTTAGGTTTAGATAGAATTTTTTTAGAATAACGGTGACCAATATTTAGAATTGATATAAGGTATAGGAAGTTTAATTTTAATGAGCTTATGGCGGTGAAAAGAACACCGCCATAAATTAACTGTTAATCTAGTTTTGCATTTACTTCTAAGACACCTTTATAAGATTTTAAGTAAGAAAAACCCAAGAAGCCCTCTGCCAATACTAGAAAGACTGGCATTGCAAGCCCTGCAGGGTCAAGTACTGCATGGAAGAAAAATATTTGCACGATAATTGGTGCAAGTAAAATTATTCCTAATGCTGGCAATTTATTAGACAAAAGCATTGTTCCTGCTACAATTTCAGTTATTTTTAGTAACGGTAAAAAATACCCTGTGGCCATCAGTGCCATGTAAAACTTACCTGCTGCTGGTGCGGGTGCTGGCATTGGTAAAAAATTTAGAAATCCATTTAGTCCAAATACTACGAAAATTAGCCCTACAAGGCTTCTCACTATTAATGTTGCTTTATTCATTATTTTATCCTTTTATTTTATATTTACAACAGTTGTCGTTTAGTCAAGAACTGTCGACTAAACAAAAATTGTTGCCAAGTTGAATTATATTAGTTATATTGTAAATCAGTGACCATTTTTTTAGTAATTATTTATTTTTTTACCCCAACAAAAAAGAAATAATGTCGAAAAAGCAACAAAAGAGCTCAAATGTCGTTAAAAACAGACCCAAGAATCCTTCGAACAAGAAACTTATTATTGAACGCATTATTCGAATTATTAAAAGATAATGATATCAATGATATTAGCGTAGGGGAGATAGCCGATGCGGCCACTCTCAACCGGGCTACGCTATATGATCATTATCGTGACAAATATGAATTATTTGAAGAGTTAATTGGTGATATGTTTCACAGTAAAGTTACCCGTAAGTTTGAGGTCGCTACTGATTGTACAAGAGCCTTGCAAACTATTATCGAAGGGACTTTTGAATTTTTAGTTGAGATGGGCTTAAGTTGCACAAGTCGAAGTAATCAATCAAAAAGCTTGATTGAGGTTAGAATACAAAAATATCTTTTTGAAATTTTATATGACTATAAAACAGAAAAGGTAAAAAGTAAAACTCATTTCGAACTTGAACTTGAGGCAACAGCGATGAGTTGGTCTATATTTGGTATTGGTATGAACTGGGTACATAATGATAGCCAACGTTCAATTGAAGACTATGTTGATTGTGCGCTCAAAGTTTTACAACAACCTCTGCTCGAAAGTAAAAATATGGACTTAGAGGTATAGAAATCTATGAAGCAAAGGATAAATCAATTTGAGAATATTTTGGAATTTATGCTTCTAACAGCGACCGTTGTGGTTACTTTTTTTTGGTTTATTGGTAAACCATTGTTCTATTCGATTAGTCAGCCGGTAATGTCCATTTTTACTGCAATTTCGCTCTTCATGATGATTGGTAATCGACTGGCGACCAAACATTTGTTTGGTTGGCCTATGCCTTTAACCATCGCTATACCTGGTTTAGTTTTAGGTGGTAACTTATCCTCTTTGATGATGCAAATGTCAGTACCACCTTCTATGTTGAGGTCTTTTGATTTAGTGATAACTTCGTCACTTACCTCTTTAGGTTTAATTTTATTTTGTAGCTATGAGATTGTTACTGTTTTAAGGAAAACTCCACAAAAAAACTTTATCATTGATGACATTTTAATTCATCTTGCATTGGTTCCTGGTGGATTAAGTCTCCTTGGACATTTACTTCACAACCCAACCTATATGAGTGCTGGAGCCGATCCTCGTGTCGGGATTTCAATTATGGAAATGGGCTTTATGGCAGCTTATGCAATAACCGCTGTGCTTAGCAATAATACTTTATTTCTATGGAAGTTTTTGTCAACTAACTGGACTAATCGATTTATATTTTTGGCATTGTTTGCCAATCAGTTTATTGCGCCAGTGATAGTCGCCTATGTGTTTGGGACATCTGGCCAACAAGTAGGCCAAGTTGGAGTTGAATTATTTGTTATGCTCGCAGGGGTCATCACCACGCTGTTGTTTTTAACGATACAGTCTTACTCTCAAGAAGGAGTAAATAAGAAATGAGACTTATTTACTTATCAATAATTGGCTTTGGTGTATTAGCCATTGTCATCATGACATTATATATTGATGCCAACCAAACTTGCTCCATAAAAATGAAATGGGGCATAGTTTATGGCAATCATGTTTATTTAAATGGAAATCCATCAGCACGATTAAAAGCAAGGCTTGATGCAGCTTTTGAGCTCTATCAAATGGATAAAATACAAAAAATATTTGTTAGTGGTGGTACAGGAAAAAATGGTTATAACGAAGCAAAAGCTATGTTTCATTACCTTATAAAAAAAGGTGTTCTCTCAAAAAATATTGTGAAAGACCCTCTTGGATTTACTTCATCGAAAACTTCGCAAAATGCATTCCAATTATTAGGAGGTGATGAAAATGTAGTCGCAATATCGCAACAATTTCATATTTCCAGAACCAAGCTATCATTACATAATGCAGGCTTCAAAAATATTTGTGGTTATTACCCAAGGTATTTCGAATGGCGTGATATCTATTCTACCTTGAGAGAAGTACCTGCATGGATAAAGTACTGGCTTATGGGTCTATAATACTAGCTTTTTTTGCTAGCTTTTTTTGCCGTGGCCTTCTTAACTACAGCTTTTTTTGCTACTGATTTTTTCTTTACAGGAAAAAGATCGGTAAGATTATTAATCATGTTATCTGCAATTTTATACTTTATCGATTCTTTTGCATTTAAGTAATAATCGCGATCAGTATCTTTTTCAATTTTGGTAACGGTGTGGCCTGTGGCGTTGGCAAGAATTTTGTTTATTTCGTCTTTAGTTTTTTTGATTTCTATCGCATGAATTTTAATATCAATGGCAGGAGCGATAATTTGGCCACTAATAAGTGGCTGGTGTATCATGATTTTTGCATGAGGAAAAACATAACGATGACCTTTTTCACCTTGAGAAAAAAGTAATGCCCCCATAGAAGCTGCCATACCCATAGTGATGGTTCTTACTGGTGAGCTAATCATATGCATTACGTCAAGTATGGCCATACCACTAGTTACTGCACCACCAGGAGAATTGATAAAGAAATAAATTGGTTTACCTGGGTCTTCTTCTTCTAAGAATAGTAATTTTTCGATGATGTCCTCTGCTGATTTATCAGTTACAGCACCCCATAAAAATACCTTTCTATTTTCAAGAAAACTTTCATATATTTTTTCTTTGAAACCTTTGGGTTTTTTCTCTTCTTCTTCGTCATTCTTTTTAGTTGTATCTGCTTTGTAAATGTCCATTGTAATCCTTTTTGCAAGCTTATTATTTTTTATTTTGTATCTCTTCTTTCTATTTTTGCACCTAGTTTCGTTAATCTTTCATCCATCTTTTCGTAACCACGATCAACTTGTATTATATTTTGTATTACTGATTCACCTTCGGCAGCTAAAGCAGCAATGACCAGTGCCATACCAGCTCGAATATCGGGTGATGACAGTTTTGCTGAAAACAATTGAGTGGGTCCTATTACCAAAGCACGGTGTGGGTCGCACAATACAATTTTGGCACCCATCGAGACTAATTTGTCGGTAAAGTATAATCTGCTCTCAAACATTTTTTCATGAAATAAAATTGTTCCTTTGCATTGGGTTGCAGTAACAATCGCTATTGAAATTAGATCGGCAGGGAAAGCTGGCCATGGTGCATCATCAATTTTAGCAATTTCACCATGAACATCGGTGCCCATGGTTAAACTTTGATCGGGAGCTAAAATTAAATCAGTAATTAGATTATCATCTCGATAAGTAAACTCGATGCCCATTTTACGAAATACTTGGCGAATCATGCGCAGATCATCGCGGTTAACATTTTTTATGGTGAGAGCCCCACCAGTTAAGGCTGCCATTGAAATAAAACTACCAATCTCAAGATAGTCGGGACCAATGGTGTGTTCAACCGATTTTAACTTCTTGTGCGAGCCTAATCCATATATGGTTAAAACATTGCTACCTATGCCTTCAATTTTTACTCCTTGTTTAACTAAGAAGTTACATAGGCCTTGCACGTGAGGCTCACAAGCAGCATTTTCAATTTTGGTAATACCATTGGCAACAGAGGCGGCCATTACTGCATTTTCTGTTCCGGTAACAGAAGCTTCGTCCAAAAGAATGTTGGCACCTTTTAGAATAGTTGCATCAAGCTGATAGCCCTCATGAAAAACCTCGACCTTCGCCCCTAATGCTTCCAGTGCCATTAAGTGAGTATCAACGCGACGACGACCAATTTTGTCGCCTCCTGGTCGTGGTAAATACACTGATCCCATTCTTGCAAGTATAGGTGCCAGTAGTGTTACTGAGCCGCGAATTTGCTTGCTAAGTTCATCCGAAAGGCGACTTTCGATTACCTCTACAGTGTTAATTTTTAGGTCATTTTTTGATTGACTAAGATATTCTACTTTAGCGCCCAAGAACTCTAGTATTTCAATTAATTTTTGAATATCTTTTATATTGGGAACATTTCTCAATGTAACTTCATTAGCATTTAGTAATGCAGCACATAAAATAGGGAGTGCCTCATTTTTATTTCCTTGTGGGGTAATTTCACCTTGGATGGGAACTTGGCCTGTAATTTTAAATTCTTGCATTATATTCCTAGCACATCTTTCATAGTATAAAGCCCATTTGGTTTACCTTGTAAAAACCTCAATGCATTGAGTGATCCAGCAGCAAAAGTGTTTCTAGAATGTGCTTGATGCTTTAATTCTATTCTCTCACCATCACCAAAAAAATATACAGTATGGTCACCCACAACGTCACCACCACGTAAGGCCATGGAGCCAACCTCTTGTGGTTTTCTTTTTCCAATAACGCCTTCTCGACCATGAATCAAGACAGAATCGTCATAGACCTTTTCTTTAAGAATAATTTTCTCTAGAGTTCGAGAGGTACCAGAAGGTGAGTCAACTTTTTTATTATGGTGAATGTCTAATACTTCAATATCAAAACCACGATCTTTGAGTGCCCTAGTTGCTTGTTCCACTAGGGAGAAAAGTAGATTTACCCCTAGGGACATATTTGTCCCTAACAACAATGGTATATGTTTTGCAACATCAACAATCTTTTGTTCCTCTTCCTTATTATATCCTGTGGTACCAATTACTAACGGTAGGCCAAGTTCTCTATATTTTGTCAAATAACTTAAAGTGGCAGTCTTAAAAGAAAAGTCAATAATACCCTTAAGTTCATTTTTGTTGTTATAGTTTTCTAGTTGTTCAATTTTTAAGTCAAAGTTTAGATATTTTTTATTTGTGGTAGAGCTATCCACAGAGTCAAAAACTTTCTTTAATTTAAGGTCTTCACTTTGACTACTCAAAGTTGCTATGGTTTGACCCATGCGACCCAAAGCGCCAACAATAGCAAATGGTATACTCATTTGTAACTTACTTGTTATCCTTAAAAATATCAATAATTGTTTCTAATTTCTCTTCAAAACGCTGTGAAAGTTTAGTCATAGGTAAACGCAATTCATTTTCACATAAACCTAAATAATTTGCGGCAAATTTTACCGGAATAGGGTTCGTTTCAAGAAACATAGCTGAGCATAAATTGGCCATATTAAAAAATTTTTCGCGGGCATAATCAGTATTACCTGCTAAAAACTTTCGTGTGATATCCCCAGTCTCTCTTGGGAAAAGATTTGCGATGACACTAATTACACCCTGTCCACCAATGCTTAAAATGGGTAACAGTAAATTGTCATCACCAGAGAGCAATACGAAGTCTTTAGGTGTATTATGAATTACCTGAGTCATAAAGCCTATATCGCCAGTAGCTTCTTTTATGCCAATAATATTCTTGTGGCCAGCAAGTTCTACAATGCTCTCAATGTTTAAACTTACCGAAGTTCTACCTGGTATATTGTATAGAATAATAGGTAGGTCACCAGCCTCGGCAATATTCCTAAAATGCGTTACTAAACCTAATTGAGTGGGTTTGTTGTAATAAGGGTTTACCTGCAATGCGTAATCGGCACCGTCTTCTTTGGCCGCCTTGGTTAAAGCAATGGCTTCACGAGTAGAGTTTGACCCGGTGCCTGCAATAATTTTTATATTTGAGTTTTTTGCTTTTGCCCATTCAATTGTTTTAGCGATTACTTTTCGATGCTCTTCATGATTTAAGGTAGGGCTTTCACCAGTGGTACCACATGGAACCAAGCCTTCTACCCCTGCATCGACCTGGAATTCTATAATTTTTTTGAGTGCATCATAATCGACATCTAAGTTTTGCTTAAATGGAGTGATTAGAGCTGTATAAGTACCCGTTAAAGACATTCCGGAGAAAATAAAAAATTAATCATTTTGACAAGCTCTATTTCAACAAATTGAAAATAAATACTAAAGGGTATCGCATATTTGGGGCTAACTATGGTCTAAAAATAATATTATTGTTATTTTATGTTGACAACCAAGAATAACAATGAAAAATGGGTAAACGGGATTTATGCTGAATAAACACCTAAAAGTTAAAGGGTAAGGAAACTAACAAATGGATATATCATTTAGAGATCTAGGAAAACACAAAATTTTAGAAGTTGAAGGTGATGTTGACCTCTATAATGTAGGTGAATTAAAGCAATCAGTATTTAAGCTACTTGACAGCGAAGATGTTGAGTCGCTAATCATTGATATGAATGGTGTGAGTTATATGGATTCTTCAGGTGTAGGTGCTCTCGTTGCTGGCCAAAAGAAGGTTAAAACTCAAGGTGGTAAATTTGCTCTCCTAAATATTAAGGAAGATGTTCTTAATATCTTAAAGTTAGCTACATTAGACCAGTTCTTCACTATTTATGAAGGTGAAAGCGATATCCAAGACTAGTCATACAGAGTTCGAGGTTAAACTCGATTTACCTGTTATATGAGGGGTAGGGTTATAGATTGAATATTGCACTATTTTATGGTGGGAAATCAGGCGAGCATGATGTATCTTGTATCTCTGCACAATATCTTGAAAAGCTACTGATTCGTTGTGATCACACAGTTTTTCCTGTCTATGTGAGTAGGCAGGGTTATTGGTATGCCCAAGAACAAGTAAGCAATAAACCTCAATTCAAACTCAATCTCTCGAATTCTACATTTACTTCAACTAACGGTGTAAGTCTATTTCTCGAAAATCAATCACAAAAAACTAAAATTGATTTTATATTTCCCATCATCCATGGTATTACCGGTGAAGATGGCTCGTTACAGGGTTTAGCACAATTTTTGAATTTACCTTATGCGGGATGTGGGGTCTTGGCTTCAGCAGTTTGTATGCACAAGAAATATATGAATGATGCATTCGCCAATGCAAATCTCCCGCAACCCAAGTATTTACCTGTGACCATAAGTCAATGGCGGGAAAATCCACAACAAGTGATAGATTTGGCTTTAACTAAGCTGGGGTTACCAATTTTTTCGAAACCTTGTAATGCGGGGTCATCCGTTGGGGTAACCAAAATTAATTCACATGATGACTTCAGCGAGAAAATAGCAGAATCGTTTGGCTATGACGAAGACTTGGTTTTAGAAACTGGACATAATATTCGTGAACTTGAAGTAGCCATTGTTGGAAAATTTCCCAACTACGAAGTATCTCTTGCTGGAGAGGTAATATCAAATCATGATTTTTATTCTTATGAGGCAAAATATCTTGATGACGAAGGTGCCAATTTTCAAATACCAGTTTCCCTTGAAAGTGGTTTGTTAGAAAAAATTCAAGACATGGCAAGGAAAGCCTTTGCGGCGGTTAATGGTGAAGGTTTTGCTCGTATTGACTTTTTTCAAGATCTCGACACTCAAGAAATTTTTATCAATGAGATTAATACTTTACCAGGTTTTACTCCTATCAGTATGTTTCCTAAATTATGGCAAGCCAGTGACATTACCATTGAAAGTATCATTGAAAAAATAATTGACTTGGGACTTAAGCGCAATGAATCAACAAAAATCCCATCGACTACCACGTTATCTTAGAAACAAACCTTATACCTTAAGTTATCATTTTTATGATAAAAATTCAAGTAAAAATCATTTAGACTTATTTATCAAAGACTCAAAAAATAAATTAATACATTTATACATGCCTTTTTCGGGAAATAACCATAATAAAAGAATTAATAAAATTTCATGGCAAGTTGGTTCGAGACATCGCAAACGATATTTATTTTTTCAAGGAAAACTATCGAAAAATCGAGGTAAAATTTTTATTATAGAACGCGGTTATTTAAGCCTTAAATTGGTAGAGTATAAATAACTCTCTTTGTATAATAATATTTAGAATTGATTAGCAAAATGCCTATATTTATAAATTTTCGTTGTTAAAACTGATCGGCGACAAGCCTACGTTATAGACTTTGGTTGGTTAGAATTGATCGGCGGGATTGTCACGATATACTTGGCTTTCATTTATACCAAAGTTATTAAGGTTTTTTAAAACAAAGGCAAAATAAATATTTTGCTCATAGAATAAGGCTATGTTGGCCTTGCGGCTACCACTACCAAAATAACGGTAAGAGCGATTTAAGGTATATCTAAGGAGCAAGCTCCAGTTATGTAAATCGTGCTCAACACCAATACTAAGTTTTTCTAGATTAAACAAACTTGATTTTCGCTCTTGTTCGCTAACAATATTAACAGATCGTAAAAAGTCAGTGGTAAAGGATAAATCACCGCCTGCACCTTTATATAAAGCAAATTGCTCCACTCGAGACTTTCCGCTAAGTAAAATTTTCCAATATTGAAATGGTTCAAATTCGATACTCCAAGTAAAGTCGAGCCAGGTGTTTCTTAATTGTAAAAAATTGTGAGAATAAATAATGGCCGATGTCCATTTAAAAATTGGTATTCCGAAAAAACTAAAGTTGTTGCCATATAACTCAAAGGTCAAATCATTTTGTAAAGCATTTTCAAAACGAATGCTATGACGGTATAAGTTTTCTATATTCAAGTAGAGTTCAGTGTTTTTGACAGATCTCAACTTACCAAAATAATATGGTTTAATCAAGCGTAATAAGTCCCATTCAGTTTTAAGATTGGCTTGAATTGGTTGCCACCGTTGTTTTTCACTTGTGATGTTGTCGTTCTTACGGTTATCACGAGATGTTAAAGTCGAGAAAATAAAATTTTGTTGAAAAAAGTAACTATAGTTAAAATTTACATCATTTCTTTTTTCGTGTTTAAATTGATCGATGAAGCGTTCATTAAAAGAATAAATTAAATTGTAATCAACCCGAAATTGTTGATTTGTATTTCCCAATGTAATTATTTGTTGTGTATTTACATAACTATAGCTACCAAGACTTGCAACTTCTTCTACTGCTGTCTTTACTGATTCTTCAACTGAAGTTACCTTAATATTATTGGCTCCGCCTCCTATTTTGGGCTGCCATGATAGCAAATGAAAGGGTCTAATTACTGTTGCCATAGTAAAAAAAGCATTTTGATTGAATAAGCCTTTAACCTCAGTACCTTCAGTGAAGTATGAATCCCATTGCGCATTGGCGTTGGCAAAGACATTTAACCCAGAATAATACCACTTCCTTTTCTCGGGTACCCAAAATATATCATTAAAACTATAATTAAAAGATGGTTTGGTATCAAGGATAGGGTTGAATTTATTTTGCAGGTTACTCCATTGTTGATCACGTTTAATAAATAAATTTAAGTTATGTTTGTTTAAAGCAAACCTAGTTGAAATTAACCAAGTTAAATTATCAACAGGAGCAAGTCCATCATAGTTGACAAACCTAGTAAAGGCATCTATTGAACTTTGTGGTAAAAAGCGCTGTCCAAATTCATAATAAAAATTTCGATGATTGAGTTGCTGGGCATTGATTTTTAATTCAATAATCTTATTTTCTTTAAGATTATGTAGCGGTGAGTAAAAAAAATCTAACTTTCCCTGATACCAATTCTCACTTTCTTCAGTTACATCTAAAGAATCATTTTGAAAGTAACGGCTCCTTAACTCTCCACCAAGGACGCTGGTAATTCGATTAGTATTATAAAATTTTGCTCCTGACAACTCCAAGTCATAACTGTGCCATCTTGATTTGTTCTTTAAATTAAAACCAGCATAATAACCTATATTTTGATAATAGTCTCCTTTAAAAGTCCAGTTTTGTGGTAGCCAAGAATTTCTTTCCTGAGAAAAACTTAAATCAAAAGTATTTTGCACAAAATGACCACGATAACTGTTATGACCATATTGTGTTGTAATACCTGTGCCAAAATCTGCTTGAGTTAAAATAGGTAAATAAAGCAAGGGAGTTCTGCCAACGTAATACACCATGTCCAAGGCAACCATTTCACCCTGGGCATTGATAATTAATTTTCTTGCCTTAAAAAAATAATGGGGGTTCTTGTGATCACAAGTAGTAAATCTAGAGTCTTGTAGTGAAACCGTGTCTTGGTCTAACATCAATGCCATTTTGCTTTTAATGCTAAATTGTTGAACCTTGCCACTAATACCTTTTAATAAGCCATAATTTTTTTTATAATAATACAAAAAACGTTTACTTTTCAGTTGGTTAAGCTGATTTTTACTTTTCAAGTCCCGAAATAAACTATA
>Ga0316204_10009512_pt1 | contig 12936 bp, 11 predicted proteins | sample 6monrhotite_MG_2_FD_205661 | JGI IMG/M metagenome (GOLD analysis project Ga0316204, IMG submission 205661) | Microbial mat bacterial communities from mineral coupon in-situ incubated in ocean water Damariscotta River, Maine, United States -... | ecosystem: Environmental > Aquatic > Marine >... | reverse complement strand
CGAGAATATGTGCCTTGATATGGCGGGACCTTTTATTAAAATTGATGACTATTGCCAGACTGCCATGCGCAATGTCTGGGCCATTGGTGACATTACTGGTGAGCCAATGCTTGCCCACAAGGCTTCGGCCCAAGGCGAAATAGTTGCAGAGAATATCGCAAGCAGTGCAACTGGTAAGAAAGTCCCATTTAATCCAACAGCAATTGCTGCCGTGTGCTTTACAGAACCTGAAGTTGTCAGTGTTGGCTTATCACCCGATGATGCTGAAGCGGCTGGTTACGACATTACTATTGGCAAATTTCCTTTTGCAGCCATCGGTAAGGCGATGACTCAGGAAGCTGGCAAAGATGGTGGCTTTGTAAGAATTGTTGCCCGTAAAGAGAACCATCATATTATTGGTATTCAGGCAGTAGGTGCCCATGTTGCAGAGCTAAGCAATCAATTTGCTCTCGCTATTGAAATGGGGGCTTGTTTAGAAGACTTTGCTGGCACAATTCACGTTCACCCAACCTTAGGTGAAGCGAGCATGGAAGCGGCTCTCGCAGGACTTGGTCACGCAATTCATATCTAAAGCGCAGACAGTATCAATCGTCTTATACAATTTTTGAAGACGTCGAAACACATCCATGTGGACTTTCACCAGCATCCTGCTGGTGAAACTTCTCAATTTAATATAAGACGATTTTAATAGTTACCTATGTGTCATTTCGTAAATGTCATTTCGTAAATGTCATTTCGTAAGTGTCATTTCGTAAGTGTAATTTCGTAAGTGACATTCAGTCCTGACTCGTTACTCGAGTGATGTGAATGTAAAGATGAGTCGATGATTCTGTGTTCTCTACGTAACCTTAATGATTCAATCATATGGGATCGTATAACGAACTAGATACGTCTGTAGCATATCTCAGCCTTTCGCTATATTAAGTTGAAGCACTATGTACATACACTGTACATATGCTATTATTTGAATGGAATCAACACAAAGCACAGCGCAACGTTGTCGAACACGACGTTACTTTTGAAGAAGCTCGGTCAGTTTTTTATGACCAATATGCTGTCCAGTTTTACGATAATGAACATTCACTAGGTGAGAATCGTTTTTTAATACTAGGCTTGAGTATTAAGTTAAGGTTATTAATGATCTGCCACTCGGTGAATGATTCAGCAGAAATAATTCGAATTATTTCTGCACGAAAAGCAACCAGAAGCGAAAGCTCTTTTTACAGAGGTGGTTTAGTATGAAAAAAGAATACGATCTCTCGAAAATGAAATCACGCAAAAACCCCTATTTTGCAGAGTTAAAAAAACCTGTGACCATTCGATTAAACACCCAAGTTATCGATTATTTTAAAACAATGGCTGAAGAAGCAGGAATTCCCTATCAAAGTTTAATCAATTTATATCTAAGAGATTGCGTTTCACGCCAGCGCAAGATTGATATAACCTGGGCCGAGTCAGACTAGCTATATCAAATCAGAAGCTTCACCCGCAAGAAGCTATAAAGAGCAGCCATAGATAGGTTTACCCAATCTTCGAACTAAATGGTAATTGTCGTATGTGGCCCTAAGTATTTGTGAATTAGCATTTTGAAAGCATCGCCAGCGGGAAGCTGGCGTTGAGTCTACGTGGAAGTGCTTATAGCGTCTTTGAAAATGCTAATCAGCGAATAGCCACTAAAAGTCTAGGTAACCTTAATGATCCAGTTAAATGGATCAGGTGCTGTTCCATACTGAATGTGAGTTAGCGCATCATAGATCTGACGTGACACTGGGCCAGCTTGGTCATTATTGATGTGATACTGCTCACCCATATAGCAAAGCTCTCCAACTGGTGACACAACCGCAGCTGTTCCACAGCCAAAACACTCAGTAATTTTACCTGCTTTAATATCTTGTAAAATCTCATGAATATCCAGTCGCGCTTCAACTGCTTCATAACCAAGTGTCGGTGCTAATTTCAATATAGAATCGCGAGTAATACCCGGAAGTATGCTGCCTGAAAGTTCTGGTGTTACAATCTGTTTGCCTTCATAGACAAAACAAATATTCATTGCCCCTACTTCCTCAACATAGCGACCATGTATAGCGTCTAACCATAAAACCTGGCTATAGCCTTCTTTAGCCATCTTTTCAGAAATATAGAGACTCGCAGCGTAATTGCCACCAGTTTTAGCTTCACCAACACCACCGATAACAGCACGGCGGAATTCATCAGCAACATACACAGGTATTGGCTCAAAACCACCTTTGAAATAACTACCTGCAGGTCCCGTTATAATAAAGTGGATGTAGTCAGCTGCAGCTCCCAAACCTAATTTTGAGCTACTCGCTATCATTGCTGGGCGAATATACAGTGAAGCGCCGTCTTGGCTTGGAACCCAAGCGGCATCGAGTGTTAGCAATTGTTTTAAAGTCTCCAAATGTAGATCTGCATCTACCTCTGGCATCACCATTCGTTTCGCAGAACGATTAAACCGTGCCATATTTTCATCAGCACGAAAAAGATTTATACCACCATCGGCACGACGGTAAGCCTTTAAACCTTCAAAGATTTCCTGGCTGTAGTGTAATACAGCAGCTGATGGGTCTAGATTGAGATTATGATAGGGTTCTATGGCCGCGTTATACCAGCCCTTATCAGCGTGATGATGTTGAATAAACATGTGGTCGGAGAAATCGCTGCCAAAACCAAATTTTTCCGGACATGAACCCCTATCTTCTGGAGCCAGTGGGCGAATTGAAACTGTCATATCTAACCTATTAATTACTTACTTGAACGACACATAGAAGCGTGTCTCTGGTATGTGACTATTGTAGTCAACATAGTTGTGATATACCAGAATTGCTCGGTATTTTTAGTAGAAAATTTGCTTAATCAGAACGGCGATTTAGGTGTTGTGTTGCATATTTTATGTGTTCGAACTGAAAACCACGCTGAGCAAGAAAGCGCTGTTGTTTTTGAATTGCCTTAATATCATCACCTGATGCTTCAAAACGACGGGAAAGCACCTCATAGGCTAGGTCGTGCCAGTCATCTACCTCATTGATAAAATCAACAAACTCGGCATCTTGCAAGCCTCGTTGGCGCAGCTCATAGGTGATTTTTACAGGCCCCTGCCCTTTATTACGCCTAGAGCGGATAAAGCTCTGTGCAAAACGATGATGTGACAACCAATCATTTGCTGCTAACTCGGCACATAAGGCATCAACATCGACATCAATAAGATTTTTGTGTCGCTGAATTTTACGCTTAAGTTCAAGTGCGCTGTGTTCTCTGCGACTTAATAAATCAAGGGCGATATGTCTCGCCCTTTGTTCTTGTTCAGCAATATCCACTAGCAGATGAAACTATGGATTAAGCATCCACTTCTTCTGGTGCTTTGGCTTGTTTTTTACCCGGTAGTAATTCAGCACGAATTTGCTGCTCTATAGTATGAGCAATTTCAGGATTATCTTTTAAGTGCTGGATAACATTCATTTTGCCCTGACCAATACGCTCACCTTGATAGCTATACCAAGCACCGGCTTTATCAACAAAACCGAGTTTAGTACCAATATCAATTAGCTCACCCTCGAGACTAGTGCCTTCGCCATAAAGAATCTGGAATTCAGCCTGTTTAAATGGCGGAGATACCTTATTTTTAACCACTTTGACCCGAGTTTCGTTACCGACAATTTCATCGCCTTGCTTAACAGCACCAATGCGACGAATATCAAGACGTACAGAGGCATAAAATTTAAGCGCATTACCGCCTGTGGTAGTTTCAGGGTTACCAAACATTACGCCTATCTTCATGCGAATCTGGTTAATAAAGATAACCAGGCAGTTTGAGCGTTTAATATTACCTGTAATTTTACGTAACGCTTGAGACATTAATCTGGCTTGTAATCCCATATGAGAATCACCCATATCACCTTCAATCTCAGCTTTAGGTGTCAAGGCTGCAACAGAGTCAACAACCACAACATCAACAGCACCAGACCGAACGAGCATATCTGTAATTTCAAGCGCCTGCTCACCTGTATCTGGCTGAGAAACTAATAGCTCATCAACATTAATACCGAGCTTTTCTGCATAAATTGGATCAAGCGCATGTTCCGCATCAACAAATGCCGCAGTACCGCCGGTTGCCATGCAGGCAGAAACTGCTTGTAGTGCTAGCGTCGTTTTACCAGAAGACTCAGGGCCATAAATCTCAACAACCCGCCCTTTAGGTAAGCCACCAATTCCTAGAGCAACATCAAGACCAAGTGAGCCGGTAGATATCACGTCGATATCGCGTGGTATAGAACCCTCATCTCCCATTCGCATCACAGAACCCTTACCAAATTGTCGTTCAATTTGTCCAAGGGCGGCGTCTAGGGCCTTCTTTTTGTTGTTGTCCATTAAATGTGCTCCAGTGTGTATTTACAATTTTATATACTTATCATTAACATGCATTTAATATATTAATCATTATCTTAAAAAAGAAACCTAATGTAATATATTGCTTGTTTGATGGCTCTTTAAAACTATCTTACAAGGTATTAACATTTGTAATCACGTGCTATAGCGAATCGCTTATTTTGTGTGTCGTGATTACTTATTCAGGCATGCGACTGTCGCTAATTAAACCCATAAAAGCGCGTTACAGTAATTAACCAATACAGAAACATGTCTACTGAGACTACATATGATATACTACTTGCATGAGTAGTATCAAGCATTTTTTACTATATAATGTACTAAGCCTTTCATTGCAGCTTTAGCAGCATGATGTCTGATCTGATCCCTATCGCCATCAAAGTGAAAACACTGACTCTCAGTTTCGTAATTTTTCCCTGCCCAACCAATCCAAACCATACCCAGTGGTTTTTCTTTGCTGCCACCACCCGGCCCGGCTAGACCGGTTATGGCAAGTGCCACGTTAGCATTTGATTTGGCAATTGCACCTTCTGCCATTTCGGTCACTACCCGTCTACTGACTTCACCAGCTGTTCGAATCACCGTCTCACTCACATCTAGCTGCCGTTGTTTGGCTTTCGCATTGTAAACAACGAAGCCGCAATCAAACCAAGCTGATGAACCAGCACGATCTGTGAGTAACTTTGACACTAAACCACCGGTGCATGATTCAGCGGTAGCCACTGTTAGGCGTCGTTTTTGTAGTTGCAGAATAAGTTTATCGAGTACTTTTTGCATAGTGTTTGATTTATGAACTCTGGGCTAATTAGTGTTACGAATTATGGTTGCTTATCTGGCCCTAATTCGTTATGGTCAATTGCATATAACCGGCTGAAAATTTGATATTCAGCTGACCATAAATTATACGAGTTTCGCTTTCAGACACAACAGGCAATCAGTCTGAACATGAAAATAATTGAGTAATCAGTATAAAACTTCATGAGTTACCGTTACGAGTCCTAACCTGAGCATGTCACAAGCACCTAACTTAGATAATCATACGCCAATGATGCGGCAATATTTCAGTATCAAGGCTGAACACCCAGACACGTTGTTGTTTTATCGTATGGGTGATTTTTATGAGTTATTTTATGACGATGCAAAGCGCGCGGCTCGCCTGCTCGATATTTCTCTCACTAAGCGTGGTAAGTCAAACGGCACTGATATCCCTATGTGTGGTGTACCCTACCATGCGGTAGAAACTTATTTATTAAAACTAGTCAAACAAAACGTCTCAGTGGCTATCTGTGAACAAATTGGCGACCCAGCCACCAGCAAAGGCCCTGTTGAGCGTCAAGTAGTGCGTCTGGTAACACCGGGAACACTAACTGATGAAGCACTCCTTAGTGATACCCAGGAACAATTGCTAGCGGCCATTAAACAAGGGCCTGAGAAAAATTACTGCCTTGCCTGGATTAATTTGTCTTCGGGCGAGTTCTTTGTCAACACGCTTACATCCTGGCAAGCACTGACTGCGCAATTAGAGCGCTTGCAATGTCAGGAGATACTTGCGGCTGAATCGACTCAAGAAGCCCTTGCTTCGCTGAACTATCCAATTAGTTTTCGTCCAGATTGGGAGTTTGATGATCGGGCCGGGTATAGTCGTTTATGTGAGGTGTTAGGTACCCAAGATTTACATAGCATGGAATTGCAATCAGATAGCCTTAGTCACGGTACCTGTGGTGCTGTCATTGCGTATCTAGAATATACACAACGTGCCCAATTACCACATATTCGAAGAATTCAGCGCGAATCTACCGCTGACTATATAGAATTAGATAAAAGCAGTCGCCGCAACCTTGAATTGACCCAGAACCTAATGGGAGGTATTGACCATAGTTTATTTGCCCAGCTTAATCATTGCGCTATGGCCATGGGCTCGCGTCGATTACAACGCTGGTTACAAGCACCTTTGCGCGATCAAACACAAATTAAGCAGCGCCTTAAAGTAGTTAGTAGCCTCGATGAATCATACCTGATTGATGAATTACGTGAGCTTCTTAAACAAGTTGGCGATATTGAACGTATTTGTGGTCGTATCGCACTTCGTTCAGCGCGCCCCCGTGATCTATCGCGATTACGTGATTCCTTGCACATTGTCCCGGCTCTCTCAGCACTACTAACTGACTCTCAAAACTCAGAACTACAGTCGTTAGCAAAGAACCTACCTGAACATTCTGCTCTTAAAACTTATTTAGACGGCGCCATAATAGAAACACCGCCGTTGTTGATACGTGACGGCGGTGTTATTGCTTATGGCTTTAACGAGCAGTTAGATGAACTGCGCTCTCTCCATGAAGATTCAGACAGTACATTAGCAAACATAGAAGCACGTGAACGCGAAACAACGGGATTGCAAACACTTAAAGTTGGCTATAACAGAGTTCATGGTTATTACATTGAGATTAGTCGTCGTGAATCAGACATTGTACCCGAGCACTATACCCGACGTCAGACTCTCAAAAATGTTGAACGGTTTATTACCCCCGATTTAAAAACTATTGAGACAAAACTACTATCAAGTTCAGCAGAGGCGTTGAGCCTCGAAAAGCAGCTCTATAACCAATTAATAGAGCATTTACAGGATCAACTCGAAACGCTTTATGAACTGAGCCAGCAGCTCGCAAATTTAGATGTATTGCATAGCTTTGCCCTTTATGCACAACAGACACCTTGCTGTTATCCAGCTTTCACAGAACAAAACATGCTTAGCATTACCGATGGTCGGCATCCGGTTGTGGAGGCGCAAACTGATATTAACTTTGTGCCTAACTCAGTGACGCTGAGCCAAGAATCACGGTTACATATGATTACTGGGCCTAATATGGGTGGCAAATCAACCTACATGCGACAAATTGCCTTGCTAACAATCATGGCGCATTGTGGCTGTCCAATCCCTGCTGTTGCAGCTAACTTTGGCCCAATCGACCGCATTTTCACACGTATTGGCGCCAGTGATGATATCGCCTCTGGTCGCTCTACTTTCATGGTAGAAATGAGCGAAGCGGCTACCATACTCAACTATGCAACGCCAAACTCGCTAGTGCTAATTGATGAAATAGGCCGTGGCACGTCAACCTATGATGGCTTATCCATTGCATGGGCTACTGCTGAGCACCTTTGCCACACAAACCAAGCTTTAACTCTGTTTGCGACCCACTATTTTGAATTAACTGAACTAGCAAATCTGTTTACAGAAATTATCAACAGGCATTTTGCCGCTGACCACCAGACTGGCAAGTTAGTCTTTTTGCATCAAATTAGAGATGGCGCAACTGATGACAGCTACGGAATACAGGTTGCAAGTTTAGCTGGCTTACCAGATTCGGTTATTAAAAAAGCTCGCCTAAGACTCGAAACTCTGGAACAGAAAAGGTATGATCCACTGCAGACAGATTCAGTAAACGAGCATCAACAACGCAAGCCCGAAAGAAGTAAAGACAATTCTAATTTACTCGCCGAACAACTCAACAGTATTCAGTTGGATACACTGAGCCCGAAGCAAGCACTGGATTTACTCTACAAATTGCATGATGATCTCAATAACCTGAATTAACCGTATATTTATTATTGTTTTGGAGACAAGCCATGACATTTGTTGTGACTGACAACTGCATTAAATGCAAGTACACAGATTGCGTTGAAGTATGCCCAGTAGATTGTTTCTACGAAGGTCCTAATTTTCTGGTTATTCACCCTGATGAATGCATCGACTGCGCATTATGTGAACCAGAATGCCCGGCTGAAGCAATCTTCGAAGAGGATGACTTACCAGACGGCATGGAGAGTTTCACTGAGTTGAATGCAGAACTAGCCGAAGTTTGGCCAAATATTACAGAACAAAAAGAGCCGCTACCTGATGCCGAAGACTGGGATGGCGTAGCTGATAAACTTAAATATTTAGAACGATAATTCACTATGTCAGGAGGTTTTCATGACATTAAAATACTGCAAACTCGCTTTAGTGTCCCTAGCCTTCATAACCCTTCCGGTGTCCAGTATGCCTGACCGAATCACGGGTAAGCCAGGTACAACTCGCTCTGAGGTCATCGCTAGAAATGGCATGGTAGCAACCTCGCAACCTCTTGCTACCCAAGTAGGCCTACAAATCCTTAAAGATGGTGGTAATGCTATTGATGCCGCCATTGCTGCTAATGCTGTCCTTGGGCTAATGGAACCGACTGGCAATGGTATCGGTGGTGACTTATTTGCCATAGTCTGGAATAACAAAGAGAAGAAGTTATACGGACTAAATGGCAGCGGTCGTTCTCCCCTTGGCTTAAGCCATGAACAAATGATGGCTGAGCTTAAACGACGCAATACTGACTCAATACCTAAATATGGCATGTTACCAATTTCGGTACCAGGTACTGTAGACGCATGGTTTAGCCTGCATGAGCGTTTCGGCCAGTTGTCCATGGATAAAATTTTAAGCCCTGCGATTGTTTACGCCATAGAGGGTTTCCCTGTCTCGGAATTGATTGCTTATTATTGGCAACGCTCCATTAATGCGCGCAAAGATAAACCGGGCGCCTTTATGGAAACCTATACTATCAATGGTAAAGCACCAGCAAAGGGTGAGATTTTTAAAAACCCTGATCTGGCAAACACTTATCAGCTACTAGCGGATCAAGGTCGAACGGCCTTCTATGAAGGCGAAATCGCCGACAAAATAGATGTATTTATGCGTTCCAATGGTGGTCACATTACTAAAGCAGACCTTATCAATCATCGTTCAGATTGGGTTGAACCTGTGAGTGTTAACTATCGTGGCTATGACGTCTGGGAACTGCCACCCAATGGTCAAGGCATTGCAGTCTTACAAATGCTCAATATTCTTGAGAACTATGATCTGAGTAGTATGGGACACAATAGTCCTGAAGCACTTCATCTGATGATTGAAGCTAAGAAGCTAGTATATGAAGATCGTGCCAAGCTTTATGTTGATCCTGATTTTTCAAATATCCCTCTAGATACGTTATTGTCTAAAGAGTACGCCAAGAAACGTGCGGCGCTCATTGGTAAGCGTGCTTTAACCTCTGCCGAAGCGGGTGCCAGTATTTTAGAGAATGGCGATACTATCTATCTGACTACTGCAGATTCTGACGGTAATATGGTGTCATTAATTCAAAGTAATTATCGTGGTATGGGTTCTGGCGTTGTCGTACCAGGTACTGGTTTTGGTTTTCAGAACCGAGGGGAAATGTTCTCCATGGATCCGAAGCATGCCAATGCCTATGAACCAGGTAAAAGACCCTTTCATACAATTATTCCTGCATTCATGACCAAAAATAACAAGCCGGTTATGAGCTTTGGTTTAATGGGCGGTGGCATGCAACCTCAAGGTCATGTGCAGATCATCACTAATATGATCGACTTTGGCATGAACACCCAAGAAGCAGGAGACGCGCCTCGCTGGCAACATTTTGGTTCGACTGAACCTACTGACTCTGCTACAGCTAAACTCACATCTAGCGGTCGTGTTGCGATTGAGTCAGCAGTGCCCTATTCTGCCATTAGAGCATTGATGCAGATGGGTCATCAGGTTGAGTATGATGTTGGCGGTTATGGTGGTTATCAAGCTATCATGATTGACGAAAATGGCACTTACTTCGGTGCCTCTGAGTCGCGCAAAGACGGTCAAGCTGCTGGCTATTAATATTTAAAACTTTCAGAAGGCCCTGTGTGCTCTCAGATTACACAGGGTCTTTCCTCAGACACGCTCCAGCACATCGATGTAAGTACCCTTCTACAAAGTTATTTTTACTTGCAATTCAAGGGATTATCGCGGATATTTAAACTTGGAATATTTCAAGGGTGTCTAACATGCCGTCAGAGAATAGTGGCTATTCAGAAAGAAGAGAATTTTTACGGCTCTTTATTAATGCTCCGCTTACCTATCAAATACACGGTCGTGACGATTGGCAGGAAGCTATTGGTAAGGACCTTAGTGCTACGGGTATGGCGTTCTTGATAAATGAACCTGTCGAGCTCAATACCTTAATCGACATTAAACTAAAACCAGGTACAGATATCACGCCGGCTATGCATGCCACAGTAAAGGTGCTTAGAGTAACAAATCTAGAGGATGGTCAATATGAATTATCGGCCATTATTGACAAAATTTTGCCCTGAACAAACACTTACCTAGCACTAATTAAAACTAGTCTAGTATTTCGTCATCACAGTCATCTTCGTCTTCAAAACAATCGTCATAAAAACTTTCATCTTCAGGTGGATTACCATCATAGACAAGAAACTGTCTGCGCATTAGAAAAGCATCGCGCACAAAACTGTATTCATCCACAGCATCCTGCAGTTGGCCGTCTACCGCCAGGAGTCGGTACCTGAGATCAATTAACCCAAGAAAGAATAGGCTGTTGCGGGTTGGTATATGATCTACTTCTTCCTGTAAGACATCAAAGTGATTGTCCACAGGACGAGCAACTGTATCACGAACTGTCGTTGGCCCTAATATAGGTAGCACAACATAGGGTCCTGGATTCACCCCCCACGCGCCCAATGTTTGGCCAAAATCTTCATCATGAGCATCAATACCCATTTTTGTAGCCACATCAAACAAGCCACCAAGACCAAGTGTGGTGTTGATCACAAAGCGTCCGATGTCACTGACACCATCAACAACCTTGCCTTGCAGAAGTTGATTGGCTGCAGTTGGAATTTCATTAAGGTTAGAGAAAAAGTTGGAAACACTTATCTTGACCGGATCAGGTGCTACGGCATCATAACCCTTCGCCAATGGTTTTAACACGGCAGTATCAATACTCTTATTAAAGTCATACATTGAGCGATTAAAGGACTCATAAGGATCATCGTCTGACGGCGTTTCTACAGTGGCACAACCACTCACGATAAAACTCGCTCCCAAAATAAAAGCCAAGCTAAATAAACGCTGTCTAAAGCTAGATGTAATAGTCATAAATGTTGCGCCAATATAATTTTATTAAAAGTATGTTATTCAAAAGATTACTGCAAATAACAACCATCAGAGTTTGCGGATTATAACCCTACTGTCAATGAACGCATAGAAGTTACATACGCTGTTACGAATTATCCTAGTTAATGGATTTTTCACGGATATGAATGTGGCATTCAATAATCAATGACATTGGCCGATATAAAGTAGTGAATATTGGATTAGGGCCGGTATGAATTTATCGATTACAAATAATGCGCTAAGCTCTCTGGAGACCAAGGCACTGGCTAAGTTAGCATCTCAATCTAGGGATGCCTTAGCTCGGGCGCTTGAAATTCTGCAGAAAAACGAAGTGGTCATTGCTGAAGTGACACGCCTGTCTGACGTTGCCGGTAATGTTTCCAGAAATACATCTGCAGACAATATTGCCAATAGCAATACATCTAATCCACCAGAGAGCACTCGACAACAGAATCAATCACCCATCGTTCTGAAATTTCCAGACACCTATCTAGCAGTGAATACCGAACAACAAGCTGCTCTGCAGGCATTAGTCGGCCAGGAAGTGGTTGTTAAAATTGAAGCGGTCGAACCTGATATAAAAATTCGTATTATAGATACTGTTGAGCGTTATTTGAGAAGCGAGAATCAAGCGCTAAAGCAGAATGCACCACCCAGTACCAACCCAAACATGGAGCCTGCAGCTCAGCAACAATTGCCAACAGGTGCAATTCTGTTACAGGTGATTGAGCAGGTACAATCTGATGTAGCAAAACAAACTAATATCGACATAGCAACAAAGGCGGCAGTAACAAACAACAATGCGGCTCAACAATCGAGCACAACTGCGCAAAAAACTGAGGTGCTAAGTAATAAAATTGCTGATGCACTGCTCAAGCAAGTCAACATGCAAGCACTAGAATCTCGAGAAGTTGATCCTAAAATAATATTTAAAAATATCGTCGATAATGTGCAGCTTTCAGATAAAACTAACGGTCAAGCCTCAGCCACAGCAACTGAAGCACTTCGTGCAAGACTTATTAACAATACCGTTAATACTTCTGATAGAAACAGAGCCGAGCCAGAGAGCACACCATCACTCCTGCAACCACAATTGCTGGCATCAACTAGCCTGAATCCGCAACAAGTTACGAGAGCAAATCAGCAGTCGAGCGAATCGCTACAACAAACGTTGAACCAAGCTGAAAGCAAAATAAACAACGAAAGCATGCCGTTTGCAACATCTGAGAAAAATCAGACTGTAACTCCTGAGAGCAATCAATTGAGCGATGTAAGAAGTCGCAATGGTACTTCATTTGGGAGTACTTCAATCGGGAGCACTTCAATCGAGAGTACTTCAATAGAAAGCACCTCGCTACCACAGCAAAAAAATGCTCCTAAGAACTCAGCTCAAAACAGTGAATGGCTATCTCAGGCGTCAATTCGTGAACTGACCAAAGCTCAGGTCGAAACATCCATACAGCTCCCTGACAGAGTGCAGTTTCCTGTGCTAAATGAAGCCGTGATTCAAGCATCTCAACGCCTCGCTGGTCGTC
>Ga0316204_10009511_pt1 | contig 12936 bp, 6 predicted proteins | sample 6monrhotite_MG_2_FD_205661 | JGI IMG/M metagenome (GOLD analysis project Ga0316204, IMG submission 205661) | Microbial mat bacterial communities from mineral coupon in-situ incubated in ocean water Damariscotta River, Maine, United States -... | ecosystem: Environmental > Aquatic > Marine >... | reverse complement strand
GCGAACCCCCACGGCTAAAGCCACCGCGCGATCCGCCACCGCGTGAGCCTCCGCCACCACGAAAGCCGCCCCCGCCTCCGCGTGATCCACCGCCACCTCGGCTACCACCACCTCCGCCGCGGCCGCCTCGTCCCCCGCCGCGTTGGCTGAAGGCTTCCTCGGTCGTGACCGTAATTAAAAACAATAACGTCAGGGCAATTGTAAAAGATTTCATCGCGCTGCAGCCTCCGCTAGAGAATTCAAGATTCTCAAGACAATGGAATAGTGAAGACTGGCAACCCCCGTAACTCAGTCGCTTTTCATGCGCGTGACCGGTCACAAGTCACGCATTCAATTTCATAGACATGGTTTCAATCGTTACGCCCACAACTTTCGCCTACCAACAAAGGTTGCAAACACAACATATTTCTGTTCTGCGACTGGCCGACTTGTGAGTCAACGTGCGTGGCAGACGTCCAAAACCGTCTGGGGTTATTGTAAGCGGTGACAATTCGAAATCCAGACGTTTTTTGCAATTGCAGGTCTCTTTTTCGCTGTATGTCCCCATTTCTCGGGGATACGGGCCGATCAGGCGGGCGATCGGGGAAAATTGTGACGGAAGACGCGCGTTGCATGTCCTGGACAGGTTCCGTTTAATGACGTCGGCAAGAATCCCAATTCGCACGCGGGAAAATTCGTTATGTCGGCAACATTTGACTTCATCGTTCTGGGCGCCGGAGGATTCGGCAGCAGCGCGATCTATCATTTGTCAAAGCGCGGCGCGCGGGTGTTGGGACTGGAGCGGTTCGGCGTGGCCCATGACCGGGGGAGTTCGCATGGGGAAACCCGGGTGATCCGCAAGGCGTATTTCGAGCACTCCGATTACGTGCCGTTGTTATTACGGGCCTACGAATTGTGGAGGGAACTTGAGGCGGAGTGCGGCGAGGACTTGTATCACGAAGTCGGCTTGGTCATTGGCGGAATGCAAGATTCCGATGTGGTGACCGGGGCGAAAATCGCGGTGGCAAAGCATGCATTGACAATTGAATCGCTCACCGCCGCCGAAGGGAGGAAACGCTTTCCAACCTATAATTTCCCCGAGGAGTTTTCCGTCGTGTATGAACCGGAAGCGGGGTATTTGGACGTGGAGGCCTGCGTTCGCGCCCATTTGGATGCAGCGGTGAAATACGGTGCCGACTTGCATGTCAACGAAACAGTTATCGATTGGCGGATTGAGGGACCGGGTGTGCGTGTGCGGACTGACCGGGGAGAATACGCGGCGGGTGGTTTGATTATTTCAGCAGGTGCGTGGAGTCGGCCCTTACTGGCGGATTTGAATGTGCCGCTCGAAGTGTTGCGAAAAGTGTTGCTGTGGTACGAAACGCCGGCCCAGAAATTCGATGTGGCTGCGGGCAACCCCTGCTTTTTCTTTGAAACGGCGGGTGGGGAGTTTTATGGATTTCCGCGGATCAACGGGCGGGTCAAATTGGCGGAGCATACCGGTGGGGAGACCGTCGCGGATCCGTTGCTGGTTGATCGTTCGTTGCGGAAAGCGGACACCGTGGGGCCTGGCGAATTCATTGCTAAATTCATGCCCGATCTTCCCACGCGCGCGGCGCAGCACGCGGTTTGCATGTATACCAAAACGCCCGACAGCCATTTCATCGTCGACCGGCATCCGGAACATGACAACGTGGTGATCGGCGCTGGTTTTTCGGGGCATGGCTTTAAGTTTACGTCGTCGATCGGTGAAGCGTTGGCCGACTTAGTCGATCAAAAGCGAGCAGCGCTGCCGATTGAATTTCTGTCATTAGGACGTGAGGCATTGCGAGCGTAGGTTGCAACAGGGAATCGACTCATGAAAAGTATTGCTACTTTGTTAATCAGCGCATTGTCCGTTGTAGCTGCGTGTGGAGATCGGTCGGTGGCGGCTGAACCGGTGGAGCGGCCGAACATCGTGTTGTTGCTGGTCGATGATTTGGGCTGGGCCGACATTGGGTGTTATGGGGCGGACCTGCATGAAACGCCGCACATTGACCGGCTAGCGACCGAGGGTTTGCGATTTTCCGACGCCTATGCAGCGGCTGCGATTTGTTCGCCGACGCGGGCGGCGATCATGACGGGGAAATACCCCGCGCGGATCCCCATGACCATTTGGCACGAACGGGCAGCAGCCGGCCCAGAACAGGGACGCAAACTGTTGCCGCCGAAATCATTAGCGAATCTGCCGCATGATGAAATCACATTGGCCGAGGTATTGCAGCAACGAGGTTATCTGACGGCGCACATTGGCAAATGGCATTTGGGGACCGCCGGATATTATCCCGAGACACAGGGGTTCGACATCAACATTGGGGGGACGTTTTGGGGCGCACCGGCGACGTTTTTCCATCCGTTTGCTGGGGCATGGTCGGACGGCGAACCGAGGTACGTACCAGGACTCGGGCCGGGCAAACCAGAGGATTATCTGACCGATCGACTGACCGACGCGGCCGTCAAAGTGATCGAGGAAGCGGGCAAGCGTCCCTTCTTTTTGAACATGTGTTATCACACCGTGCATAGCCCGATTGAAGGGAAGGCGGATATCGTGGAGCGTTACCGTAAGAAACTAAAGCCGGGGCTGCGCCACAAAAATCCCGACTATGCGGCGATGGTTGCGAGCCTAGACGAAAGTGTGGGACGAATTTTGGAAACGCTGACCCGACAAGGGATCGCCGACCGGACCGTGGTAATTTTCACCTCGGACAACGGGGGCGTCGTGAATCCGGTCCGCGGGCAAATTCCAACCACCAATGCGCCTCTACGATCGGGCAAGGGGGCGATGTATGAAGGGGGAATTCGAGTACCGCTGATCGTCGATTGGCCGGGAGTGACGCCTGCGGGAGCGGTTTGCAATCAACCGGTTTCCTCAGAGGATTTGTATTCCACGATTCTGGAGATTGCCGGGGCTGATGATCGGTCGCAGTGGAACGCTGCTGTCGACGGCGTTGATCTTGTACCGCTGCTGAAAGACCCCTCTACGGAGCTTCCCCGCGATGCGCTGTATTGGCATTTTCCGCATTATTACCCGACAACCACACCGGCCAGTGCCATTCGGGCGGGGGATTGGAAGTTGATTGAGTTCTTCGAAGGGGACCACGTGGAACTCTACAATCTGCGCGACGATCTTGGAGAGCAGCACGACTTGGCCAAGTCGAATCCGCAACGAGCAACTGCGATGCGGCAGCAGTTGCGGGCTTGGCGGAAAGCAGTGGGGGCGGGGTTGCCGGTTGTTAATCCGAACGTTGACACGGCGGTCCAATGACGTCGGGTGCGCACCATTCTGCTAAGGACGACAGGTTGTCCTACCTTAATGCGGTGATGATTGACAACTGTTTTGCGCCAACTGTTGTGCGAAAACCATCACCCCGGTCCTCTCCCAGGGGGAGAGGGGGACTAAAAATCAAGCATTCTATGCGGCTTCGGCGGTGTCTGTGCGGCTGGGGAGCCAGATCGGTTCGCAGCCTTTGCTCTTCGCCATGTGTGCTAGGTGGCGATGGCAGGTAAACATCAGCACTTGATGGCCTTGCCGGGAAAAGTCAGAGAGGGCTTCGAGAGCGGCTTCGGAGCGATTTTCGTCGAAGTTCACCAACACGTCGTCCAGGACCATCGGCAGCGTGACGCCGTGTCGGGCGTAATCGTGAATCAGCGCCATGCGTATCGCTAAGAACAGTTGTTCCCGCGTACCGCTGCTGAGGCTTTCGACCGAAAGGCTGTGGCCATGTTCGTCGTCGATCCGCAGGCTACGTTTGCCGAGTGGAGTCCAGATGTTGCGGTACTTGCCGCAAGTGATGCGTGTGAGATAACGCGATGCATCGGCGATAGTGACCGGTTGTCGCGTGCGTTCGACATGGTGCCGCATCTGTTCGACGGCGAGTTTGGCACGCTGCAGGGCGAACCATTCCCCACCAGCAGTATGGATGCGTTGTTGGACTTGCGCGATTTCCCGGCGGAGATGCCGCGATTTTTGGTCGACCTCGATGACCTCCAATTCTCGGCGGAGGCTCCCTTGGTTTGTATAGGCCTCCTGCAGGTCATTTCGCAGGTCTTCTTGTTCCATCTTCAACAAGTCAATGCATTCCGTATTGTGGGCGGCATCGAACAGTTCTAAGTCTTCTTCGGTGACGGCCAGTTCGTTCTCGCTTTCACCGGCGGTTTGCAGATCTTCGTTGGCTTGTTGGAGTTGTCGCTCCAGTAATAGGCGGCGGGTCAGCGCTTGTGACCGCAATTCAAAATCGTCCCGATCCGCAGCACCCGCTTCACGCAGCAGGGCGGCGCGTTGCGTTTTGTAGTCCTCGACCGCAGCGCGAAATTCGGCAGCATTGCGGGCTAGGTCACGGGCTTCGCGGCGGAGACGGCGACGTTCGTCACGGCCACCATGCAGTGCTTTGAGTTGTTCTTCCCAATGGTCCAAAACGACCAAGGGTTGGTCAAAGTTGTGTTCCCATTCGTGCATGCGGCGGCCGACGGCAGCGATACGGCGGCAGAACGAGGTATACATTTGCCGGCGGCTTTTGAGTTCAATTTTGGCGATGCGAAATTCTTGACGAGCATGCGACAACTCGACGAGCGACTGCCAGATGGTGAAGGCTTCACCGACGTCCAAAGTTTCTGGCAGTCCGAGTTGCGAGAGCAGTTGTTGCCAACTCTGCCGTGCGCCGGCGACGTTGCGCTGCGATTCGTAAATGGCATTGTTGGTGTTTTCCAAACGTTGGCGATTTCGCTCGAGTTTGCGCTCTGATACAGCCAAACGTTCCAAATCAGCGATTTCCCGCGCGCAACTCCGCATTTCCTCCGCCTCGGGCAACCAGTTTCCGTCATCGGCTTTGCCGGGAGAATCGCCGAGGACTTCGAGGATCTCTTCGCGAACGTTCCGCAGCTCTTCGAAGTTTTGATCGGCTGCTAACGAAATTTCCTCTAAGCGGTGATCGACGCCTTGTTCGAAATGGTGTTTGGCCAAACGGCTGAGCATCACCAACATTAAACCAATCAGCGCGAAGACAGCGCCGATGGTTATTTGATTCATCACGCCTTGGAAGGCACCGACAAGAATCGACAACACGCCACATGCGGTAACAGACCAGGTACAAATGTAGTAACTGGCCGGCAGCGCCAAGCGGATTTCGGTATGTTCACGTAATTCGTCGAAACTAAGTTGGCGTTTGTGCAGTTCGCGCTCGTTGAGTTTGAGTTCTCCCAACGTCTCCATACTGGTGAGTCGTTCGCGGACGACCACTAGTGCATCCTGTGCCGAATCGACGCGATAACGGCTCAGTCCCGCAGCGAGTTTTTCTTGCTGCGACTGGCACAATTTATTGAATCGTTTTGCCTTCCGTTTAGTTTTTTCGCGGCGAGCGACAACACGTTTGAAGGCGCGGGCCGTGCTCACCAACCGTGCATAGGCATTGGGGCTGGTGTCGAATTCAGCGGCTGGGTCGGCGATATGTCCTTCGCCCCATTGCGGTTGGCGTTCCAGGACTTGCTTTTCCAGGTCATCATATTTGGATTGCGCATGGGAAATCTGCTGCTCCAGTTCGGCAATCCAATCGCGTTGGTCGACCAACCCTTGTAGCGTGACTTCGTATTTGGCAATGTCTTTGTTGCCGCCGAACGTGGCGGCTTGTTCCAAATTCTGCTTGGCCTCTTTTTTTAATCGGTCGCGTTGTTGGGCCGCTTCGGCGAGTTGGAGTTCGATTTCGTCCAACCGTTCGATGCCGTTTTCTGGGAAACTATCAACAACGGGTAGTTGCGACAATTCACTGTCCAACGCGCGTACGCGATTCCAAGGAGCGTAGGCCCGTTGCATATACAAATGGCCGCGGAGTTGGGATTCGATGCCCTCTTGGCGGGCGTTGATGTCGTCGATTTCGCTTTGCAATTTTTGTTGCGAGTCGGATAATTCTCGATAGCGCTCTTTGTGTCCCGCCAGCGCATCGAGTTCGGCTTTGAGTCGGTCCCGTTCGCCAAATAATTCAGGCAGACGTCCGTGTTGAGGATTGGCTCCAATCAGTTTCCGCGATTTCTGGTCGATGTCCTCCAACGCATGCAGAATCCGCTGGCTTTGCGGTCCGAGCGTTAATCCGTAGATTTTCTCGGCGACTTGATCCTCATGAAGCGACGCCAGTTTTTGCAACTCGCGTAGCCCCACGGCGAAGACGCGGTGGAAAACCTCTTGGTCCACGCCGCCTAATAACTCTACGAATTCGTCGCGATCAACCCGGTCACCGTTGGGACCGGTGATCGTGACGGCATTCTCGACGCCATGTGTATAACGCCGTTCAATACGATAGGATCCGCTTTCCGTGGAAAGCGTGAGCGATCCGGCAACGTTTTTTAGCTCCGACTGCCCGCCGGGGTCGCCCGGTCCACTGCCGTTGAAGTCGTACAGCATACCGCGCACGAAGCGCATCAACGTCGACTTGCCCGCTTCGTTGGGGCCATAAAAGACACTCATTCCCGGGTCGCTCAGTGGCAGATTTAAGTTGTGCCACACGCCGCAATGATCGATCGATATATCTGTGATCTTCATGCCGACTCCTCTGTGTGTTCCACGAACCACTCGCGTCCTAGCGCCGCTGCTTGGTCAAGCAGGTCGCCGTCGCTGAAGGTTTTTTCTAATTCTCGTAGTTGTGTTTCCCACATTCCTCCCGAGATGGCCGGCAATACCGGCGGAGCATCGTCGCCAGCATCTGCATCGGAAATCGCTGCCCGTTGGGGGCGGGTCAATGCGGTCCAATATTCGGCGGCCAATTCTTCTTGAGGGGCCGATTCCAGGATCGAGCTGACGTCGTCCGGCGATGTCATTCCCAGGCTTCGAATGTGAATGTCGCGGTCGTGAAAATGAGTCCGGAGGTGCTCGTCGATTTCGTGTTGGAAATCGCTATCTGCTAATAGGTCGCGACTGTGGCCGTAACCGCGGACCTGCCAAGACAACAGCCAAGCCGTTTCGGTCGGATGTCGATGTACGGCGGCGACGGCAGCGGTGAGAGTGGTTAGTAATTGGTCACCATCGGTGTGAGGGTGGACGGCAATCTCCACCGATTCAAAGCGCAGGGTGGCAGTTGGTACGAAAGTCAGATCCACGCTGCCTGTTGCGTCAACTTCGACCAGCGTACAACCATGCTGTCCGGATTGTGCCGCGGAGATGCCTTGTGTTCCGCCGGGGTGATGCGCGACGGCCTTTTCCGCATACACGGTTCGCCGCGCATGGCCGGCATTCAGAACCCAATAGCGGACGTTGTTTTCGTTGAATTCTTGACTTGTCGATGATTTCGTGTCTGGCGCAGGGCGAACGTCGTTAGAGACCAATTCGTATTCGGTCGTCGGCCCGTCAATGCGTTCTTCCTCAAACTGCCGCGCGATGGGCGGGAAGAAGTCTTCGTGCTGACGAAACGCGATGGGGAACGGGGCCTCAGCAGTCGTACGGATATGATCGGCCGACGGATGAATGGTGGCGATTGTGGTTTCGTCGCGCGTGATCGACAGGGGCCGTTCACCACTCAAAATTGTGGTATTTTTTGGCAGCGGCGGTAACGACGACCAACTCGTGGCCGGATCGGTCTTGCCGGGGACGATGTAGACGTCGATCCCCTGTTCGCCTAATTCCTCAAGGCCGCGGAGCAGGGTGATTTCGGCAAGTAGGCTTTGGTCGGCCGCGTCAAAACAGTTTCCGGTCAACAACAGAAAGTCGGCTTGTTCATCGACAGCGGTCCGCACCAGTTGGCGAAACGCGGCGAGAGTGCTGTCTTCGGCAATGGCACATAAGTGCGGATCAGCGTAGTCGATCTGTTGGAGTTGATGGTCCAGTAACAGGTTGGCGGCATGAATGAATCGAAACGGCTGCATCGATAAATCGAACTCCCTTTCGTTATCGGCGTAGTGGGCGGGTTTGGGGGCGTCAATGGCTGCAAACTCGCCGGGCACCCATTCCTTGGATGCTTCACATATGGTCGGGAAGTGTAACGGGGAGAGCGAATTGAGGAAAGGCCTATTTTGAGACAAGCGGCCGCACGCGATTTTTGCGGATGGCAGCTTTGAGCCAAAGAGTCGGGGGAGGAGCCGGCAAGAATGCTGGGGGCAGCGGCATCATGTTGAGTTGAGGCGATGCTCCCGTGGAGGTGGACCAGGCGGAGTCCTGGCTGTTTTCAGGGGAGAGTAAATCGGATCCGTCAGCAGGTGGGCCGTTTGTAGGTAACGCGTCAAACCAGCTTGACTGATCAGCGTGGCACGCAGTGAGAGAAATTGCAAACGGGAGAAATTATGAAGGAATACAAGTCCCGCATCGCTGACGCGCGTGTAGTCGAGCACGAGGTAGCTAAGGCTTGACAACCCTTGTAGTTGCCGCAATCCCGCGTCGGTGACTTGCGTCAGTCGCAGATTGAGTCCTTCAAGCTTTGTCATTTCGCGCAGGTGGGCGAGTCCGTCGTCGCTGATACCGGTTTGAGCCAATGACAAATGTTGTAGATGCTTCAAGAGTTGGAGTTGTTGTAAATGCTCGTCTCCAATGCGCATGCCATTCATCTCGACGCGCACGACCCGTTCGAACAATGTTAAGTAGTCTTCATGAATTGCGTCGGGTATCCAATCGGGACGCATCAGCATGGTTTCCACGGAACCACCCAACTGCTCAATCTTGGCGACGACGCGTTGTTCAATGAAGTAGGGCGCGCAGGCCTTCAAGCAAATGCCGAAGACAAACACAGTGACGCCGCTAATCAGCAACGCGCGCAATCTGATCGCAGGAAAAATGAGTTTTGATGACTTTGACACGACCGACGCTCCTGGGCATCTACAACGAACGATTGCTCGTTCGCACCGATGGGTTGCTAATCTTTTACGCATTCAACAAATCAATAAACACCGTTCGGCGTGATTGGTTTTGCTGATCTTCGGCGGGAATCCGGACGACTCGCATATTGCGTTGCCGGCTGGTTTCGGGGGAAGGCGTATTGAGCAACTCTTATGCCAAGATTTCGTGTACGACCCGGCCGTGAATGTCGGTCAAGCGGAAATCGCGGCCTTGAAAGCGGTGCGTCAGTCGTTCGTGATTGATGCCCAGGCAATGCAAAATTGTGGCATTGAGATCGTGGATGTGCACAGGGTTTTCGACGACGTTATAGCTGAAATCGTCAGTTTCTCCATAGACGATGCCCGGCTTAACGCCGCCGCCGGCCATCCAGACCGTGAAGCAGCGGGGGTGATGGTCGCGGCCGTAATTTGTTTTGGTCAATGTGCCTTGGCAGTAGACCGTGCGGCCGAATTCGCCGCCCCAGATGACCAACGTATCATCAAGCATGCCGCGTTGTTTGAGATCTTTGAGCAGAGCGGCGCTGCCTTGGTCGACATCGCCACATTGTGAACGGATGTCTTTGGGCAGGCTGCCATGTTGGTCCCAACCGCGAATGAAGACTTGCACGAAGCGGACATTGCGTTCCGCGAGTCGTCGGGCCAACAAACAGTTGGCAGCAAATGTGCCCGGCTTGTGGACATCGGGGCCGTACATATCGAGCGTGGCCTGGGTTTCGCCGGAGATGTCGGTCAACTCGGGAACCGACGTCTGCATTTTGTAGGCCATTTCATATTGCGCGATCCTGGCATTGATTTCCGGATCGCCGACAGCGGCGAATTGTTGTTCGTTCAATTTCGCGAGCGTATCGAGCATGTTTCGACGCATGTCCGGAGAGACACCGGGAGGGTTCGACAAATACAAAACGGGATCGCCTTGCGAACGCAGGCTCACACCTTGAAAGCGAGAGGGCAACCAGCCAGCGCCCCACAACCGGGCATACAGAGCCTGCGCATCGCGTTTCGCACTCCAGGAGGAATGCAGTACGACGAAGCTGGGCAGATTCCGTGACGACTCGCCCAGGCCATAGGACAGCCAAGCGCCCATGCTGGGGCGTCCGGGAAGTTGCGCGCCGGTTTGAATGTAAGTGATCGCCGGGTCGTGGTTGATGGCCTCTGTGTTGACGGTCTTGATGATCGCCATGTCGTCGACCATTTTTGCGGTGTGCGGCAACAGTTCGCTGACCCACGCACCCGATTGGCCATGTTGTTTGAAATTGAACAGCGTCGGGGCGATGGGCAACCGTTTTTGGCCGGAAGTCATGGTCGTGATCCGCTGCCCTTTACGGACCGAATCGGGAAGATCCTTATCGAACATCTCAGCCATGTTCGGCTTGTAGTCGTACATGTCCAATTGCGAGGGAGCACCCGACATGAACAAGTAGATGACCCGTTTGGCCTTGGCGGGAAAATGCGGTTGGCCGAGCACGCCATGGTCGGCCGTATCGGTGGCTGATGTTGGTGCACCGAACAGCGCTGGATTTAACGTCGACGCCAAGGCGGCTGTCCCGATTCCCATGGCGGTCCGTCCAAAGAAATGCCGTCGGGTTTGTAACAGATGCGGGTCAAATAGGTTGTTCATGGTCATCCCCATTTCGCTCGGGTCACGAGCCGTGACGGAACAATTTTAGTCTTTATTCTTGGTGCTGACTGGCAGTGTTTTGTTTCATCTCGGCGGTATAGAAGCGTACTTACGAAATCCAAACAAATCCAAAACCCCAAACGTTTCAGCCCTTTGGATATCATGTTTAGAAAGCTCCGTGTCCTCCGTGCCTCCGTGGTGAACTATTGCCGTTATCCCTTGGTCAGTGTTTCGTTAAGATTCAATATCGTGTTGGCGATGATCGTCCAGGCGGCAAGTTCGGCGGGGTTGAGTTCGGTGTTCCGCGGTGCTTCGCCGACTGAGAGGAGTTTTTCCGCCGCTTCACGGTCTTGCTGGTACGAGGCCAATTGCTCTTTAAAGAGATCCATGAAAAGTTGGGCTTCGTCCGTGTTGGGGTGCCGTGCGGTTGCGGCGCGGAAGGCAAAATCGATTCGCGACGCGGCATCTTTTCCCCCTTCGGTCATGATCCGCTCAGCGAATTTCCGGGCGGCTTCGACATATTGTTCGTCGTTGAGCAACACCAGTGCTTGCAGCGGCGTGTTGGTACGCGCTCGTCGGACCGTGCATGATTCGCGCGACGGAGCATCGAAAGTGATCATCGATGGTGGGGGGGCCGTCCGTTTCCAAAAGATGTACAAACTCCGGCGATACAGTTTGTCGCCATTGTCGCGGACGAAGTTCACCGTGTTGCTTCCCGAATAGCCGACGGCTTTCCAGATGCCGGACGGTTGATAGGGGCGGACGCTTTTACCGCCGATTTTTTCGACGATTGTGCCGCTCAGGAATAAAGCATTGTCACGCAACATTTCGGCATCAAGGCGGAATCGCGGTCCGCGAGCCAATAGCCTGTCTTGCGGATCGTGGGCATGCGACTCGGGTGTGATGTTTGAAGATTGGCGGTACGTGCCGGACATCACAATCAACTTCTGCATCCGTTTGACATCCCAACCAGTCCCGATGAACTCGGTGGCAAGCCAATCGAGTAGTCGCGGATGGGAGGGCCATTCGCCTTGCGAGCCAAAATCTTCGGCCGTCTTGACGATACCGGTGCCGAAGAAATGTTGCCAATAGCGATTGACGATGACTCGCGAGGTGAGCGGATGTTCGGGAGCAACCAGCCATTGCGCCAAGGCCAGCCGGTTTTTGGGGGCGTTTTCCGGCAGCGGCGGCATCGATGCGGGGACACCCATTACGACCTTTTCGCCCGGCTTGGTGTATTCCCCCCGTTCGAGAACAAAACAGTCCCGCGGTTCGTTGCGGTCTTTCATAATCATCGTGGCGGGAATGGCATCGACGAGCGTTTTTCTCTCTTGATTCAACTTCGCCAGTTCGTCGCTCATTTGTTGCCATTCGGGCGAGGAATTGCGGCGGAAGTAGTCGCGCAGTTGTTTCTTTTCGTCATCGCTGCGATTCTCGACGGACTTAGCCAGCACCGGCGTGATTTGTAAGACCTCGGAGTTGGCGTTTTCGATCGTCTTATCGAAGTAGAATTCGTGCCGGGAACCGTAGTTGACGATTTTGAGCAGGATTTCGTTTTTGCCTTGTTGCAGGTCGACCGTTACGCGTTCTTGATCGGGGGCGACCGTGCGTTGGACGTCTTTGGCCAAGACTTCCTGGCCGTTGAGCCACATCTTGATCCCATCGTCGCTGCCGAGCCGGAAGGTCGCGCGGCGTGGCGAAGGCGCATCGATTGTGCGGTACAGATAGGTAGCGCAGTTGGTCCCCTCGAGCCGGTGTGATTTCCCCTCTTTGAATTTGGGCCGGCTGGCCCATGCGATTTTGTCGTCGTTGTATTTCGCCGTCAGGTCGACTGCGGCTTCGGGGGGATAGGCCGTCTCGAAGGCTGCTTTGCCGCTTTCGGCTTCAAAGGGGCCGGCCAAATGCCAGTCATCAACCTTAGCGGGGAGTACCGCGCCATCGTCGGTAATGGAGAGGCGGAAGCGTCCGATGGCATGGTTATCCCACTTCGACTGCTGTTTCAGTTTGATTTTGAGAATCGTGCCCCCTGCGAAGCCGAATGGTTCAGCGGGCAGGAAAAAGGCGGTGCGGTCTTCGTGCCGCTTGCCGCCATCGACCGCCCAGCCATTGTCATCGCCGAAGTCACCATCGATTGCCTTGGCAATGAAATATTTGCCGTCGGCCTGTGAAAAGTCCGCGAGAGCGTTGGCGAACTTAATCGGTTGAAATTTTTCCGGATCGCTGACCGGCGCGATCTCGGCTTCGAATTCGGTCAGCAGAAAGTTCCCGTTACCGGCGCGGCCGGGACCGTTGTCGGCCAAACTCTCGTGGGTTAAGGCTTCCAGACGTATCGCAGAAACCCCTTGCGTCTCGATTTGCGTGATGATTTCGTAATCATCTTTGGCGGGGTTCTCGCCGCTGGCTAAAACGGATGAGTCCTCCAGCGCGCTCAGCGTCGAACCGCCCGACGAGGTGAATTGTTGCGGGTTCAACATTTGCCAACGATCGCGGAG
>Ga0316204_10009509_pt1 | contig 12938 bp, 16 predicted proteins | sample 6monrhotite_MG_2_FD_205661 | JGI IMG/M metagenome (GOLD analysis project Ga0316204, IMG submission 205661) | Microbial mat bacterial communities from mineral coupon in-situ incubated in ocean water Damariscotta River, Maine, United States -... | ecosystem: Environmental > Aquatic > Marine >... | reverse complement strand
AATAAAATAAAATAAAATAAGTGTAATAGATATATAGAATGAATTTTAATAGATTATTTGAATTAATGCGTGATACAGATCTTGAACCCTGGTTAGAAAATTTAGAACAGCAGATTGAACAGGGTTTATGTAATGATACCTATGGAAGTTTACCTGGCTGGAAAAATGCTCTTAAGGCCCTGCCAGATGTAAAAACATTACAGGTTGATTTAAATACAGCTAAAGTTACGGTCAGACCGCAAAGCCCGTTAAATGATTCAGAAAAAAAAGAGCTGAAGGAAACTTTAAAACAGTTAATGCCCTGGAGAAAAGGACCATTTGATATTCATGGTGTATTTGTTGATACCGAATGGCGGTCAGATTTAAAGTGGCAACGATTGTCTTCGGTTATTAAGCCTTTGCAGGGAAAAACAGTTTTAGATGTTGGCTGTGGAAATGGTTATCATGGCTGGCGTATGCGGGGAATGGGGGCGGAATTAGTTATAGGTATAGATCCGTCCCCATTATTCGTAATGCAGTTTCAGGCATTGCAGCATTTTATAAAAGAAGATCGCGTTTATGTACTGCCACTTGGTATTGAGGCCGTTCCAGATGATTTAAAAGCATTTGATACCGTGTTTTCCATGGGCGTTTTTTATCATCGAAAATCACCTATCGATCATCTTTATCAGTTAAGGCAATGTTTGAAGCCGGGTGGTGAGTTAGTTCTGGAAACACTGGTTATAAGTGGTGATGAGTTTCAGGTGTTAATGCCGCAAGATAGATATGCTCAAATGCGTAATGTATGGTTTTTACCTAGTAGTAAAGCAATGATTAAATGGCTACAGCGTTGTGGTTTTAAAAACGTTAAATTAGTTGATGAAAGTTTTACCAGTTTGGAAGAGCAAAGATCCACTGAGTGGATGACGTTCCATTCATTAAAGGAATTTTTGGATCCGGACGATATCAGAAAAACGGTAGAAGGTTACCCCGCGCCTCTTAGGGCGATATTCACCGCAGAAGCGCCATGAGCTTTATGGCAAATATAAAAAAAATAGTCGCTGAAAATAAATTTCTAAAGATACTGCTGCAAATTATTTTTGTATTGTTAATTTATCTTTTAATTAGAGCATGGCAATCAGCCGATAATATACAGGGCCAGGCCCCCGTTATATTGGCGACTACGCTAAGTGGTGAAAACATTGATTCACGTGATTTTCAATCGAAGCCAGTGTTGATTCATTTTTGGGCCACCTGGTGCCCTATTTGCCAGTTTGAAAATAATAATATTGCCAATCTAGCTAAAGATTATCAAGTTATTAGCATTGCATCCTGGAGTGAAGGGGATGCACAGGTGAAAAAATACCTAAAAGATGAGCAGTTAAACCTGCCGATAGTTATTGTTGATGAGGATGGTGAGTGGGCGAAAGTATTTGCTGTGAAAGGTGTGCCAAGTAGTTTTATTGTAGATGGCACTGGCGAAATACAGTTTATTGAAAAAGGCTATACATCTGAGATTGGCTTAAGGCTGCGTTTATGGTGGCTGGAATGAAAGGGTATTAATAAGAAAACAGAGCCTAACTGGTAAAAGTTAAAAAAAGCAGTAATAATTAGTAAAAATAAAAAAGATGATTAAATACTCAAACAGGGTTGTTATATAAATGGAAATAGAACTTATTCAAGAGTCTGATGTGCATAGCCTTCCCGGCTTATTTCGTGAGCGATTAATTAAAACACCCGATAGTGCTGCTTATCGTCAATATGATATCGCCAGTCAGAAATGGACTGTTTCCAGCTGGCAAGAGATGGCTAATGAAGTTGCACGATGGCAAGCCGCTTTTATAAAAGACGGTTTACAGCCTGGTGACAAAGTCGCAATTATGGTAAAAAACAGCCGTGAATGGGTCGTGTTTGATCAGGCTGCACTGGGTCTGGGTCTGGTGACGGTTCCTTTATATGTTGATGATCGGCCTGATAATGTGGCTTACATTATTAACCATGCAGAAATTAAAATTTTATTTGTTCAGGACAGGCCGCAATGGAATCGTTTATTAAAGGCCGAAGTTGATCTGGGTGGTTTGCAGCGAATTATCAGTTTAAAGCGTATTTCTGAAGATGATGAGCCAGATGACAGCAAGCTCGAATCTTTATCAGACTGGGTATTTGGTTTGACAGGTGAGTTACAGACCAGAGAAATTAAAACTGATGATCTAGCATCGATTGTGTATACCTCGGGAACAACCGGTCGCTCAAAAGGTGTTATGTTGTCGCATAAAAATATACTGGCTAATGCGTTTGCATCAGCAGTATGTAATCAATGGAAGCCTGATGAGCGTTTTCTGTCATTTTTGCCACTATCACATATGTTAGAGCGAACGGCTGGCTATTACCTGCCAATGATATTGGGTGCAGAAGTTGTATATGCTCGATCAATTGCAACACTGGCCGATGACTTACAAAATATCAAACCTACCACTCTGGTTTCAGTGCCCCGCATCTATGAACGTGTATATGGAAAAATACAGGAAGGATTAAAACAAAAATCATTTGTTGCAAAATTTTTGTTTAAATCTGCCGTCAATGTCGGTTGGCGAAAATTTTTACATGATCAGGGTCGTGCAGGCTGGCATCCCAAACTTATGTTCTGGCCAACATTAAATAAACTGGTTGCATCAAAAGTGCTGGAAAAATTGGGCGGTGAACTTCGAATTGCAATATGTGGTGGAGCCGCATTATCAGAGGACGTTGCAAAATTATTTATTGGTTTAGGTTTACCATTATTGCAGGGCTATGGCTTAACTGAATCGAGTCCAGTGGTATGCGTTAACCGTCCCGAAGATAATATTCCCTCGAGCATTGGAACTGTATTACCTAATACACTAATACGTGTTGGTGAAAATGATGAATTACAAAGTCATGGTCCCTGTTCTATGTTGGGCTACTGGAAAAATGAACAGGCAACCAAAGATTCTTTTACTGAAGATGGTTGGTTGAAAAGCGGGGATAAAGCGCGCATTGATGAGGACGGTCACACATATATCACCGGTCGACTGAAAGATATTATGGTGCTGGCTAATGGTGAGAAAATTCCACCGAATGATATGGAAATGGCAATTGCCCTGGACTCTTTATTTGAGCAGGTTATGATTATTGGTGAAGCAAGGTCCTTTCTTTCAGCGGTATTAGTGCTGGACCCTGACGCCTGGGCAGATATGGCAGTGAGTTTAAATATTCACCCTGAGTCTCCAGAGGCATTTTCAGACCGTAAAATTGAAAAAGCTATCTTAAATAGGGTATCTGCACGGCTAAAAGATTTTCCTGGTTATGCAAAAATACGCCGGGCTCATATTACCTTAGAGCCGTGGACGGTTGACGGGGGGTTATTAACACCAACGCTTAAAATTAAACGACCTAAAGTAATGGAAAAGTTTGCTCAGGAAATCGAGTCTTTATATGACGACCATCGATGATCATTAACCTTGTGTTAGATTATGTTTTTGAGATGATTAGTTGCTGAATACAGGCGAATGAAGGTCTGATGTGTTTCAGTGTTCCGTAAAAACTATCGAATACCGTGAGTGAGACTAATGGTTAAAGATTCATTGCCCGAAAATAAAATACCGGTTATACGTGTACCGGCAATGCCCTCAGATCTTAATCAGGGCGGCACGGTATTTGGTGGCTGGATTATGTCGCAGGTTGATATTGCGGGCAGTATCCCGGCAGCCGAAAGAGCTGGCGGGCCTATAGTCACCCGTGCGGTAGATTCCTTTGAGTTTAAAAAGCCTGTTTTTGCTGGTGACCTTGTTAGTTGTTATGCAGAAGTAGTTAAAGTGGGTAGAACATCGATTACTGTTCAAGTGGAGGTTTATGCCCAACACATGCATAAAGGAGTGGTTACGACCACAGCCGTGACAGAAGCGAGTTTAGTTTATGTGGCAATTAACGAACAGGGTAAACCGAGAGCAATCAGGGACAAAACATAGGATATATATAAAAAATCAATTGATTAATCAAAAATCAGGTTTAATATTAGTTTTATACCATAATTAAAAATAAAACAGGAAAGTACAATATGAAATATAAAAACTCCGTACATATTTCTGCGGCTCTCGCTATAGCAAGTGGATTGTTTGCGTCGCAGTTATCAGCAGCTGGATTCGCCTTGATTGAAAATAGTGCAAGCGGTATGGGTAATGCTTTTGCTGGCGGTTCTGCAATTGCTGATGATGCATCTACAGTGTGGTTTAACCCAGCAGGTATGACTCGTTTAAAAGGCAGTCAGATTTCAGTTGCAGGTCATATTATTTCCCCATCTGCCGATTTTACAGATAATGGTTCATCTTTAAGTGCATTAGGTGGCGGTGCACCTATTTCAGGTGCTGCAGATGACGGTGGTGTAACGGCCTTTGTGCCTAATTTTTATTATGTAACTAAATTAGATGGTGAAGCATGGTTCGGTCTTGGTGTTACTGTACCGTTTGGGTTATCAACTGATTATAACAGTGACTGGGTTGGTCGCTATGGCGCCACGTTGTCCGAAGTGTCTACGGTTAATATTAATCCAAGTTTTGCATTTAAATTTAATGATGATTTATCTGTAGGTTTAGGTTTAAGCGTTCAATATATAGAAGCAACCCTTGAAAATAAACTAGACTCGGCTTCAGTGTGCGTAGGCTTGGTTCAGGCCGGCGGAGCAGATCAAGCTACGGCGGTGGCAACTTGTACTCCTCCATCGCCAGTGGGTTTAATCCCAGGAAATGCAGCACAAGATAGTGCGCAGGCTTTAGAAGGTGATGACTGGAATTTTGGATGGAATATTGGTTTACTATATGACATAGATAAAGATTCACGTGTGGGTTTTGCATATCGTTCGTCGGTTGATGCAAATCTTAGCGGTGATGTTTCGTTTACTGTTGACCCAAGCCTTCAAGCGGTAATTGATGGTGCCACGCCACCTGCGAATAATTTCTTTTCAGATACGGGTATTGATGCTGGTATAGAACTACCTGCACAAATATCGGTTAGTTATTTCCGTGATGTAACATCAGACTTCGCTGTTATGGCAGATATAACCTGGACAGAGTGGAGTAACTTTAATGCACTTGTTGTTAAGTTTGATAATCTGGTTCAGCCTACCTCTACAACACCGGAAAACTGGGAAGACTCTTATCGTTTCGCGATTGGTGCAAACTATAAAACAAGTGACAAAATGAAATTACGATTTGGTTTGGCGCATGACCAGACACCTATCCCTTCACCTGAAGACCGTACAGCACGAATTCCTGGCGATGATCGTACCTGGGTGAGTTTAGGTCTGGGTTACGCGATAGATGATAGTACGTCTATCGATGTCGGTTATAGTCATCTGTTTGTTGGTGACACAGAAATCAACAATACGGATGCATTTGGTCATACATTAACAGGTGAGTATGAAGCAGATGTAGATATCCTAAGTGTTCAGGGTAATTTCATGTTTTAACAATACTTGAAGTTTTAAACATATAAAAAAGGGGCGAATGCCCCTTTTTTATTGCATATAACTATTAAGTCTTGTGTAATGCCGTAAACTTAGAGAATTGATTATTGCCTGATTTTCCAGCTAATGATTCCAGAAATAGTAATTATTCCATTAGAAACAAGCCAGTCGAAAGCGTCATTAGCATCTTCTTTAAACCAGGCTTTACTTGAACCTAATCGAAAGGTATAACCCCATTCATCCATGTCACTAAACATTCGTTCACGACCAAATTCATTAATGGAATCACTTAACAAAATTGATAGATAACATACACCGTTTTCTTCATCGTAGTCGCCACCTGCATTGGTGTGTAACTTATCTCTGCGTTCAGGTGCCATGCAAATATAGTGGCAAGATTCATGTAATGCAGAATGTACAGGTGTGTCATTGCGGATATATAAATTATGTTCAATAATACCGGCTTCAGGTTCACCGAACCAGCTGCCGGGAATTTTTTGATTATCATCTACCAAATGAATCGTTAAATTATATTTTCCAAGTATAGTTTGCAGTTGATCTAATTCTATGTCGGCGCAGGTTAGGATGGTCATGATGTATTTAACTGAGGTTTTTTGTCATAAATATTTGTGTGGAATCACAACGGGGTACAGAGCTAAAAAGCAAGTTCTGTCCCCGAGTAAATGAAACTGTCAGCTCGTTCATGGCAGGGTTATTGTTAATTTATTTTTTCTTAAGTGCGTTAGCTAACGCATTTAATGCAATGGCTCGATGACTGATTTTGTTTTTTTCTTCCAGGCTTAACTCTGCTGCCGCACAGTTTTGCTCTGGCAACCAGAAAATTGGGTCGTAACCAAAACCGCCGTCACCTTTCGGTGAAGTCATAATTCTACCTTCAAGTGTGCCATAAGTAATAATAGGTGTAGGGTCGTTTTCATTTTCAAGATAAACCATGACACACCAGTAGCGAGCGGATCTGTTTTCTTCCTTTACAGCCGATAATTCAGATAACATTTTTTCATTATTTTTTGCATCCGTTGCGCCTTCACCTGAATAACGTGCAGAATAAATTCCGGGTTGCTTATCTAAGGCATCAACTTCAATGCCTGAGTCATCCGCAATAGCAGGTAAGCCGGTTAATTTTGCAGCATGGCGTGCTTTTTTAAGCGCGTTTTCTACGAAGGTTAAGCCGTCTTCCACAGCCTCTGGAACATCATAATCAGTTTGCGGTACAACTTCTATACCATGAGCAGAAAGGAGCTTGTTGATTTCTATAACTTTACCCGCATTACCGCTGGCTAAAATAATTTTATTTGTAGTCGATTTAATCATAGTTGTAAAACCTTTTCCTGAGCCTGTATCAATTCATCAATACCTTTTTTGGCGAGATCTAACATAGCATTTAATTCGTCCTGATTAAAAGCATGGCCTTCAGCCGTACCCTGTACTTCAATAAATGCATCATTGTCATTCATAACAACGTTCATATCTGTCTCGGCATTTGAGTCTTCAACGTAATCCAGATCAAGTACAGGTGTTCCATTAAAAATACCGACAGATACAGAGGCCACTTTCCCCAGTAACGGGCTTGATGAAAGTTTTTTGTTTTCAATTAAAAATTCAATTGCATCTGCAAGTGCGACATACCCGCCCGTGATTGAGGCGGTTCGTGTGCCGCCGTCAGCCTGAATAACATCACAATCAATCGTGATCATGTTTTCACCTAATGCCTTAAGGTCAATAGCCGCACGTAAAGAGCGGGCGATTAACCGTTGAATTTCCATGGTACGGCCACCCTGTTTTCCACCTGTCGCTTCACGCCGCATACGAGCGCCTGTGGAGCGTGGCAACATGCCATATTCAGCGGTCACCCAGCCTGAACCCTTGCCTCGTAACCAGCCAGGCACCTTGCTCTCTACTGTTGCCGTGCACAATACCTTTGTATTACCAAACTCTACCAATACAGAGCCTTCGGCATGCATGGTGTAATTACGGGTGATTTTTACCTCACGCATTTGATTAGCTTCGCGTTTGCTGGGGCGCATAAGGGTTCCTTAAAATTAGTTGTGTGAATTATACGGTTTTACAGCTTTAAAGTCATAAAGATAGTGAGTCAGTGATACACTGAGTTAACTTAAAAAAACAGGTGAAAAAAATGACAAATAGTATGACCGCATTTTCCAGAAGTAGCGAAGAGTACGTCTGGGGATCACTTGTATGGGAATTAAGATCGGTAAATCACCGTTACCTTGATGTCGTTATTAAATTACCGGAAGAACTGCGCAGTATAGAAAATGAAGTTCGTAAGCGTTTAAATAAAAATATAAAACGTGGGAAAGTTGAATGTAATTTGCGTTATAAAGCAACTGAGAATAAGCAATCAAAGTTGTGTGTAAATAAAGAATATGTTGATGAGGTAATGCGTGCCTGTCAGGTAATTAGCACAAAACTACATCAACCCAGTGAAATGGATGTGATCGAGGTATTGAAATGGCCGGGGGTACTTGAGCCAACAGAGATGGACTTGAATCCTGTAATAAATTCAGCGCTGAGTTTATTTGATGTGGCAGTTAATAGCATGGTTGAATCACGACAAAGTGAAGGTCAGCGTTTACAGGTGATGATAGAAGAACGCTGTAAAGCGATGACGTTGATTGTTAGCGCCGAACGGCAGCGACGACCACTTGTGTTAGAAAAAGTCAGAGAAAAATTGTTGAAAAAAGTGGAAGAATTAAAGATAAACCATGATAAAGATCGGTTTGAACAGGAGCTGGTTTATATAGCGCAAAAAATGGATATTGATGAAGAGCTTGATCGATTGGAAAGTCACTTTGTGGAGGTTGAAGAAATATTTAAACGTAATGAACCAGTCGGTAGACGGTTAGATTTTATAATGCAGGAATTCAACCGTGAAGCCAATACGCTGGGTTCTAAGTCTACAGATATAGAAACTACTCAAGCTGCGGTTGAGTTAAAGGTGTTGATTGAACAGATGAGAGAGCAGGTGCAGAATATAGAATAACAAACTGAGAATGGTATTATGATTTGTTGTGATTAAGTAAATTACTTGTCAGAAAGCAGTGACTCCATAGTGTTAATTAGTTTATCAAGATCGATGGGTTTTGTTTCGTAAGCATCACAGCCCGCTTCTTTACCACGAATAACATCAACATCACGTGCATGAGCAGACAAACCTATTACAGGAATATTTTGAGTATCATTAAGTTGTTTTAAAAGTTTAGTGGCTTCCCATCCGTCCATAACAGGTAAGCTCATATCCATTAAAATAATATCAGGTTTATAAAGTTTGGCCTGATTTAATGCTTCTTCTCCATTTATAGCGACCTCTGTATCAAATCCTTTTCGTTGAAGTCGTCGAGTTAGCATGTCACGATTCATTTCATTATCTTCAACAATTAAAATTTTACTCATACAACATTCTCTGTGGTTAATTCAGACTTTAAAGGCAAGCTGACTATGAAAGTAGATCCTTTGCCAGGTTCGCTGGTGGCAGTTATATCGCCACCCATTAATCGGCTCAAGCGGCGACAAATTGCAAGTCCAAGACCTGTTCCACCGTATTCGCGTGTGGTAGAGTCATCGGCCTGTGCAAACTCATGAAAAAGGTTCTCTATTTGTAGCTGATCTATTCCAATGCCAGAATCAATTACCTTAAAAAGTATCATGTCTGTCCCGGATACTTCTACTTCAAGTTTTATGCAGGCATTTTTACTAAATTTACTCGCGTTAGATAACAGGTTGAATAAGATTTGTTTAACGCGTGTAATATCAGAGCACATGGTGATATGTTCGTCGCTTAACTCATAACTGAAATCATTATTGTTTTGTAGCAGCAGAGGTGCCAGCATACTGGCTGTTTCTTCAATTAAAGGTGATACATCAAATACTTCAAGTAATAACTCCATTTTGCCAGCTTCAATTTTAGAAATATCTAAAACATCATTAATTAGTGTTAGCAGGTGTTTACCGGCAGTACGAATTCTGACGAGATCTTTAATCTGTTCAGTGCGATCTTCATCTTCGGCTATTTCTATTAATAGTTCGCTATAACCTATTACTGCATTTAGAGGTGTGCGCAGTTCATGGCTCATATTGGCAAGAAAAGCACTTTTAGCTTGACTGGCGGCAAATGCATCATCACGAGCAAGCGTCAGTTTGTCTGTGAGAACCTGTAAAACATCCCGTTGCTCTCGTACTTTACGCGCCGCACTGCGTCTTTCTTGAGCTTCAGTTTTCAGGTTTTCCTCATTTTCATTAATGCGATCAAGCATCTCATTCATGAAGTTGGCTAAAACACCAAATTCATCTTTTGTAGAAATGTCTACACGGGTATTTTTATCACCTGCAATAAAGCTTTGAGTTGCTGACTCAAGTCTTTGAAAGGGTTGGCGAACATATTTATCGATAATAAGGCCTAAAAAAGCACCAAGGCTAACCAATGAAACACTGAATATCATGAAAATTTCAATTTGCCTCTCACGCACTGAAATTTCAATGGGTGTAACGGATGCAGAAATCATGACATTTAATGAGTCAGGTGATTTTCGGTTTAATACCGTGTCTAATGTATCAGTCTTGCCATAAGTGTAGTTTTCATTGTTATATTTAATATTGATTTTACTAAAATCGTCATTCTGTAAAATTGCAGATGTTGCATCTTTAAATCCTGTTTTTAAATTATCCGGATTGTTGTGAATTTCCTGAAAGACAAGATAGGATAGTTGATCCATTAATTTGATTTGTTCGGATTCGGTTTCTTCTCTAACCTGGCTGATTAATAAGCTGGCAAAAAGCATGCTGAAAAAAGTAAGTGACCATAAAACAATTGAGGTAATGCGTACGGCAATTTTTGCCTGCCAGTTTTTGGACCAGTCTTCTGTTACATTTATTGAGCGTTCCATAAATCAGATATTATTCTCTTAATTCAAAATTATTTCAGGCCGATTTTGCGTAAGGCCATTACCATAGGGCAGATACCTGTCACGCCTGCCAGTATTAACATCAGGCCAACAAACCAGGGGAAAAACCAGAGTATTTCTCCGGTGTAAGTGATAGTGCCTAATAGAACTAAAGTAAAAACGATCCAGCGCAGCATTCGTTCTGCTTCATAATTAAATGAACTGTTCTGGTTTTCTGCTTCAGATACTTTTATGTTGTCGTTAGGATATAAGGCTTTAGAAACGAGAATGGGAATTCGCCAGTTTGTCAGTCCTTCAAGTGCCATGAGTATTAATAATGCCCACATGGCATACTCTAACTGAAAGAATAAAAATCCTAACATGGATAGTCCTACTACAAGTCTGTATGCACGTTCCGTCATTTTGTTAACCTGTCAAATGGTTTTCATACCTGTCGAGCAGAGGCTGTTAAATTAATATCAGTTGCAGTACTGATAATGAATAGAAGGTTTCTGATTGAATAATTTATTTGAAACCCAGTTTTTTAAGCAGTATTAGCAGGGCACATGTTCCTGTAATGCCTGCGAGCAATAAATTTAAACCAACAAACCAGGGTAAGAACCAAAGTAGTTCTTCAAAAAAGATAAAGCCCAGAGAAATTGTGGTTGCGACAGTGAAGCGTAATAAGCGTTCTGCTTCATAAGTGAATTTACAGTTATCGTTTTCATCAAAATTAAGGGTCAGACCATCGGTGGTCTGACCAACAGAGTAACGTAGTTTTGAAACTAGTATAGGCATGCGGAGATTAGTAATGCCCTCAAAAATGAGAATACCAATAATGGCATAAACGCCGAAACTCCATTCCAAAAATAAGAATGCAATCAAACTGAATCCTAATATAAAACGATTCACACGTTCAGACATGCAAATAAACTCCTTAAACCGCGCTACTACAGAGTACTAATTAAGATTTTTTGATTTCTAATAACTCAATTTCAAAAATTAATACCTGATTTGGGCCTACACTTGCACCGGCACCTCTTTCACCATAGGCAAGTTCTGCTGGTATAACCAACTGCCACTTTGCGCCAACTTTCATTAATTGTAGGGCTTCAGTCCAGCCTTTAATTACACCATTTACGGGGAATGTTGCAGGTGCGTTACGCTTATGAGAACTATCAAAAACTTTACCATTTACCAGTGTGCCGGTGTAATGCGTCACAACAGTGTCTGTTGCAGTTGGTGTCGCGCCAGTGCCAGCGGTTATAATTTTATATTGTAGGCCGCTCTCAGTTGTTTTCACGCCGTCTTTTACTTTATTGTCAGCCAGAAATTTATCACCTTCAGCTTTGCCGCTAGTGGCAAGCGCTTGTTGTTTGGCTTGTTGCGCAGCAACCATGTTTTGCTGGAATGTCTGCATAGCAGCTTGCATGTCTTCTGGTGAAAGCTGAAGTTCAGTGCCGGCTAAGCTGTCTGTAAAACCTTTCATTATGGCGTCTTCATTAACCATGTCTTTTACTTTAGCTATTTGTGTGCCTAACTGAACACCAATGCTGTAACTTGCTTTATTAGTCTCTGAGTCGAGTTTAACCTCTGCAGTGCTTGATTTGTCATTGCAGGCAGTGAGTAATGTGCTTAAGCCGATGCAGACAACGGCGGTGGGGATTGCTTTTAACATATGGTTTAGCCCTTGATTTAAAATATTCAAAGGCGCACGTTAGCAAGACATAACACGGGGTTCAAGTAGTGCGTGTCTGATGAGATAAGAATATCACAAAGATTTTTAGAAAAACTAATATGTGTTGTTTATCCGGGGGTGTTTTTGTCTACCCAACGATGACCTTCTTCTAGGCCCTCTTTTTTCCAGAACGGTGCTCGAGACTTTAATTCTTCCATAAGATAGCGGCAGGCCTCAAATGACTCTTTGCGATGAGCCGACCAGACAACCGTGAGAACGATAGGCTCATTAGGATGGATTTCACCTACACGGTGAATAATAAGGCAATCGATAAGATCCCAACGTTGTTTGGCTTCTTCACATATTTTATCAAGGTAACTCTCGGTCATGCCGGGATAGTGTTCCAGCGTCATACTGGTGACATCGTCACCCTGATTAAAGTCGCGCATGGTGCCAACAAAACTGGCAGTGGCACCATATTTACCCTGTTCTAGCTGAGTTTGCTGGTAGTGTTGGGTTGCCTGCCAGGGGTCGAAGGGGGCCGTGTGGATCTCACTGGGCATAACAGCCTCCGGTTACCGGAGGAAAGAAGGCGACTTCATCCCCGTCTTTGACGGCTGCATCGGCTGTAACATATTCCATATTGATCGCACACAGGGTGTTATCAGGCATGCTCATATTTTGAGTTGCCTTGTTCCATGCGGACTGGACGTCAGTGGCATCATCGAGTGAGGCCTCTGCCTGGCCCACTTGCTCACGCAAGCGAGCGAAAAATTTGACTGTAATGCTCATTCGTAAAACTGGTTACCTTTTGTTACGCTACTCACCTGATTATTGTAAAGGATACAGGCATAAAGAATGACTGATAAGTTAACTCATTTTA
>Ga0316204_10009508_pt1 | contig 12939 bp, 18 predicted proteins | sample 6monrhotite_MG_2_FD_205661 | JGI IMG/M metagenome (GOLD analysis project Ga0316204, IMG submission 205661) | Microbial mat bacterial communities from mineral coupon in-situ incubated in ocean water Damariscotta River, Maine, United States -... | ecosystem: Environmental > Aquatic > Marine >... | reverse complement strand
TTTCTGTTTAATCTGAAGAGTTTGCACGACGACTATTCTGGGCACATTACCCTAGTGATGATGGCGGGTTTACCGCTTTCTTACCATTTATCAGTCAGTAAAGCCGTTAAAAGCACCATGAAAAAATTCAACGATATTCACGTGAATATTCAAACTCGCTTGTATAACGAAGTTGAGCATGTCGCTTTATCTGGCGAATGTCATTTGGTGTTATCCACTTACGATATGGTTAAACCTGAGTCTGTCACCTTTCACCCCGTAGAAGTGGCGTGTAAAGGCCGATTATATTGCTCGCCTTCCCATGTCCTAGCAAAATATCGTGATGGTCTACCCAGCAACGTTAAAATTGGAGACTATCCAGCAATAGGTATTTCTGGCCTGTCTTCAGCCAATTACATTTCTGACGATACACGTATGGCTATTCAAACCTTTTCTGACTCCTACGATGCTTGTTTGTCAGCCATTATGACAGGCGAATATGTGGGGCTATTACCTGATTATGTGCTCAGCAACCAAGCGGCGGGTTTAGGGCTAGTGCCTGTCGGAAAAAGTTTATTTGAGTTCAGTCATGACCTATTTGTGATGAACGGCAAAAACACCCGCTTAAATCCGGTGTTAAGACATTTGATTAAGGAAATCAGCTATTTTATTCAGCAGGTAGAAAAGTAGGGTTTAGTTTGGGGTTTTAAAGGCAAAGGAAAAGCGATTCACCACAGAACACTTCGCTTCACAGGGGAAAAGACTTCAAAACTTACTTTTCTTTATCTCTGTGATCTCATTTTCTGTGGTTCAAGCTTTTTTGTTCGAATTTACGCCTCATATTCCAAAGGGTCTATTGCTCCATTCTCAGTAAATGCTTGCAACCTCTCCTGACAGGCTCCGCATTTGCCACAAGCGTTTTCGCGGCCGTTATAACAAGTCCAGGTTTGTTTGTAATCCAAGCCCATTGCTAAGCCCGCTGTCAAAATGGCTGTTTTACTGACTTCTAGATAAGGAGTGACAATTTCCACTGCTTCGTAGTTGGCTATGGCGCATACGTCATTCATTTTGTGGACGAATTCAGGGCGACAATCTGGGTAGATGGCGTGATCGCCTGAATGAGCACCGTAGTAAACTTTGTTGGCATCTATTGATACGGCATAACCCACCGCCATAGACAACAAAATCATATTACGGTTGGGTACTACTGTGCTTTTCATGCTGTCTTCTTCGTAATGGCCTTCTGCTACCTTAATATCAGATGTGAGTGATGAGCCTCCAATTAATTGGTTGATGGCTGAGATATCGACAATTTTGTGGTGTACATTTAATGCTTTGCAGGCTCGTGCTGCGTAATCCAGTTCTTTTTTATGCCTTTGCCCATAGTCAAAAGATAAGGCAAATACCTCTAAGCTCTGTTTAACTGCTAGGTTTAGGACAGTAAATGAGTCCATCCCCCCAGAAAAAATTACTACTACCTTTTGTGACATGGGCTTTGCTTCTTTATAATCAATTAATTAGCAGTGATTTTAAGTGATTTGACGGTGAATTCCCACAACAGGGTTTAGTTAAACAAATAGGAAAGTGATTGAGTTTATATAAAATTAATGAAGTGTTTGAATCTTTGCAAGGAGAGGGCAGTTATACGGGGTTGCCCTCCATTTTCGTGCGCTTGCAGGGGTGCCCAGTCGGTTGTCCATGGTGTGATACTAAACATACTTGGGTGGTGTCGCCTGAATTAAAAACCACAAGGGAAACGGTGATGACCGAAACGGCTGAGTCTGATAGTTGGTTTGAACACAGCAGCGAACAGCTGTTAGAGCTTTTTGCGCAGTATGATTATGTGGCTAAACATATTGTGATAACCGGTGGTGAGCCCTGTTTGTATGATTTGACTGAGATCACTAGTAGTTTAATAACCAAGGGTTATTCAGTGCAAATTGAAACCAGTGGAACCTATGAAATTATTGCCCACCCCGACACTTGGGTGACGGTATCACCCAAAGTTAACATGCCGGGGGGCAGACCCGTATTAAGCAGTGCAATGCGCCGAGCAAATGAAATCAAACACCCTATAGCCATGGAAAAACATATTGAAGAGCTAGATGAAGTGTTAACGTTGTTGGGTGACCAAGCTGTACCCAATATTTATTTACAGCCCATTAGCCAACAAAAACGGGCCACCGACCTTGCAATTAAAACCTGCATAGCGCGTAATTGGCGTTTGTCGTTGCAAACTCACAAGTTTATCGGAATTGAATAGGGCTTTGCCCAATTAAGGAACAAATTATCTATGCCTATTGATTCACAACACTTTTTGGAAATTTATGCAAAAGCATTAAATACCTTTGATCCCAAAAAAGTGGCCAGCTTTTGTTTACCACCGACTATTGTCATGAATGACAGAAATAAAAAAGTTATGGCGAGCGAAGCAGAAATAGAACAAGCGGTTAGCCGTATGTTTGCAAAATTTAACCAAGCAGGCATTAAAAAGTTTGTGCCTAAATTACAGCAAACTATGCGTTTATCAGATACATTATTTTTCTCAAAAATGCGCTGGCAGTTTTATGATACACATGAGCAACTATGTTTTGGTTGTGCAACATCATACACTTTACAGATAATGCCAGATAAACAGCTTAGAATAATTGTGGCGGTAATCGATGATGATGAAAATAGACTTGCAGACATTTTTGCCCTTGCTGAGTAATTTATGAATAAGCTACTGGCTGGATTTATCCTACTTTTTAGCGTCAATGCCCAGAGTGCATCATGGCAAATAACCTTTCCTCGTCCCCTTGAAACTGCCTCAACCATTGATGAGTACCCTATACAGCTATTGGCATTAGCTTTGGATCAAACAGGGGTGAATTATCAACTAATACCGTCAGAAAACCTTTTGTCCAAAGGCAAGGCATTAGGTAGATTACAAGACAATAGAGAAATAAATATTGTGTGGGGCATGACCAACCCGCAGCGTGAAAAGGACTTATTGCCTATACGCATTCCCATATTTAAAGGACTGATTGGATGGCGTTTACTGTTAATTCGCCAAGACATGGCGGGACGTTTTAAATATATTCAGGAACTCGAGCATTTAGTCAAACTCGCGCCATTGCAGGGACGAGAATGGCCAGATACCAAAATTTTGCAATCCAATGGTTTTGATGTGATCACTGAGCGTACTCAAAGTGCTCTAATGAGGAAGCTTGGCAATGCACAAGGGGATTTTTTTCCTCGTTCAATCATAGAAATTTGGGAAGAGTTGGCTAAAAGCGAAACCCAAATTCCTATCCAGATCCAACCCACTCTTGGGATCCGCTATCCCGCCGCCATTTATTTTTTTGTGAATAAGAAAAGTGTGCCGCTAGCGAGTTTGATTGAGAGAGGGCTAGAGAAGGCCATTAAAAATGGCGAGTTTGAAGGGTTATTTATTGAGCATTATAAACCTTACATTGACAAAGCACAGCTTGAAAACAGAACCTTTTACCTGTTGAAAAATACTTTTCTACCGGAAAAAACACCCTTAGATAGAAAAGAGTTATGGTTTGACGGTAAAATTAACACACCTGCTAGACCATAAAAAAACCAGAGCGATTTGCTCTGGTTTTTATCTTCTTAGTATGTGAATTAGCTACACATTCTTTATGTCCTAGCTCTTGCCGTGAACAGTGCTCATAGCACGACCCGAAGGATCCGCATTGGCTTTAAAGCTCGCATCCCACTCTAAAGCTTCTACTGTACTACAAGCGATAGATTTACCGCTAGGTACACATTTGGCGGCGCTTTCTTGCGGGAAGTAACCTTCAAAAATAGTCCGGTAAAAGTAACCTTCTTTGGTATCAGGGGTGTTCACTGGGAAACGAAATTCTGCTGAAGCCAATTGCGCATCTGTCACTTGGGTTTCGATATATTCTTTAAGTGAATCAATCCAAGAATAACCTACACCATCACTGAACTGCTCTTTTTGACGCCATAATATTTCAGCAGGTAAATATTCGTTATTATCGAAAGCTTTACGCAATACCCATTTTTCCATTTTGCCATCAAGACACATTTTGTCTTGTGGGTTTAAGCGCATGGCCACGTCCATAAACTCTTTGTCTAAGAAAGGCACGCGACCTTCAACACCCCAAGCAGAGGTAGACTTATTGGCGCGGGCACAATCAAACATGTGTAAACGGTTAAGTTTGCGCAGGGTTTCTTCATGAAATTCTTTAGCATTGGGTGCTTTATGGAAATACAGATAGCCACCAAATATTTCATCCGCCCCTTCACCCGACAACACCATTTTTATGCCCATAGCCTTAATTTTACGGCTCAGCAAGTACATGGGAGTCGAGGCGCGAATTGTGGTGGTGTCATAGGTTTCTATGTGATAAATCACGTCACGTAAGGCATCGATGCCTTCTTGCACCGTAAAATGCACTTCGTGATGCACTGTTCCTATCATCTTAGCCACTTTTTGCGCAGCAATAAGATCTGGGGCACCTTCCAAACCTACAGCAAAAGAGTGCAAGCGTGGCCACCAAGCATCTGATTGATCACCATCTTCAACACGCTTAGCCACGTATTTTGCTGCTACAGCAGACACCAAAGAAGAGTCGAGACCACCTGATAAAAGTACACCATAAGGCACATCAGACATTAAGTGTGACTTAACCGCTTTTTCGAATGCTACCTTTAGATCGTCAAGGTTGGTTTCGTTGTCTTTGACATTCTCATAGTCCATCCAATCACGTTTGTAGTAATTGGTTAATTGACCTGTTTTACTCCACATGTAATGGCCAGGAGGGAATTCTTGAATGGTTTTACACACAGGCGCCAAAGCTTTCATTTCGGAAGCAACGTATAAATTACCGTGCTCATCATAACCAGTATACAAGGGGATAATGCCCATATGGTCGCGAGCAATGAGATACGTGTCTTGCTCTGCATCGTATAGAATAAAGGCAAACATGCCTTCTAATTCATCGATAAACTCAATGCCTTTTTGCTGATACAAAGGCAGGATGATTTCGCAGTCAGACTTGGTTCTGAAGTCATAAGGCGTGTCTAGCGCAGTTTCCAACGCTTTATGATTATAAATTTCGCCATTGACGGCTAACACTTGATTATTATCGCGGCTTATTAGCGGTTGAGCGCCTGTGTCAACGTCGACTATCGCCAAACGTTCGTGACATAAAATAGCATTATCATTATTCCAAATTCCTGACCAGTCAGGACCGCGATGGCGGAGTAATTTGGAAAGCTCTAACGCTTGCGTTCTAAGTTCTGCTGCATCACTTTTGATGCCCAGAATACCGAAAATACCACACATAAAAATATTTCTCTTAATTGCTGGTTATAGGGGCTTGGCTACTCTTGTGAGGCAAACCTGATATCGCGACTTCTGGTGTTATTTTTGTTGGTTCAATCGCGCACTTGAATTTGCCAGTCTGAGCGGAAAAAGCAAGGATAAACTGTGGTTTTCTTACATTAGAAAGGAATTACTAAGAACAATGCTTGTTTTAGAAGGTTTGGTTGTGGTTATTTGTAGTCGATAGGTTGGAGTGTCGCTGCAGGCATTCTTTGTAGGGTTAGTCTATTCACAGTAGGATCGTGGACGTAGTATTTGAGTCTTTATGCCCTGTAGGGCACTGACATCCATGTCATTTTTCTCACAGAATCCTTTCTGTGCGACTTACATTTAAAGTGTTTAAGAAGATAAAAACATTGAGGGGGATTTACACTTCAATTGCTGAGATTTAAATTAAAACATGCGCTGGCGCTTACTGCCATCCATGGCTTTTTTCACACAGCATCCTTGCTGTACGACTTACTTTTTGCCTACAGCAGCATAAAGTAAGCAAAAAGTGCCGCTCGAGGGCAATGCTCTTCATCCACTTTTCTACTCATTTTTGCAGGTCGTAATGATTCGTTCCAGACGAGGCATTACTCAATCGCCTGTCCTTGGCGATTGCCCTACAAAAATGAGTAGAAAAGTGGCGAGCTTTGAGTCGAGGGTAGAGCAAAAGAAAAAGATTAAAGTATCTGCTTTGCCAGTTTCATTTGCTGGGGTTTTATACAGTTATAATGCAAAAAGGCCAAAATACGATATTTTCAATGGGCATAATAAGCACTGCTATGCTCAATTTGAGCAGAAGTGATTTCGTATGTAACTGTTTTGTGTGTTTTTTATTTCTACCTTCCGTATTTATCCTGACCTAAAAGTCTGGATAAATACATGGATTGATTTGATCATAAAATATCACATCTAGATTTGCCTTTTCAAAAGGTTAAGTTTATGAAATGCTGTAAAAAATTAACCGGAATGTCGAGGTCAATATGAGAGTGGTGTTTGTATTTAACCCGACCTCCGACTAATACACTGTTGAACTGCTTATGTATTTGCGGTGTTTTTCATAGTTCAGTAGAATCAATATATGCCTACAGTATTAAAAATTGGACCTTTTCGTTTCTTCTTTTATAGTAATGAAAATGGTGAACCAGCACATATCCACATACAGCGAGAGAATATGCTCGCTAAATTTTGGTTAAACCCCGTAGTTCTAGCTAGTTCAACTCGGTTTTCACCCAAAGAATTACGTAAACTTCAGCAATTGGTTGCTGAAAATAGAGAGACATTTTTGGAGACTTGGAATGAACACTTTAGCAGTTGAGTTACACCCTCAAGCGCATACAATCAAATGTACTGACTCTGATTTAATTGTGGAGTTATTAGATGGTCGGACTATTTCCGCGCCCTTAGTTTGGTTTCCTCGTTTATCACAAGCAACTCAAGAGCAACTCAATAACTGGGAGTTACTCGGCGATGGTGAAGGTATTCATTGGCCTGAAATAGATGAAGATCTCAGTGTTACGGGCTTGCTATCAGGCACTCATTAAAACAGCAGTTAACAAGTTGCTCAAATCGGATTCCGTAAGCAGTCGCATTTTTTGCAAAACAAGCAAAAAACTGCACCCACTTAGCAAAGCGTTATATGTTGCATGAGTACCGTGTATTCGATACTGTTAGCGAATGATTATTTCATTTGGCGACAAAGTAACTTCAGATTTATTTCATGGCATTTCAAGTCGATGGGTGCGCAAGCTTCCTAATCAGATTCATGAAACAGCCTTGCATAAACTCGATGTTATAAATGCAGCGCAAAACATAGATGATCTTAAATCACCGCCCGGAAATAGACTCGAGCTGCTTAAAGGTGATTTAAATGAGTTCCATAGTATCCGTATAAATTCTCAGTGGCGTATCATATTCCGCTGGGTGTCAAATGCAGCTCATGATGTTCAAATTGTGGACTACCACTAAAGATGAGGTGAATTATGATTCCTACCAATAGAATTGCGACACATCCAGGTATTATCTTACTTAAAGAATTTCTTGAGCCACTTAAAGTAACTCAAAAAGCATTGGCAATGCATTTAGGCGTTCCTATTCAGCGCATTAATGAAATTGTTCGTGGTAAACGAGGTGTTACACCTGAAACAGCATGGTTATTATCTGAGTCTTTTAATACAAGTCCTGAGTTCTGGCTTAATTTACAATCAATTCATGATTTATCTGTAAATCGTCCAGAGAACCATATTCAACCATTACGAGCAATAGGCATATAACCAAGCCATCTTGCGGATCTTCGTTTTCTGTCACCATTTATGCAAAGACACGCATAAATACCGCCATCAAACTCAGCCCGCAAATGGCGGCGTTATATACCTAGGAGCACCAATGTCAGTTATCGCTAATACACCTAAACCTCCATATTTTGCTGTTATTTTCACTTCCACACGAACAGAAGGTGATAATGGTTACGGTGATATGGCAAATAGGATGGTTGAGCTTGCAGAGCAACAATCTGGATTTTTGGGCATAGAATCAGCAAGAGAAAATGTCGGTATAACTGTTTCTTATTGGGCAGATTTAGATTCAATTAAAAATTGGAAAGCCAACTCTGAACACTTAGAAGCTCAAAAAACTGGTCGTAAGTCTTGGTACGATTCATTTAAGGTTCGTATATCCAAAGTGGAACGTGATTACGGTATATAATAAATAAGGATAGGTCGCGTGCTTTTTTCGCGACTTAATCCTATTGTTGGACAAGTTCGGTGTTGAAGGTGTCTGCTTATATAGTAGATATATCGGTTGATATTTAAGGGCAAGTGGGCCGTTGTTATGACCTTCTTTTTTTAAAGCCGAGTTTGGCTAAGACCGCGTTTTTCTCCTTTCTTTTGCAGTTTGTTTTTTCTTGTTTTTGGTCTTTTTTATCCACTCACCTCCTGGGTTATTTGGGTACGTTTGGGCGTGGGCGCGTCCTGCGCCTAAGCACAATCCCTTGCTGTGCTTGTTCGCTCTGCCAGTGGCACGAGTTTGTTTCGTTTGTGCCATATCACCTCTAATTTTGTGCCACAGTCAGGGCAACAAAACGCGGCCTTGTTGCGTACAGGCAGCGGCGTGAGTCTGACCTTGAGCATCAACTGAATACGCTGCAAAGTCCGTTTGGCATTGCCGTGTAAAAACCCGTAATCCCGCGCTCGCCGAAAGCCTTTAGGCAGCACATGCTGGATGACGCGCCATAAAAACGTGGGCGCAGACTCGGTGATAGTCTGATAGCGTTTGGTGGTGCTGTTTTTGTAGCGAAAGGTCACCTTGGTATCCTCGTTACGCAGGATGTTGTCCTCACTGATGACGCCCCGATACAGATAGCGAGCCAGATAGGTTAATGCCTTGTCACCTTTACCCACATGCTCACAATCAGCATTCCATTTTTTGGGTGTACCGGGCGGCAAAGTGTACTTCGCTTGCGTCATGGCGTGAATACACTTGCCCCGAAATACCCTGACCATATTCTCGGCTTTAAACAGGTATTTCCCGGTTTTTTGTCGCCACAGGCCACTGCGTTTATGCAAACTACCGGCCGGGACGATGAGGTGCACATGAGGATGAAAATCCAGGTTGCGGGCATGGGTATGCAAGACCACGGTCAGTCCTGCATGACCCAACAGTTTTTTATCGCGCCCGAAAAAGGATTGCAGGGTGGCCACAGCGCAGTCAAACAACATTTTGTAGGCCCAGCGTTGATGGTGCCACACAAACGGTCTGAGCTGTCTGGGCACGGTGAAAGTGACCATGTAATAGTCAACGGGCAATAACTTTTGCTGTTGCCTGTCCAGCCAGCCGGCGTTGGCCAGATGCTGGCAGGAGGGGCAAAAGCGGTTGCCACAGGAAGGAAAATGCACACTGTCACGTCGACAGGTCTTGCACTGGCTGAGGATTTCTCCACACGCGGGGGTATGACAATCCAGAATATGCTCAAATGCCCGGTGATGCACACTGCCCAAACGATGGCCATAGGTGTTGAGAAACGCCGCTTGATGTTCACGCAGGATATCTGCCAGCTTAATCATCATCAGTCTCCTGCTTATCGGTCGCGACCCAGTCAATCTCAACCCCGCTGAGCATGTCATTAATCATCAGGGCACTGTTCTGTGTCACCTCCTCAGTCATTCTTGTGTATCTGGCGGTGGTGATGGGACTGGCATGACCTAAGTGAGTTTGAATGGCACGTAAACTCACTCCGCGCTCCAGCAAGTGGGTGGCAAAGGAGTGGCGTAGCGTATGAATATGCACGTTCTTGCTGATACCGCATTCTTTGGCCACTATCTTAATGGTCTTTTGCACCCCACTTTTATCCATCACCAGCGGTTTCCCCTCGCGCAGGTATGGGGCTTTACCACCGGGGAATAACAAGCTGGGATGACGATGAGTTGCCCAATAGCGGCGCAAGGCCAATAAGGTCGACTGTGGCAGCGGCACAAACCTATCCTTGTAGCCTTTGGTGAAACGTAAATGCACCCGCATTAGATGGCTGTCGATATCGGCAATGGTCAAATTTAGGCTTTCACTTAGGCGTAATCCCAAACTGTACGTCACCCAGTAATAGGTTTGATAACGCAGTTTGCGAGTATGGCTGATAATGGCGACCACCTCAGGTAGTGACAACACATCTTGTAGCGGTTGCACCACAGGTGGTTTCACAATGGGTATCCAATCCCAAGGTTTATTCAACACATGGCGGTAAAAGAACTGAATGGCATTGCGCGCAATTTTGACAGCGCTCCAGGACTTAGTCTGCACCAGAGACAAAAAGTAAGCCTTAAGCTGGGCGGCAGTTAATGTATCTGGGCAAGTATCAAAAAACACCGAGACCTGACGTAGGCAACGGCTATACATGTCAACGGTTTTGGGACTTTTACCTTGCAAGGTGAATTCATTTAGATATGCTTGGTAGACTTGATTAAAACGGGTTTGATCGTTGATGTTCATAATAAGACTCCTTAAATCACCTTCAACATTGAAGGGTATAAGAAGTACAGATGATCTTTGCTTTTTCTGCCGCTTAGCGGCTTCGTTCAACAAAAACATCAACCAGAAAATTACTCGCTGGGCTACGCCCAAAGCGCTTCGTATTTTCTGGTTATATTAAGCGTTAGCATAAAAAATAATCTGGTATGGCTATATACCCATACTGTCGTTATAATTTCCTTATGAATAAATCAAACTTTGAGTGGGATGAGGTGAAGAACCTCGAAAACCAAGAAAAGCATGGTGTATCATTTTACGAGGCTCAGCATGCATTCAAAGATGAGCGACGTGTTATTGCCGAAGATACTGTACATAGCCAAGATGAAAAACGTTATTTTTGTTTTGGTTTAAATCAAGAAAATTCAGGCATTTTAACTGTTCGTTTTACTTATCGAAATAACCAGATCAGAATTATTGGTGCTGGTTACTGGAGAAAAGGGAGAAAAATATATGAACAAGCAAATTCAATACACTGATGAACCAATTGGTGAAGTAAGGCTTGTTGCTGACTTCTTGCCTTCACCCGAAGAACTGAAATTAAGAAGTGAAAATACAAAAGTAACTATTTCATTAAGTTCTGAGAGTGTTGCATATTTTAAACAGGCGGCCAAAACCAACCACATGCAGTATCAAAAAATGATTCGTGAGTTACTTGATGAGTATGTGGCACATCAAAAAAATGCTAATAAATAAGGATAGGTCGCGTGCTTTTTCCGCGACTTAATCCTATTTTTTGTCTATCACCTCCTGAGTTGTTTTCAGTTATTTTAGCGAGGGCGCATCGACTTCCGGGCGACTCAGGAAGCCGACCAAGGTACGATCAAATCGTTTGCTGGGAATAGCAAGTACTCGTTGAATTTGTGCCGCATGGGTCGGTAATTCAAAAGCTGCGTAGTGAAAGAAAGAGTGGATTGCAGTGAGCCGTAAATTACGACTTCGAGCGGTTATGCCTCGGCTCTTGGTTGACACTACGTGCGTTTAAGCGTACGCTTTTGATCGGAGGTACCTATGACTACTTTAACCGCAACAGAAGCGCGAGCAAATTTATATCGCGTTATTGATGAGACAGCTGAATCGCATGTTCCTGTCAGGATCACTAGTAAACGAAATAATGCAGTATTGATATCTGAAAAAGACTGGGATGCTATTCAAGAGACTCTACATTTGTTGTCTGTTCCAGGTATGCGCGAATCGATTAAGGAAGGGTTAGAAACTAACTTAGATGATTGTTCTGAGGAGCTGGGTTGGTGACATGGAAAGTTGTTTATACTAAGCAAGCTCAGAAGGATGCGAAAAAACTTGCTAGTAGCGGCCTAAAGAGCAAAGCAGAAGTGCTATTCAAAATTCTCAAAGAAGATCCCTATCAATCACCGCCGTCATTCGAGAAATTAGTTGGAGATCTCTGTGGCGCATATTCAAGACGGATAAACATACAACACCGACTTGTATATCAAGTTCTCGATTCAGAAAAAGTGGTAAAAGTGCTGAGATTATGGACTCACTATGAATAAGGCGACTGCTAATAAATAAAGATAGGTCGGAGCGCTTTTTCTGCTTGTGGATGAGTATTTTTGCCCGTTAGCCTTGTGTCGGCTTCTTCAGTCTGTGCGCGTCATTCCACTTTGTACAATTTTCCTTTGTCACGTTTTCCAACTGTAATTACAGTAACAATAGCGTCATTTACATCACTCATAGCAACCTTCATTGGGTTAGCTTTTAATTCACTAATACTTGCAGCCGCTTCAGTTAATATTCTAGTCGTCATATTTTTATCCGCACGTTAAATAGGTCTTTAGTTAGGTCTTATTGTGGTCTTCGAAACGTAACAAGGCGATACTTTAATCGTACAAAAAACAGTTAGATTTTTGCTCGTTTTCGGCACATATTTTATTAAAAGCTGCCCTAACACCAAAATGGACGGTGATTGTGACGGCATACCTTGTGAAAATGATTCACGCTTTTAGTCTTGTGAGCAAAAAATCGGCCTTGCCGACAACAATCTTTGGTGGCTCCGCCACTGTTGTTTCCGCATTTAAAGTTTCAGCACAAAAAGGCTTATTTTAGGGGCAAATGGCAAGGACGCCATTTGAGTGGAAATTGGATGGAACACATTTGTAGCGACCCTAAAATAAGTCTTTTTGTGCGGTTAAGAACTTTAGAAGCGGCGGCATTTTTCTGGTTACTCTATTTTTTGCTGTTGAAAAAAGAGTCACTGGCTCGAAAGGATTCGAGTCAAAAACCATCACGGATGATGGCGCGTAGCGTGCTTTTTATCTTTTAATTTTAAAGCATGCGCTGCCGCTTACTGCCATCCTTGGGTTTTTTCAAACGAAATCCTTTTCGTATGACTTACTTTTTGCCTACAGCCACAAAAAGTAAGCAAAAAAGGCCGCTCGCCAAACTATGTTCTTAATCCAATTATTTCTGATATTTTTCCCATCCCTCGTAACCAGAATCAAACACTTTAAAGTAGTCAATCACACGTATATGTACACCTCATAAATATCCACCCCTTTTCGCCTTTTATTTTCATGTATTAACGGATTAAGCTGCCTACGTATATCCGGCCTTTAATTGTGAGGAATATTTGTTTCCTC
>Ga0316204_10009507_pt1 | contig 12939 bp, 9 predicted proteins | sample 6monrhotite_MG_2_FD_205661 | JGI IMG/M metagenome (GOLD analysis project Ga0316204, IMG submission 205661) | Microbial mat bacterial communities from mineral coupon in-situ incubated in ocean water Damariscotta River, Maine, United States -... | ecosystem: Environmental > Aquatic > Marine >... | reverse complement strand
CGGAAAAATTTATCGAACCGCTTTTCTTGATGAATTGATCTCCCTAATCCTTAGTAAAAATAGGCCTTTCCGAAGATTGGAAATAAAAACTCCCCGTCAAAAATGACGGGGAGTCTAGTAAAGCTCCCCCTATTAGTTCATTATCGAACCGCATTATTCTAATTTACAAAGAGTTATCTAATAACTAGAACTCCTCTTGGGCTCGAACCATAGCCCTTTTGTGGGGTTATCCCATACTTGCTGATTTTTTTTAATCTTCAAATCACTGCTCTATGAAGTATAAATGCTATCATTCCTGCGTTAAAATATGTCACGCCCTTGGGGTTGAAAAATAACTACTAGAACTTGTCTTTCTGAAGTCAGTTTTATCATAAACAATTCATTATTGAAAAAAAGAAAATCCAGATAAATATCTCGGATCTGAAATCTCTATAATCAAAATCTACTTTTTATCTTCTAAGCACATTCGAAATTTCGAATGGGTGGGTATAGAAAATTCAGTATTCCGTATATCCCCTGTTTTCAATACTTTCCAACTATTCTTCCTTCTTCATCTCTATCCTATTCTCATTTCTAATCCGATATAGGGAGCCATCCATAGGTGCAAAATAACCAAGCACCATTTTACTACACAAAGGGATTATTCCCCCTTATTGTATACCCTCTAACAAGCCGTTATAATATCAAAGAACAATTACAACCTCCATTCAAGAAAACTAATTTAACATAACTATTTGATTGTCAGTAACAAAACCGTTGTGCTTTTAAAAAGCACCAATTTACTACACTACCCAACAAGCTAGACCTTAAAATATAAAAGTGCTTTCAAAAGATCAGATTGTGTCCAATTCTCACAATTAAACACCTTCTTTTTTCCAAGTCAAATTGTATTAATTCATGTTATTGCTACAAGTTGTAAAAGAAAATCAAATCAATTAAGTTTACATTTGCCTCTAAGCCAAACTCAAGAATTTTCAAGATTAAGGAATGGCGTTTTCGTTAAATGGATAGTAGATTATTTCTTATTTAATGAACAGATGTAACAGTAAGAATTTTAGATAAAATTAATTATGAATTATAAGAATGTAATCATAGTATTAAGTCTGGTACTGATATTTTTTTCCTGTAGTGGTGGAGATAATGCGGATGATCCTATTCAGGATGATCCAGACCCGGTAGATTTAGGTAACGTTAACGATTGTGGGACATACCCGATACAGGAAACTTCACCATACAAATTGCCTTATAACGTTGGAGAAGCTTATGAGGTGTCACAAGCCAACTGTACAGATAATAGTCATAGAGAAGGAACATTGGGACAGTTTGCTTATGATTTTAGAATGCCAATAGGCACTGATCTTATTGCCATTAGACCAGGTGTTGTAGTTGCTATTCAAGAAAGTTTTCCGAATGTCGGTTCAGTTCAACAACCTGGAGAAGAGAATTTTGTCATTATTAATAATAATGATGGAACCCAAGACAGGTATTTTCATCTTGATCAGGACGGTGTACATGTGGAAGTAGGACAAACTGTTTCTAGGGGACAGCTAATAGCTAGTAGTGGCAACTCTGGAGGAACACCTTTTCCACACTTGCATCTAGAAGTAATTCGAGCTACACCCGGTGGTGGTATTCCAATTGCCGTGACTTTTTCTAACACTAGACCACATCCTACAGGACTAGTCAAAGGCCAGACGTACCAAGCGGAATAATCTTAGCAAGATGTTGAGAAGCAAAATTAATCCCTTTTATGTGAATGAATCTCTTAGATATATAGACTTCCCCCAAATCGCTCCGATTATGGATGAAGTTAAATAATTCCAGTTTGATATTCACTGGACTTACCATTAAACTGGACGCAAAGTCGCATAGCTATTTTCTACGATCATTTTACAAAAGAATGTACCCCGTGTTGATGCATTATAGAACCTCTCTAGATAGCTTCAAGTACTGGCTTGGCGTTAATTGAGTCTGTCTTTTAAAAGCTAAGTTAAAACTTGATTTCGATTTAAACCCAACATGATTTCCGATAGCTTCAATAGTAAAGTTTTTACTCTTTTCATCAATCAATAAACGTTTTGCCTCCTCGATTCGATAATAATTAATAAATTCATAAAAACTCTTGCCTAGAATACTATTAAGAATAGTACTCAAGTATCTCGAGTTGATATCCATTGTTATCGCCAATCTATTCAGGCTCAAATCAGGATCAGTATATAACTTTTGATTTTCCATCAAAAACAAAAGGTCATTTCGATATTTATCAACTTGTGCCTCAGTGAGCATTGTGCTATCCTTGGTGTTATATAATCCTCCTTTCTGAATTAAGAAAAACTTTGGGTTCAATATAATCTCAATAATTACCCAAACAAGTATGGCAGCAAAAACAATCCAAAGTGGATAATATCCAATGGTCACCATTCCAAAATCATAGAGCCAAAAATTGAGAAAGAGCATACACCCCCAAAAGAACAATAATAAAGCCATTCCAATGAAAAAACGTTTTACCCAAAAGGTTAGCTTGACATTGTACATGGAGTAGAGCCTGCTCCACTTCTTAAATGTTTTCAAAGCAATACCTAAATAAATCGCTCCGCTTATTATCGCCCCTATTTGTTCTATATTACTAAATGTTGTACCATGAGGCGAAGTTTTAAATTTGGACTGAATTGACTCTGGAAGGAATAAAATAGTCGTGTAAAACATAAGCATTAATAACGCAGGTAAGAAATGAAGCCAATCTTTTTTATTCCATTTAAACGAAACCGTCAATAAACTTCTTATATAAATTAGTATCAAGGGGCCTATAGCTAGAATAATCGAGAACGGAGTAAATAAGCTTCGCCAAAATGTAGAATAACCATTATCTGTGTTATAAAATTGATTTTTGAAGGCAAACAAGGACATGGTAAATATAATACCCATAAGAAAAACATTTGAAGATTTGCTTCTGATCGTTTGAAACAATAAAAAGATCGAAAGAAAAATACTTATAACAACAATCGGGTAGACAAACCTTTCATATAATCGTAATGAGTTTAACTTTCCAGCCAGCAATGAAACCATTATTTCATCAATATGTTTGACATAACCCTCAGTGTCTTCGACCAATGGCATCTGACAAGGCTTACATATACCTCCTTTATCAAATATTAAATCATCATTAGGGCATCCACAAGGAGCACAACGGTATTGGGTGTATTTTGTTGAATCCATATATGATTCGTTTCCACCCTGAAATTGATGGGGTGTTACACAAAGAATCATAAAAAAAAGAAAAAACCTAAGGTTCATTTTGTCTTTAGTTTAATTGTACGCAATCTAGCAAAACAAAATATAACTTCATATTTAATCAACAAATTCAGGTTTGATTATATTAATATAAAGTCTTTAAAATGTACGAAGTTGCGACATTCACTACAAATGTTAATCAAATAATCTTCTAATCAAGCTTCTTTGTGGATACATTTATCAAAAAAAGAAAAATCTTAGTAACACACATAAAAAAGTCATTTTGTATATGTATTTCAATACATAGTGTTATTCCAAAAACTATCAAATTACTCGTCTATTAAATTCAACTGCTAAATCATAATTAGTGATTGAATGTAGAATTTTAAGGAGCACATTTTTCCTATCACAAACTTAAAAAAATTGATAGGAGTTATTTAGTAAAAAAATTAACAAATTAACAGCTATGAAAAAAAGAAAACTTTTAAGTACTATTGTATTAACTTCCTTCCTTATTGCGGGGGCATATTTCATTTTACTAGATGTCAATTCACCTCAGACAAAAGAGGAAAAGGATACGCGATCAGTTAGGACCTCTGGCGCCGGAAAGAGTTTGGATATATGGTCATTTGAACGATCTTATCCAAATAATGATATCCCAACTTCAAGATTCCTAGCGGCATTTGAAGAAAAAAGATTAAAGGAACAGAATAAGTCGACTCGACTTCCCGGGCAATGGGAAAGTCTTGGTCCTGAAAATATTGGCGGCCGAACACTAGCCTTGGCTTTCCATCCAACAGATCCAGATATTATCTTCGCTGGTTCGGCTAGTGGAGGACTTTGGAAAACTACAACACAAGGTGTAGGAAGATTTGCATGGGAATACGTGCCTACTGGATTCCCTATCTTGGGCGTTGCTTCAATTGCAATTGATCAAAACGATCCAGACATAATTTTAATTGGAACTGGTGAAACCTATGGCAGCCCATTCGCTGAACCAGGTACGATTAGTCGAGTGACCAGAGGAACTTATGGTGTTGGAATTTTGAAGTCAACTGATGGCGGGGACACATGGACTCAGGTTCTAACTTTTCCAATGAATCAATTAAAAGGCGTCCATGATATTGAAATTAACCCTCAAAATTCTTTGGAAATTTTCGCAACCGCCACAGACGGTTTATTTAGGAGCTTAGATGGTGGTAATAATTGGACCTTGGTCTTTAGCCCGGTAAATGTAAGAGATGTAGAGATTGACCCCAACGATGGCAATATTATATATCTAACCCAAGGGAATTTAAATACTGCCATGGTTCCACAGGGTAATGGTATTTTCAAATCAATAGATAAAGGAAACAATTTTACGGAATTAGTAGACCCCGGTCTATTGACTCTTTGGGATGGAATGGCTAAATTAACTATAGACCCTGTCAATTCTAATATTCTGTATGCATCCATCCAAGAAGCGTTCGCTACAGGAACCACTTCTGGTGGTATTTTTAAATCTAGTGATGCTGGTTCAACGTGGACGCGCATTAATGGTCAAAACATTGCTCAATTTCAAGGATGGTATTCTCACGATGTAGCCGTTAATCCAGCAAATCCTTCGGAGATTATGGCTGCTGGAATTAACGTTTGGAAGTCTACCGATACAGGTTCTAACTTTGTTCAAAAGAGTACAAATTCTTGGAGTTTTGAACAAATTTCTGTTCAGACCCCAGAAGGCGGTCCTGACTATGTACATTCAGACGTACATGGTATCTATTATCATCCCTTGGTGCCTAACAAGGTGTTTTTTGCCTCTGATGGAGGTGTTTTTTCATCAATTGATGGTGGTGAAACTTTTGTGACTCATAATGGTGGTTTACAGACCTCTCAATTTTATGCAGATATGGGAAGCTCTACTACAAGCAGTGGCTTAATCATTGCTGGCGCTCAAGATAATGCAACTTATATTTATAAAGGGACCCCTTCTTGGTACAGGGTAATAGGAGGTGATGGAATGAGTGCTGCAGTTCGACCAGATGACGACCAAACTATTTTTGGCTCTTTTCAAAATTTGGGAATTCAGAAATCGACAGATCAAGGCGATACCTTTATAAACTCACAGCCACTTTTAGGCAATGAGGGACGTGCTTTTTCTGCTCCCTATGTAATTGCACCCACAAATAACGATATCATGTATGCTGGTGCGACCTTTCTATGGAAAAATGTAGTAGGAGGAACCTCGGCAGATTGGGCACCAACATCTGCTCAAGCAGTTGATGGTACAAATTTCATTGTTAAAATTGCGGTTTCTCCACTAAACCCAGACGTTGTTGTATTAGCCACAGCACCAGATCCGTTTTTTGGATCTGGAACTCCAAAAATATTCAAGTCTAGCGATGGAGGTCAAAATTTCACCGATATTACCGCGGGATTGCCTAATCGGGTTTGTAAAGACATCGAGTTTGACCCCAGCGATGATTCCATCGTTTACACAACTTTTTCTGGATTTGGAACAGGTCATGTGTTTAAAACCACAGATTTCGGAACCAATTGGTCTGCAATCGATACTGGATTGCCAGACGTTCCAACAAATACCATTGCCATAGATCCTATGAATGTGGATGATGTATACGTTGGAAATGATCTAGGAGTTTATTATTCTGATAATGGAGGCACAAGCTGGGAGGTATTTAGTGACTTCTTACCAGAAGCAGTAATGATTTATGATTTAAATACTTCTTCCCCCAATCGAAAACTGCGAATCGCCACACATGGTCATGGTATTTGGCAAAGATCTTTTGTTAATGATGCCTTGTCTGTTTCAGACTTTAATGAAACACAAAACAGTTTTATAATGTATCCAAACCCGGCAAATGATTTTGTTAATATTAACATTGATTCAAACAGTCCATTCGTTGACGGTAATTTGGAGGTGTTTACAAATTTAGGGCAGATCGTAACCAATACTAATGTTAACAGTATCAAGTCTCTTTCAAATGAAATAAAATTGAATCTTTCAGGTTTTGCCGCTGGAACCTATTTTGTCCGTCTAACTTCTGGAGAAAACTCAGTGACAAGGCAACTAATTATTGAATAGAAGGTGTTAGATTTTTTTCCGAGAAAATTTTATTCAATAGCAAGACGAGGTGACTTTTTTACAACCTCGTCTTGCATATTAGATGACTCCAATCACGTGACAAATGAATGAATCCTAAGAACCTACTTTCAAAGAAAGCGAAAATATTTTGATATCTGAGTAGACATATAAAAACATGATGGAGTGTGAAGCAATAGAACTTTCATTGACTCTCGCTTCAGCATGAAATATGTTAAATCCAAATAATCTGTATTGAATAACGATTAAAACTTTATAAAAATGAAAAAACAATATATTCTATTATTAGCTTTAATAGGCTTTAGCATTTTAACCTCTTGCTCCAAATCAGATAATAACCAAGCAACAGACGATACAACACAGCAGGCTCCAGATGCTGATAATGACGGAGTAGTCGATGCAAACGATAACTGTCTCAATATTTCTAATGTAAACCAACTGGATGGTGATACTGATGGTTTGGGAGATGCCTGTGATAATTGCCCAGATATTTCAAATTCAAATCAATCAGACACTGATAATGATGGAATTGGAGATGTATGTGATAATTGCCCAGCTATCGCAAATTCAAATCAATTAGACACAAACAATGATGGAATCGGAGATGCCTGTGAAGATTCAGTCAGTAAGGATCTCTATGTTAGCAGTCGTTCCAATCATACAATTAAAAGATACAATAGCGAAACAGGCCAATTCTTGGGAGATTTTGTACCCAGCGGAAGTGGTGGTATTAATGCAATTCAAGAAGTATTTTTTGGGCCAGACAACCACCTGTACGCCGTGGGAAGATTTAATACCGCTGTGTTTAGATATAACGGAGAAACTGGTGAATTTATGGGTCCATTTACTTCCGGCTACGCATTGGACGAGCCCACAAAAATGTCCATAGGGCCCGACGGCCTCTTATATATTAGTCAATGGGGACAAACGAACTCTTCTGTTGTTCGATTTAACATGGATGATGGAACTTTTGTGGATGAATACACCGAAAATCTAGATCGTCCATGCAAACAGGCCTGGGATGAAGACGGAAACTTACTTCTTGCTGTACTTGGAACTGGACAGGTTAGAAAATATGACGGAACCTCACAAACAGGTACTGTCTTTGCTTCTGGTTTGTCGAGCCCCACTTACTTATGGGTTCAAGAAAGCACTGCTTTTGTCTGCGAATTTAGCACGGGCACTGTACGACGTTTTAGCACATTGGATGGTTCTTCCCAAGGACTATTTATCAATGAGGGCCTAACTAATGTTGAGGGGTTTACGTTCAAAGAAAATGGAAATATTTTATTGTGTGATTGGACGCTGAATAGCATTGTAGAGTATGACGCCAACGGAAATTTAATCGGAACACTCACTTCAGCAGGAAATATGTCAAACCCAAATAGCCTTGCTTTTAAGAATGACTAAGTTTTGGTCAAATTTCACAACAATACTATGAAAAAATTAGCTCTCTTTTTACTACTATTTCAACCCTTTTTAATCACAGCTCAACAAGTAGTAAATAATAGTTTAATCGCGTTCACAATTGCTGAAAAAGATCTGTTATCAGAAAGCATTTCTTACGACCCGATTACCAGAAATTTCTACGTTAGTAGCACCCGAAAGGGGAAAATATTACAGCGCTTTCCGGATGGCAAAACTTCAGACTTCGCAACAACGGAAGATGGTTTATGGATGACCATTGGATCCAAAGTGGACGCTAAACGAAGACATTTATGGGTATGTAGTTCGGGGGGAGCTAATTTAATTGGGTTCAATAGGAAAGGAAGCAATCCCGCCGGTATTTTTAAATTCGACCTTGAGTCTGGTGAGTTACTATTTAAATACATCATCGATGAGCCCGATGAAACTCATTTTTTCAACGACATTGTCATCACGAAAAATGGAGACGTATTCGCCACACATATGTTCGAAAAAGCCGCTATTTATAAAATTGACGATGAAACAGAAGAAGTCACTTTGATTAGTCAAGAAAAGACAATGCGATATCCAAATGGTTTGACATTATCAGATGACGAGAAATACCTTTTTATAGCACATTCTGGCGGTATCGGACGCATTGAAATTGATACAAGGGATTGGATAAATTTAACCTCAGATGAATCAATTAAAGGAAACGACGGCCTTTATTTTTATAATAACTCTTTGATTGGTATTCTACAAGATCAACGAGCCGTAGTTAGATACTATCTGGACGACACCATGGAAGAAATAACCCAAGTAGATTTATTAGAAAAGAACCATCCAATGATGATATTACCAACAACGGGGGTGCTCATAGGTAAGCAATTATACTATATTGCAAATGCGCAGTTTGATAGCTTCAATGAGAGCGGCTCGCTTTTTCCTATGGATCAATTATATGAGCTGGTAATACTCAAATTGACCTTGAAAGATTAAATCTAATATTTTACGCTATGCAAAAATATTGGACTGTCAATGTAATTCACATTTAAAGAATAGAAAAAAGTGTCATTTAACCAATCAGTCATTAAGTTCAACTTAAAAATAGGTGTGAAATTAAGGTATTCGCTCGTAATTATTTTCATATATAGTTGTGTTGGACCTAGTACCACGAATGACCCTTTTAATCTAACTTATAAAAAACCTGTTCTATTAGATTTTGGAAACATATCAACAAAGAAATTTCATGAGAGTATAAACCATATAAGCTCTGATAATAATACAATTTACTTTACGAGAAGTGCTAAAAGCTTCAAAACTTCTACCATTTATTTTTCGCAGTTTTCAAAAGGAGAATGGAGCGTCTCAAGAGTAATACCTTTTTCAGGAGCATATTATGATGCAGACCTTCAATTCTCTCCAAATGAGAAGCAAGTTTTCTTTACATCAAAAAGGAAATCTACTAATCCAGAATTAAGTTCGGAATGGAATATCTGGTCCGTTTCGCTAGATCAAAACAATCAATGGACACAGCCCGAAGTATTGCCGTTTCCAATCAATTCTGCTAGTCAGGAATGTTGTCTTACAATGAATAAAAAAGGCGTCGCTTATTTTTCTTCAAATCGAGATGGTTCCTGGGATATTTATGAAGCTATTTTTTCCAATGGTCAATTCTCTAATGTAAAAAAGCTGGACGCAATGGCAATGATAAATTCAGAAGAAGAAGGAGAATGGCCATCTTATATCAATGATTCAGGAAACGTGCTGCTCTTTAGTTCCATAAGAAGCGACGGACGTGGTGGTGATGATATTTACCTTTCGAGAAAGGACGCAAGTAATTGGACCGTTTCTATCCTCTTAGACTCTATTGTCAATTCTACTAAATATGAGGACAGTGCGTTGATTTCTTTTGATCAAAAATTCTTCTTTTTTTCGAGCTCAAGGGATACTGAATTCACTACTGGGATAAGCAATATTTATTATTTAGCAATTCCTGATTTTCTTAAAAATGAAATCAAGGATTAAAGAGTTTATTCTTATTAACAAATCTTGAGGCAATTATTTGTCGATGAACGCAAGATTACAACGAAGAAATAGAATACAAGCGAAGAATCTCAAATCCAATGAAGAATGACCAATCTTTTAATTTCAAAATAGACCATGCCAAAACGTCAAAACCGTATTGATTTACGTAATTCACTCCAAATTTTGGAACAAAAATAAAATAGTAGATCTATTATGAACTTAAATTTAGCCTAAAACAAATTCTTTGCTAGAATAACTAGTTTGATGATTTAAGCTTTTTAATAACTCATAAATTAAAATTATTATGAAAAGAAAAAAAAATGGTTGCCCAATTGAAAAGAAGAAAGAAACGCTAAATGACTTTTCACATTTTAACGCATTAAATACCCCACAAAAGGAAAAAATTGAAGGAGGCGCATTTCTGTGGAATGAATTCAATGGCGATTAGTTGTGCTTTTTCTAAATATTTAAAGGAAAAAGCTGAACAAGTAATGGTAAGTCATATCTTACCATTACTTTGTTTTATTAAGGCTCTTTTTAAGAAGACAAAAATGCAAATATCAGATGGTCATATTCTTGTAATTGGCCGAGTTCTTAATATTTTTCATTTGAAACTAGAGTCTGACGGCATATATAAACACTGTGAGTTTTCAAAATTGTAGATATTAAATCTATAATCACATCTACTTCCTGCTATAATTGCTCATTTTTTCATTATTAGCAATGTAAAATGTCTTAGCTAATATAGGTTTCTAAATTTCATGAAATCAACGAGTTATCGACAGATAAAATATAGTTTTTAAACATTCCATTGAAGATCTTAATACTCCAAGACTTTAAATTAATTAATCATAGTGAGTAAAACAGATTTCAATAAAAATCTTAGACCTCCTTTAGGCCTTGAACATTTATAAAAAACAACTTTGTATTTAACATGATAACTATGAAAATTAACTTAAGTCACTTACATATATCTGCGATGATACTGCTTGGATTCGCACTCCATTCATGTTCAAGTAGTGATAATGATCAATCAACGACTCCACAAGACCAATTGTTTGAAGACCGTCTTTTAACCTTGGTTCCCCTAACACTTAACAACTTTGATGTCAACGGAATGGCCGTGGCCTATATAAATAGCGGAGACGTTTTACTAAAAACAGGGTTTGGATTGGCCGATGTGGCCTCAAATACAGCCATTACACCAAATACAATTTTTAATGTTGGGTCTGTTTCTAAAATGTTTACTGGGTATGGAGCGATGAATTTGGTTAGACAGGGAAAAATAGATTTGGATTCTCCCATTGAATCATATCTCTCAACTTGGCAATTACCTCCATCTGAATTTAATCACTCCAAAGTTACGTTGGGACGATTAATGAGACATAGAGGAGGAACATCTGTTATTGGTTACCCCGGATATCCTTTTGGTCAACCAAAACCAACACTTATTGAATCACTTTCTGGGCTCGGAAGCCAAGGGGAAGCGGTTCAAATTATATACGATCCAGGAAGTGACACCCAATATTCGGGAGGAGGAATTTCTATCATGCAATTAGCTATTGAAGAAGTTGGTGAAATGCCATTTGCTAATTTTATGCAATCAAATATTTTTAACCGTTTTGGAATGACATCCACAGGTTTTGAGTATACAAATTCCGTTTTCAACCAAATTGCAACTCCATATAATCGCGAAAAAATAGAGGTAGGTCACACAGATTTCACGGCCCTTGGTGCAGCTGGAATGCTCAGTAATTTGAATGATCTTGTTGATTTTTCATTAGCCATTATTAATATATACAATGAGAGCATTAGCGGAGCACCTGGGGTCGATTTGGAGACGTTAAATAAAATACGCAATTCAGCTATAAACGGAACGCTACAATGGGAGGTCGCACATCAAGTTCGGGGGGTAAATGGTGTTGTTTTAATTGGACATATTGGAACCAACCCGGGATGGCGTACTACCCTTCATATTGCTCCACGTGAAGGCCATGCCTTAATTACTATGGCAAATGGCCCCAGCGGGGGTCCCGATAATCAAATTATATGTGAATGGATTCGTGAAATAACAGGTGTGTCTCTCGCTGAATTCTGTAATTAATGCTTAGGCTACTGATTTTCAACGGTAGCCGAAATGAATAATAATTAACATGTTTTAAATAAATATATCCTTCATTTATTAAAAGAGTTGAATTGGTCATGGCTGATTAATGGATCTAGGAGGAAGAAAAAATGATTAACCCTTAGAATAATTAATATATTATTAAATATCAATGCTTTATGAAAAATAAAATCTGGTTTTTATTCGTTGTTAGTGTTTTTTTGGTGAACTGTTCCAGTGATGACAATACCATAGTTGACCCTGTGCTTCAAGATGATGTACTTCAGGACGATGACATTGTAGAACGATTGCAAGCAATTATTGATGAAAAGGTTGGAACTGATACGGATAAGTTGGTGGGGGTGTCTGTTTCCATTCGTGTGGATGGTGAAGAGCGATGGCAACTTGCGGGAGGGCTCTCTAAGCTAAATGTTCCTACAACTAGCAATATGCGTTTTGGTATTGCTAGTATAACCAAAACGGTGGTTGCCGCAACTACGCTTAAATTGGAAGAAGAAGGCCTCTTAAGTCTTGAAGACCCTATTAGTGATTACCTGACATTGAACTCTCCTAATGTGGACGAATCTGCAACGATTTTCCAACTACTATCTCACTGGACTGGAATAAATGGGTACTTCACTACCGATCTCTGGGATGTAGTCGAAGGAAATTTAGATACGCCGCTCACGCCTTTGGAGGTATCACAATTTATCTTAGAGCCTACAAATGTGCCGGGAGTTACTCATCAATATTCTAATTCGAATTATTTATTGTTAGGAATGATTATAGAAGAAGTTACTGGACAAACTGTAGGAGAAGTTATGAGAGAACGATTTTGGACGCCACTACAACTCAATAATGTCTATTTTGGCGTCAATGAGAACATTCAAGGTGTCATTGCAACCCCTTGGAGAGATAACGATGGTAATGGAACCTTAGAAGATATTTCAGATGAATACCGAGCAGCTTATCACAGCGTATTTTATTGCGCGGCCGATGTCTTTACCACAGCATCAGACCTTTCAATGTGGGCCAAGCACTTGTATGGAGGAAATGCACTCACCGAGGTATC
>Ga0316204_10009506_pt1 | contig 12942 bp, 15 predicted proteins | sample 6monrhotite_MG_2_FD_205661 | JGI IMG/M metagenome (GOLD analysis project Ga0316204, IMG submission 205661) | Microbial mat bacterial communities from mineral coupon in-situ incubated in ocean water Damariscotta River, Maine, United States -... | ecosystem: Environmental > Aquatic > Marine >... | reverse complement strand
TCAGCACGCATCGCCCACCGCTGAAAGGGGTGATAAGGTGGCCCGCCAAACGGATAGAGCGGTGCGACGTCAACATAGTCCGTCACCAGTTGGGCGATGATTTCGTTCAGAACCCGTTCAGTCCACCCATCAAGTGCATCCACTTCAGCACGCCTGCCGGCATCGAATGCTGGCCACATGGCACCGCCGACATTGCCAACCAGCACTACTGTTTGTACGCCCTTGGCAAAGCCACAATCGGGCACCTGATCGTCGCCCTGCGGATGGAAAGCGCCGCGTTCATTCAGGCCTGCCGATTTCAGTGCGGTCCAGACTGGGTCCAGGTTCTTCGTCATAGACTGGTTTTGGAAGTGTTTGCGAGCGGCGTCAAGGCTGGAAAATCACCGCGGTGGATGCCCCTGCCATGCCGAACAACGCCCTCACTCGTCACCACCGGTGGCAGCGGTAACAGCGTTCATGACCGCGCGCCTTCCCTCCGGGCTTTTTATTCGCTGAAAATGCAGGATGAACGCCCGTAACTCCGCCGCGTCCGGGCGGTTCTCCATCCCCGGGGGAAGCGGATGCCTCCGCTTTTCAATTGGACGGGTTTCACCGGGGCTCTCCGTTTTCGGAATCTCCTGCCAGTCGGCATTTCTAGGCGTGCGCAAAATCGGTTTCATTGATTGTTCCCTCAAGACCGCTTCAACCTTCGTTCGATTGCAGTATACTTATAGTTGTATTATGTACTCCAGAACTCTTTTAGATTGTTTTTTTCTGCTATCGGCCATCGCGCCGGATCGACTGCGCGCCCGTCCGCCCGTGATGTGCCTTGACTTGTGCGCTACACCCTCGTAGGTTCCGCGCGCTCAATACATTGCCAGCACGGCATGTCTTTCGGGGCACCGCCAGTCCGCGAGTTTCGCGCACTGGCGTATTTTGCGTTGTGCGATGCGCACTGTCTGCGTCGCCCCGCAAAGCCGTAAGATTTAACCGCGCTACGCATACGGGTACTTGAGCAGAGTTGTGGTAGCAGGAACCGGATACGGAATCAGATGTTCGACGGACTTTCAGAACGCCTTGGTGGCATATTCGACCGCCTCAAGAAGCGCGGTGCGCTGAATGAGGGTGATGTCGAAGAGGCCCTGCGCGAAATCCGCGTTGCCTTGCTGGAAGCGGATGTTGCCTTGCCGGTGGTGAAAGATTTCATCGCCGGGGTCAGGGACCGTGCCGTCGGTGAAGAAATTATCCGTAGTGTCACGCCGGGTCAGATGGTCGTCAAAGTGGTCCACGACCACCTTATTGCCATGCTCAGCGGCGAAGAAGCCAGCGACAGTGACGTCCCTTCCTTGCCGCCAGAGGGAAGCGGCCTCAATCTGGTAGGCACGCCGCCCGTTTCTATTTTGATGGTCGGTCTACAGGGTTCCGGTAAGACAACAACCACGGCCAAAATCGGCAAGCGCCTGACCGAACGCGACAAGAAAAAAGTTCTGATGGCATCCCTCGATGTCAATCGCCCGGCAGCGCAGCAGCAGCTGACTGTTCTAGGTGAGCAAACCAATGTACGGGTTCTGGCCCCGGTCATGGGCGAGCAACCTGTCGCGATCGCAAAACGCGCCATGCAGACCGGTCGCCTCGAGGGGTTCGATGTCGTTCTGTTGGATACCGCAGGCCGACTGCACATCGATCTTGAATTGATGAGCGAAGTTCAAGCGGTGCGCGATGCCAGCGGCCCCGTTGAAACCTTGCTCGTGACGGATGCAATGACGGGCCAGGACGCCGTCAATGTGGCGCGCGAATTCAATGAAAAAGTCGGCATTACAGGAATCGTCCTGACCCGTGTCGATGGTGATGCACGAGGCGGCGCTGCCCTTTCCATGCGCGCTGAAACAGGTCGCCCCATCAAGTTGATGGGCACCGGCGAACAGATGGACGCTCTTGACGCCTTTGATGCCCGCAGGGTTGCTGGCTCCATCCTCGGTATGGGCGATGTTGTTGGTCTGGTTGAGAAAGCCCGTGAAGCGGTAGACGAAGAAGAGGCCGAGCAGCTCGCCAAGAAAATCATGAAAGGCCAGTTCTCCATGAATGACATGGCGGACCAGCTGGGGCAGTTGCGGAAAATTGGAGACGTGAACGGCCTGCTCGGCATGATCCCCGGCATGGGAAAGATGAAAAATCAGATGGCCCAAGCCAATATCGACGACAAGAGCATCGCCCATCAGGAAGCCATTATCCGGTCCATGACCGCAAAGGAACGAGCCAACCCCAAAGTCATCAATGGATCGCGTCGCAAACGAATTGCCGCCGGATCAGGAACGTCTGTTCCCGAGGTCAACCGGCTGCTGAAGCAATTCAAGCAGATGAGCACCATGATGAAGAAGGCTGGCAAGATGGGTAAACGCGGCATGTTTGGCGGCATGCCCGGAGGAATGCCTCCCGGAATGATGCCGGGGCGCTAAGCAGAACACTAATCACGCCGGCAAGAGTCGTTCGAACCGGCAAGACAAACCTAAACACGTAGAATTCAACGCTTTCCAAAAGGAAAGCCAAACGAGAAGGAAGAAACCAAGTATGGCACTCGCAATCAGACTTTCCCGGGGTGGCGCTAAAAAACGCCCCTTTTACCGTATCGTTGTTGCCGATTCACGGAATGCCCGTGACGGCCGTTTCATCGAGCGTCTGGGCACCTACGATCCCATGCTGGATCGCGAAAACCCCGATCGCATCAAACTGGTAGAAGATCGCATCAAACATTGGCTCAGCGTCGGTGCAAAACCGTCCGACCGTGTCCAGCGCTTCCTTGCCGATGCCGGTATCATGGAGAAGCCGCCAGTTTACGACCAGCCCAAGAAGAGCAAGCCGAAAGCAAAGGCTCTTGAGCGCCTAGCCGCCGAGGAAGAAGCGAAAAAAGCCGCAGCTGAAGCTGCTGCCGCACCGGCAGAAGAAGCGCCTGCGGAAGAAGCTCCGGCTGAAGAAGCTGCTGCTGAAGAGGCTCCGGCTGAGGAAGCTGCTGCGGAAGAAGAAAAGGCCGCGGAATAACACGACGCGTTCACGCGTTGTGTTATCCGGTTTGATCCGTGCCCGATCCTTCCAGCTTTGTCCTCGTCGGTGTAATCACCGGGGCAAGAGGTCTTAAGGGAGAACTCCGCGTCAAGGCGTTTACCGCCGACCCGGATGCGCTTTTTGACTACGGCCCCCTGACCGACGAGCACGGCAAGGTCACGTATAAAGGGAAGGTCACGGGTCACGGCAAGGGGCAACTCCTGGTGCGGCTCGACGGTGTCGGGGATCGCACCGGGGCGGACGCCGTCAAGGGCCTGAAGCTGTTCGTGGCCCGCGACGCTTTGCCACAGACCGAGGAAGATGAGTTCTACTACGAAGAACTCATCGGGTTACGGGCAGAACTGCCGGACGGCGAGGAACTGGGTATTATTCGCTGGGTCCTGGAAGTCGGGGCTGGTGCAAGCCTGGAAGTCGAAACGGAGAACGGCGCCGTGATGGTGCCGTTCACCAAAGCTGCGGTCCCGCTGGTGGATGTAGAGGGTGGCAGGGTTATCATTGATCCGCCGGATGGATTGATGGATCCGCCGCCGCCACAATCGGCAACGGACGGCGGAGACGACTGAGAAGAACGAAATGCGGGTCTAAAGACGGCTTGCGACAGAGGAAACGATGATGGCGCAGACGGCTGAAGCATCGGGAAAAACATGGGCGGCATCCGTGCTGACCATTTTTCCGGAAATGTTTCCGGGGCCGTTAGGTGTCAGCTTGTTGGGTCAGGCGCTGGAAAGCGGCACCTGGTCGTTGCAAACGGTGGACATTCGCGACTTTGCAAGCGATAAACACCGCTCCGTGGACGACACCCCTTTTGGGGGTGGCCCCGGCATGGTCATGCGCCCCGATGTGGTGGATGCGGCCATCGCCTCGGCAACATCGAAATCGGAGAGCGATGTGCCGCTGGTTTACCTGACGCCACGTGGTCGGCCGCTGAGTCAATCGCGGGTTCGGGAATTGGCTGAAGGCCCGGGGTTATCGTTGCTCTGCGGACGTTTTGAAGGCGTCGACGAGCGGGTTTTGGAAGCCCATGACATTGAGGAAGTCTGCCTCGGTGATTATGTGCTCTCCGGTGGTGAAATCGCCGCCATGGCCATGTTAGACGCATGTGTCCGGTTGTTGCCCGGTGTACTGGGAAGCGCCGCGTCACTAGAGGACGAGAGTTTTGAGAAGGGGTTACTTGAATACCCCCACTACACCCGGCCCCAATCGTGGGACAACCGGGACGTACCGGAAGTTTTGCTTTCCGGGCACCACGCCAATATCGAGGCATGGCGGCTTGGCAAGGCAGAGGAAATTACCCGGGAGTGTCGCCCCGATCTTTGGCGGGCTTATGCGGGTGAAGATAGAAAACGAAGATAAACTGATGAAGCCAAAACCGGAATGATTGCCATCTCCGGTTGGAACGTAAGGAAAAGAACCATGAACGTCATTGAACAGATTGAAAAAGAACAGGTCGAGAAATTGACCGACGGCAACCCGGTACCGGCATTTGCCCCCGGCGACACCGTAAAAGTCAACGTGAAGGTTGTCGAAGGCACCCGCGAACGCGTTCAGGCTTTTGAAGGCGTCTGCATCGCCCGCAAGAATGCCGGACTGAATTCCGCTTTCACCGTACGGAAGCTTTCCTACGGCGAAGGTGTCGAGCGTGTCTTCCCGCTCTACTCCCCTTCCATCGCAGGCATCGAGGTTATCCGCCGTGGCGACGTTCGTCGTGCCAAGCTGTACTACCTGCGTGGCCGCACCGGTAAATCCGCTCGTATCGCCGAAAAGAAGTACGTCGGTGGAAAAGCCAAAGCCCTCGCCGACAAAGCTGCAGCCAAGGCCGCTGAAGCCGCTGCTGCTAAAGAGTAAGTCGTACGATGACGGATCCGCGCACGCTGTTCGACAAGATCTGGGACAACCACCTTGTCGAAACCCAGGAGGATGGCACCTGCCTGCTCTACATCGACCGGCATTTGGTTCACGAGGTCACCAGTCCACAGGCGTTTGAAGGCCTGCGGAATGCTGGGCGACAGGTGCATCGGACGGAGGCGACTCTCGCCGTCGCCGACCACAATGTACCGACCTCGAACCGCTCCGCGGGCATTGTCGATGACGAGAGCCGCATTCAGGTGGAAACACTGGAGAAAAATTGCGCGGACTTCGGCGTCCCTTACTACCCCATGGATGATATCCGTCAGGGCATTGTCCACATCGTCGGGCCGGAACAGGGCCTGACCCAGCCCGGCATGACCATTGTCTGCGGTGATTCCCATACTGCGACCCATGGCGCTTTTGGTGCACTGGCGTTCGGCATCGGCACCTCGGAAGTGGAACACGTGCTGGCGACCCAGACACTGCTCCAGAAGCCTGCCAAGAACATGCGGATCACCGTAGAAGGCACACCTGCCCCCGGCATCACCGCCAAGGATATCGTGCTGGCCATTATTGGCAGGATCGGCACCGCAGGCGGAACTGGCTATGTCATCGAATACGCCGGAGAGGCGATCCGTAACCTGAGCATGGAAGGCCGCATGACGGTCTGCAACATGACCATTGAGGGCGGAGCCCGTGGTGGCCTGATTGCCCCCGACGAAACCACCTTTGAGTACCTCAAAGGTCGCCCCATGGCGCCCAAGGCCGGAGCCTGGGAGCAGGCTGTTGCCTTCTGGAAAGCCCTCCCCTCGGACGAGGGCGCGACCTATGACGAGGAAATCGTCATCAACGCAGCCGACATTGCGCCGCAGGTAACCTGGGGCACCAGCCCGGAAAACGTGCTGCCCATTACCGGCAATGTGCCTGACCCGTCGGACGAGCCCGATGACGCCAAGCGCGCCTCCATCGAACGTGCACTCGACTACATGGGGCTGACGGCAGGCATGGCGCTGGAAGATGTCACCATCGACCGGGTATTCATCGGATCATGCACAAATGGCCGGATTGAAGACTTGCGCGCTGCCGCCTCCCTTGCGAAAGGCCGCAAGGTTGCCGATACCGTCACCAACGCCATGGTCGTGCCGGGTTCGGGACTGGTCAAGGAACAGGCGGAAGAAGAAGGCCTCGACAAGATATTCACCGACGCCGGTTTTGAATGGCGCGAGCCGGGGTGCTCCATGTGTCTCGCGATGAACGCTGACAAGCTGGAGCCGGGCGAGCGCTGTGCTTCCACCTCCAACCGTAACTTCGAGGGCCGTCAGGGCCGCGGTGGCCGAACCCATCTGGTTAGTCCGGAAATGGCCGTTGCCGCTGCCGTCACCGGTAAGCTCGCCGACGTCCGCAAGTTAAGCTGAGGAGAGAACTCATGGAAAAATTCACCTCGCTCACCGGCGTCGCTGCTGCGTTGAACCTGCGCAACATCGACACCGACATGATTATCCCAAAGCAATTTCTTAAAACCATCAAGCGTACCGGTTTGGGTAAAAACCTGTTCTTCGAAATGCGTTTCGATGACAACGGAAACGAGATCGAAGATTTTGTCCTCAATCAAGCCGCCTACCGGGAGGCCAGCATTCTGGTTGCCGGTGATAACTTCGGCTGTGGTTCGTCGCGTGAGCATGCTCCGTGGGCGTTGGCAGATTTTGGCATCCGCTGTGTAATCTCCACCAGCTTCGCCGATATCTTCTATAACAACTGCTTCAAAAACGGCATCCTGCCCATCAAGTTACCGCAGGAAGACGTCGACAAGCTCATGGACGACGCCCAACGCGGTGCCAACGCTACGGTCACGGTGGACTTGGAAAGCCAGACCATCAAAGGTCCAGACGGTGGCGAAATCCACTTCGACGTAGAAGAGTTTCGCAAACACTGCCTGCTTAACGGCCTCGACGACATCGGCCTGACCATGCAGCGCAAAGATAAGATCGATACCTATGAGGATGGTCAAAAATTGAGCCAGCCGTGGTTATACGGGTAATTGCCAGAATTCGCCGTAGCTTGAATTTCGAAAAATTAAGGAAACACTATGTCCGCCAACAAGAAACTGCTGATTCTCGCCGGTGACGGCATTGGCCCGGAAGTCATGACCGAGGTCCATAGGGTCATCGACTGGATGGCGAAAAACCGATCCGTTTCGTTTGATGTGGACGAAGGGCTTGTTGGCGGCGCCGCCTATGATGTGCATGGCACCGCACTGTCCGATGAAACACTGGCAGACGCCATGGCCACCGATGCGGTTCTGCTGGGTGCCGTGGGTGGAACCAAATGGGATAACGTCGCCCGTGAACACCGCCCGGAAGCGGGCCTGCTGACACTGCGTAAGGAAATGGACCTATATGCAAACCTGCGCCCGGCATTGGTGTTCGACGCGCTGGCAGAGGCATCCTCGCTAAAGACCGATCTTGTTCGGGGCCTCGACATCCTGATCGTACGCGAACTGACCGGTGGCGTATACTTCGGTCAGCCACGCGGCATCGAGACGTTGGCCGACGGCACCCGGGTCGGTATCGACACCCAGATTTACTCCAGTCCCGAGATCGAACGCGTCGCTCGCGTCGCCTTCGAACTGGCCCGCAAACGCGGCAACAAAGTTCACAGTGTCGAAAAAGCCAATGTGATGGAGACCGGCGTGCTGTGGCGCGACGTGGTCGGCAAGTTACATGCCGCAGAATATTCAGACGTGACCCTCGAAAACATGTATGCCGACAACTGCGCCATGCAGTTGGTACGCAACCCGAAACAGTTCGACGTGATGGTCACCGATAACCTGTTCGGCGATATTCTGTCCGATTGCGCCGCCATGCTTACCGGGTCACTGGGCATGCTGCCTTCCGCCTCATTGGGTGGCGAGGACGAACGCGGACAGCGCAAAGCCTTGTACGAGCCGGTACATGGTTCAGCCCCAGATATTGCGGGTCAAGGCATTGCCAACCCACTGGCTTGCATCCTGTCGTTCGCTATGTGCCTGCGCTATTCCTTCGATATGGGAACCGAAGCCGACTTGATCGAGACCGCTGCACAGAACGTTCTGGCAGGGGGCCTGCGGACCGGTGATATCATGCAAGAGGGCAAGGCACGGGTATCAACATCCGGTATGGGTGAGGCCGTTATCATGGAATTGGACAAACTGACCGGTTGAGCCGCCGGAAAGATACCTGTTGATCCCGAAAGCAGCTTCCTGTAGACCTGCTAGCATGATGACAACGAGCACAACCATGTTTGAAATGACAAACGCCGCAGTAACTGCTGGCGCGTTGACGGCTGTGCTCGCCCTTGTAACCGTCGTCGTAACCGTATCCACCCAAGCCATTATTAAGGCGAAGCGGTAGTGCGGGTCTGATAGAAGCGTAAAAATTACGTATCGAACCAGGCCCGCGGCTCACACCGCGGGCTTTTTTGTTGCCTTTTTGTAACGTGGGAGACTGTTACGATGAAGTGTTTGGCCTTAACCAATGACGGGCGGTTTGAATTACGTCGCCCCGGAACCGATACCGAGTGGGATTGCTACCACTCGATCCGCGAACGCGCGATCTGGGACAAGGATGCCCTGAACGCGTTTGGCCCCTATGACCGCGATCACCCCGTTCAGTACGGCGACGACTTCTCCCCCCTCGTCCTGCTTCGGAACGGAATTGTCATTGGAACTCTGGGGCTACAGGACATGGGTGACCACGGTCAGGGCCGCGAGGTCGAAGTACGTGCGGTTGCCATTGAACCCGCGTGTCAGGGGCAGGGTTACGGTGGAATCATGCTGATGATGGCAGAAAGCACATCCCATCAGAATGGCTACTACCGGGCCGGTGTGTGGTCGGATTCCAGCGCCGTCTTGTTTTATGCCCGCAATGGCTTTACACACCGCCCAACGGATATGCCACTTCGGTTGGCGTGCCCAATCCCCGGTGCCGTACCAATGACAAAACGCCTTGATCTGGGTATTGCACAGAACGATGGATCGGTACTGATTGCCGCCGCTTGATACAATTTGGAGAGTAATAATGGGTTACAAGGTCGCTGTTGTTGGAGCCACGGGTAATGTTGGCCAGGAACTTCTGAAGATGATTGTTGAGCGGGACTTCCCGGCCGACGACGTCATTGCACTTGCGTCCAGTCGTTCAGTCGGGAAAGAAGTCTCCCTCGGCGAAGATGACATTCTCAAAGTGCAAGATCTTGAAACCTTTGACTTCAAGGGCGTAGATATCGTTCTGAGTTCACCCGGCGCTAGCGTTTCGGCAGTGCACAGCCCACGTGCTGCAGCGGCCGGTGCGATCGTGATCGACAATACGTCCCATTTCCGCATGGACCCTGATGTGCCGTTGGTGGTGCCGGAGGTCAACCCCGAGGCCGTTGCCGGACATTCCAAGAAAGGCATCATCGCCAACCCGAACTGTTCGACCATCCAGATGGTTGTCGCCCTGAAACCGCTGCATGACCTCGCCACCATCAAGCGGGTGGTGGTCTCGACCTACCAATCCGTTTCCGGTGGCGGCAAGGAAGCAATGGACGAATTGTTCAATCAGACCCGCGGCATTTTCGTCAATGACCCCATGGAGAAACACAAAAGCAAATTCACCAAGCAGATTGCCTTCAATGTGATCCCCCATATCGATACCTTCATGGATGATGGTACGACAAAGGAAGAATGGAAAATGGTAGTGGAGACAAAGAAAATTCTCGACCCCACCATAAAGGTACACGCCACTTGCGTCCGTGCGCCCGTTTTCATCGGTCACGCCGAGTCAGTAAACATCGATTGCGAAAACGATATTGATGAAGATAAGGCGCGTAAGGTGCTACGGAATGCACCGGGCGTCACCGTCGTCGATCACCGACAGGACGAGGGTTATGTAACACCGGCTGAGTGCGCCGGAGAAGACCCGGTCTTCGTTAGCCGGATTCGTACCGACCCGACAGTGGAAAACGGGCTAAGTCTTTGGATTGTCGCCGACAACCTGCGTAAAGGTGCCGCGCTCAACACCATCCAGATCGCTGAAGAGTTGATAAGCCAACGCGGATAGAACACCGCGACAATAACCTTAGTTACCGCCCACTTCGTCGGAATTTGCGCCACCGAAGAACTTGTCGACATCTTCCTGTGGCATGGCTTTCTTGTGGATATCCATCGCCTCGGGCCCCGTTTTTACGGGTGCCGGGGAGTCGCCACGCTTCTCGTCACCATCGAATGTCTTTTTCTTGTGACGCCGACGGTCGGGCCCAAAGAAACTCTTGGTTTTTACGAATGACCGCGGGTTCTCGACAATGGAGCGAATACGGCTGAGGATTTGTGTCGCCGAAACCGGTTTGATCAAATACTCCGTCACCCCCGCATCGCGGGCATACATCACTTGGGGAAGTTCCGAATATCCGGTCATCATAATAATCGGAAGGAAATGATCCGGACTGTCGGTCGAGCCACGGATAAACCGTGTGAACTCAATCCCGTCGATAACCGGCATTTTCCAGTCGAGCAACACGATATCAATCGGTGTGATCTTTACGATACTGAGCGCTTCCGCGCCGTCCTTCGCATAGACAATAGACTTAGCACCAAGTGCCTTCAGAACATCGCGGGCTATGTACCGGGAAAACTCGTTATCATCGACGACCAGAAAGTTGATCTCGGACAAATAACCACCACCACTGCGCTGGCTCTTCGCCGCACGTCGCTGCAGGTCCCCACCATCACTACTCATTCTCGGTACTCTCAAGAGTCATAGCGATCCAAGAGGTCATTTACCTTCGGTAATGCTCAACATCACCTAACACGTGGGCATGCTTGGCGGCGTCATCAACCCCGAAAGTGCAAAGAATGCTTAATTTTCCGGACTAGAGGCAACCCGGCGGTCAGCCCCTTGGTAGTTGGACTTGTTCCGCCGCCGCCGGTCCGGACCAAAAAAGGTCTCGGTTCGTACATAAGGCCGGGGGTGCTCAACCACCATCTGTATCCGTTTCAGTAACTGGGCCGCTGAAAACGGTTTGACCAGATATTCGTTAACGCCTTTGTCGCGGGCCTCAATGACCTTCGGATGTTCCGAATGCGCCGTCATCATGATGATGGGCAAAAAAGGGTTGGGGCTGTCGTTGGAGAACCGAATGAAATTCGTGAATTCAAGGCCGTCGATCAACGGCATGTCCCAATCGATCAGGGCAATATCGATGGGGTAAAGTTTTGCCAAATTCAATGCCTCGGCACCATCATTTGCATAGCGGGGACTACGGGCACCCAATGCTTTCAACACATCACGTACAATTTTCCGGGCGAAGTCATTATCTTCAGCCACCAGGAACTCAATTTCGGATAGATACCCACTGCCCATGCTTGAACTGGCTACTCCCCCTTAAACACGGCCCTAACGCTTCGCTCTCCGCCAATGGCCGCCCCATTCTAGTCCGCCACACAGATGTATGACGACTCCAAAAGTCACCTGACGGCAAACCACCAGCCACCCACAATCATATATGATCTAATCCTACAGAATAATACAGTGAAATCCGGTAGCTCGCGTTGAATTCGGGAAAACTTATTCTACTCATACTCGACTAGCGGCCTTGCGCCATAGACAGACGATGGCCTCGACATCTGGCTCTGGCATTTAATCAATTGCAATTCTTGGACCCCAGCTCGGGCGGTCTCCTCCATGATCGACCAAATCGCTGACGCCGAGGCGCTCAGTGCCTCTGGATAGCTTTTTCCTGTGGCCAATAGATTAGCCACAAAAAGGGCCATGAAAGCATCTCCCGCACCCTTCTGGTCCACCGGCAATAAGGGTGTCTCCACGGACCAGACCTGCTCCGGCGTCACCACGATGCTGGCGATCGATACGGTAGGTGCAGCAGCGGACAGAGGACCCGGAATGGTAGAGGCCGGTACGGGAACCGACGACACCAATACGGCCTGAAGGTCCCATCGTTTCACCAAATCCATTGCTGCCGCGGAGGCGGAACCCGGATCATGAATTTTATGGCCTGACAGGACTTCAAGCTCGAACGCATTGGGTTTAAGGACATCCGCGGCGGGCGCCCCCTGTTCCCTGTAGAACTGGACAACATCCTCCGAGACATACAGGCCTTTTTCCCGGTCCCCCATTACGGGGTCGCAGAAGAAAATGCTTTCCGGGTTCGCGAGCTTTACCCGTTGTACGGCCTCAATCATGCAAACACCTGTAGCGACCGACCCTAGATAACCGCCGATGACGGCCCGACAGCCTGACAACACGCCACGCTCCTCAATGCCGGATATAACGTCAGTAATCAGGTCCGGTGCCACCCGACTGCCCCGAAATGTCTCGTAACCCGGATGGTTGCTGAACAAGACCGTGTGGACTGGCCAGACATCAAGGCCCAACCGTTGCAGGATAAATACCCCGGCGGAATTGCCCACATGGCCATAGGATACATGTGACTGAATGGATAAAATTGTCATGGGGGTCAGCTTGCCACACCGGGGGCGGTGATTATAGTGTCCACCATATCACACAGGTAAAATCACACAGACAAACCCGGAGGAGATGGCACACCATGGGAAATATCATCCGACCCAGACGTAGCGTCCTCTACATGCCCGGATCAAACGCGCGCGCGCTGGAAAAAGGTCGCACATTAGCGGCTGACGCCCTGATTCTTGATCTGGAAGACGCCGTCGCACCCGATCAAAAAGTAACCGCACGCCAGCAGATTTGTGATGCCATCACCGAGGGCGGTTATGGCATGCGGGAGCTTCTTGTCCGAGTTAACGGATTCCAGACCGTATGGGGATATGAAGATCTGGTTGCCATGGCGACGTCAGGTGCTGATGGCGTCATACTACCAAAGGTCGAAAGCGCCGACGCGGTTCGCATGGCTGAAAACGTCCTGATCGAAAACGGTGCCCCTGATGACCTGCGTATCTGGTGTATGATTGAAACGCCATTGGGCGTGCTTCACGCCGAACGTATTGCGCAGGCGGCGTCGCGGATGGCTGGCTTCGTCATGGGGACATCCGATCTGGCAAAAGATGTC
>Ga0316204_10009505_pt1 | contig 12942 bp, 12 predicted proteins | sample 6monrhotite_MG_2_FD_205661 | JGI IMG/M metagenome (GOLD analysis project Ga0316204, IMG submission 205661) | Microbial mat bacterial communities from mineral coupon in-situ incubated in ocean water Damariscotta River, Maine, United States -... | ecosystem: Environmental > Aquatic > Marine >... | reverse complement strand
AACGAAATCGACAGGCGTACCATCAGCGAGGAACGGCATGTCCTCCATTGGGACAACCTTCGAAATCACACCTTTGTTGCCGTGACGTCCGGCCATTTTGTCGCCAGGCTGAAGCTTACGCTTCACCGCAACGAACACTTTGGCCATTTTCATCACGCCCGGAGGCAGATCGTCGCCACGACGCACTTTTTCGACTTTGTCTTCAAAGCGCGCATCCAGCGCACGTTTCTGCACTTCGTACTGGCTGTTTAGAGCTTCAACAACTTGGGCGTCGCCCTCGTCTTCAAGCGCCAACTGCCACCACTGACCGCGTGACAACGTTGCCAGCAAATCATCGGTCACAACTGAATTTGGTCGAATGCCTTTAGGGCCTTTGACCACGTTCTTGTCGATGATCATGCTTTTGAGACGCGCATAAATGTTGCGCTCAAGGATCGCGAGTTCGTCATCACGGTCACGCGCTAGGCGTTCAACTTCTTCACGCTCGATCTGCAAGGCACGTTCGTCTTTTTCAACGCCGTGGCGGTTGAAAACACGGACTTCGACGACTGTGCCGAAGTCACCCGGCTTAACGCGCAGCGACGTGTCACGAACGTCCGAAGCTTTCTCACCAAAGATGGCGCGCAGAAGCTTTTCTTCTGGCGTCATTGGCGATTCACCTTTCGGCGTGATCTTACCAACAAGGATATCACCCGGCTCAACGTCCGCACCGATGTACACAATGCCAGCCTCGTCGAGGTTGCGCAGAGCTTCTTCACCGACGTTTGGAATATCGCGTGTGATTTCCTCAGGGCCTAGTTTCGTGTCACGTGCCGCAACTTCGAATTCTTCGATGTGGATCGAAGTGAAAACGTCGTCACGTGTAATACGTTCGGAAATTAGGATCGAGTCTTCGTAGTTGTATCCGTTCCAAGGCATAAACGCGACGACCACGTTCTTACCAAGGGCAAGCTCTCCGATGTCGGTCGATGGACCGTCAGCGATAACTTCCATTTTGGTAACCGTGTCACCGACCTTCACCAGCGGACGCTGGTTGATACAGGTGTTCTGGTTCGAGCGCTGGAACTTGCGAAGACGGTAGATGTCCACGCCCGCGTCACCCAGTTCTAGATCCTCAGTTGCGCGAACAACGATACGCTGCGCATCGACTTGGTCGATGATACCGCCACGTTTCGCCATGATCGACGCACCCGAGTCGCGTGCGACGATTTCCTCGATGCCGGTTCCAACCAAAGGCGCTTCGGCCTTCAGCAGTGGAACCGCCTGACGTTGCATGTTCGAGCCCATAAGAGCGCGGTTCGCGTCGTCGTTTTCAAGGAACGGGATAAGCGATGCCGCTACCGATACCAACTGTTTTGGCGAAACGTCGATCAAGTCAACATTCTCACGTGGGGCCATGGTGTATTCACCAGACTGACGTGTGTTCACCAGATCGTTTTCGAAACGTCCGTTTTCGTCGAGATGCGCGTTGGCCTGAGCCACAGTGTGACGCATTTCTTCGGTAGCCGACATGTACTGAACTTCGTCAGTCACCTTGCCGTCAACCACAAGACGGTACGGTGTTTCGATGAAGCCGTACTTGTTGACACGCGCAAACGTCGCCAACGAGTTGATCAGACCAATGTTCGGTCCTTCCGGCGTTTCAATCGGACACATACGACCGTAGTGCGTTGCGTGAACGTCGCGGACTTCAAAGCCTGCACGTTCGCGTGTCAGACCACCGGGTCCAAGCGCCGAAAGACGGCGTTTGTGGGTGACTTCTGACAGCGGGTTGGTTTGGTCCATAAACTGCGACAGCTGCGATGAGCCGAAGAATTCACGAACCGCAGCAGCCGCTGGTTTCGCGTTGATCAGATCCTGAGGCATGACCGTGTCGATTTCGACAGATGACATACGTTCTTTGATTGCACGCTCCATGCGGAGAAGGCCGACACGGTACTGGTTTTCCATCAATTCGCCGACAGACCGCACACGACGGTTACCGAGGTGGTCGATATCGTCCACGTCGCCACGGCCGTCACGAAGTTCAACCAATGCTTTGATACACTGAACGATGTCTTCACGATCAAGCGTGCGCTGCGTGTCTTCTTTATCAAGCGCAAGACGCATGTTCATTTTCACGCGGCCAACAGCCGATAGGTCATAACGCTCGCCGTCAAAGAACAGAGTCTCAAACAAGGAAGACGCGGCCTCAACGGTGGGCGGCTCGCCCGGGCGCATGACGCGGTAGATATCCATGAGCGCGGTTTCGCGGTTCATGTTCTTGTCTGCCGCCATGGTGTTACGCATGTAAGGGCCGACGTTGACGTTGTCGATGTCCAGAACAGGGATCTCAGTGATGCCCGCGTCCATCAACTCTTTCAAGCTGCCGCCAGAAACTTCACCGGCTTTGTCCAGCTCCCAAGTCAGCTCATCACCGGCTTCGACATAGATCGCGCCATTTTCTTCGTTGATGATGTCTTTGGAAACGAATTTGCCCACGATGTGATCAAACGGAACTAATAGGTTGGCGATCGTGCCGTCGTCGACGATCTTCTTAACAGCCCGAGGCGTAATCTTTTTGCCCGCTTCGGCAACGACTTCGCCGGTTGCTGCATCAATAAGATCATACGCTGGACGCGTGCCGCGCATACGCTCGGGGAAGAACTTGGTTACCCAACCTTTGTCCTTATCAAGCGAGAAATCAACAGTGTCGTAGTAAGCATCCATGATGCTTTCCTGATCGAGACCCAGCGCATAAAGCAGCGTGGTGACAGGCAGTTTACGACGACGGTCGATACGGGCAAAGACGATGTCTTTGGCGTCAAATTCAAAGTCCAACCAAGAGCCGCGATAGGGAATAATGCGGCAAGCAAACAAAAGTTTGCCCGAGCTGTGGGTTTTGCCTTTGTCGTGGTCAAAGAAAACACCTGGGGACCGGTGCATCTGTGAAACGATCACACGCTCGGTGCCGTTGACAACAAACGTACCATTGTGGGTCATCAAAGGCATGTCGCCCATGAAGACGTCCTGTTCTTTGATGTCCTTAACAGACTTTGCGCCCGTATCTTCGTCAATATCAAACACGATCAGACGGAGGGTCACCTTAAGCGGAGCGGCATATGTCATGTCGCGCTGCTGGCATTCCTCAACGTCGTATTTCGGATGCTCAAGTTCGTAGTCAACGAATTCCAGAACGCTGGTTTCGTTAAAATCTTTAATCGGGAATACCGACTGGAAAACACCTTTGATGCCCTCGCCGTCAAGCGGCTGAGGCTGATCGCCAGATTTCAGGAACAAATCGTAAGAGGACTTTTGGACCTCAATGAGATTCGGCATCTCCAGAACTTCGCGGATTTTGCCGTAATACTTACGCAAACGTTTCTGGCCAAGAAAGCTTTGAGCCATGGTTCGTGTTACCTTTCAAGTCTCGTCGAACATGACCGCCGCTGGGCATCGGCGTCACATCCAATTGAGATAGGGGGTTGATCAATTCATGGCCTTTGTCCCACCAAAGGCCTCCCGATCTAACCTCACTTAGGAAAGGGTTTTTTAATAAACCCCTTGCTAAGACAGGTTCGGCTGGACGCGGCAAAACCGCATCCAGCCTTAAAATCACGTCCGGGTTGCCCCGGCGTTGATTACTTGATTTCGACTTCTGCGCCAGCTGCTTCCAGCTTGGCTTTGATGTCGTCAGCTTCGTCCTTAGAGCACTGCTCTTTGACAGTTTTGCCGCCAGCATCAACAAGCTCTTTAGCTTCTTTGAGGCCAAGACCAGTGATGGCGCGGACTTCTTTGATGACACCGATTTTCGATGCGCCTGGTGACTTCAGGATCACGTCGAATTCTGTCTGCTCTTCAGCTTCGGCGCCAGCGCCATCAGCAGGGCCAGCCATCATGACGGCTCCGCCAGCAGCAGGCTCGATGCCATACTCGTCTTTAAGGATAGTTTTTAGTTCTTGTGCTTCTAGCAGGGTTAGACCCACGATGCTTTCAGCAAGTGCTTTCAGATCAGCCATTTTAGACTCTTTCCGTTTTAAATGTTGTGTTCCAACGTCAGGCAATTGCCCAATACGCGGTTCTCAAGTTGCTTACGCAGCTTCCTGGTTTTCCTCGATGGTAGACAGGATGCTTGCGATATTCGAAGCAGGTGCGCCAATTGCGCCAGCGATGTTAGAAGCTGGAGCACCGATCATGCCAGCGATAGCAGCAATAAGCTCATCACGCGAAGGCATTTTCGACACGGCTTCAACGCCGGCACGGTCCAGAGCGTTCTCGCCCATTGCACCGCCAAGGATTTTGAACTTTTTGTTCTCCTTGGCGAAGTCCTCGGCAACCTTGGCCGCAGCCACAGGATCCTCAGAATAGGTTAGAACGGTCATACCCGTCAGGAATTCACTCATGCTTTCGCAAGGCTTACCTTCGAGGGCGATCTTGGCGAGCCTGTTCTTGGCGACACGAATTGCAGTTTCACTTTCGCTTGCGCGAGCGCGAAGATCCTGCATGTCAGCAACCGTGAGACCCTCGTAGTGTGCTACTACGACGACGCCAGAGCTTTCGAAGATCTGGCCGAGTTCGTCGACCACTTTCTCTTTCTGGGCTCTATCCACAGTTTTACTCCAAGTTGGGAGGTTTTACCCTCCGGCTCAATTCAGCCGGGCTAAGGTGCCCGACCAGTCGGGTCCTTACGGGTCCGTCCAAGTTCACCCCAAGCGATGGCAAAAGGCCAAGCCGAAGAAATCTGGGTCTTTCCCGTCTCAGGCAGGAATTATGACCTCAGGATTGAGGCCACCCACCGTCTCGGACGAATCATTCGAACGGTTACAGTGATGCAACAGTCCGAATAGAAGCGGCATATAGACTTTGACGTTCGGAATGTGAAGGGGAAAATGTAATACACATGGCCTTGGTAGCCGCTTGGCAGGACAACGCTCGGGCGAAATCTGTGATTCAGGGGGATCCAGCGGAAACCTGATGCCTGACTTGATTCAAGTCAGAGCATTTATTGACACCCCTTGCTTAGGGTCGGCAAAATAGAGGAAGCAACCGATATTCTGAATTTCTTCGACGCCTATGCCTTGGCCCGTCAAGAAGGATAGGGCCCCTACTTCGACTTCGGAGAGCGATTATGCTGAACATACTGATTATCGCGAGTTCCGCGCTTGTTGCCCTTCTTTTGGCATGGCCACGGCTTGCGAATGCTCCGCAGTGGAAGGCCACCATCACACCGCTCGCGTCGATAATCGGTAGCGGCTTTTTGGTTCTTGGGCCAATCCTTGTCTTGAGTTATGGGCGATATGCACCACTGGTTATGCTTGGGCTGTGTGTCGTGGCCTATTTGTTTGGGGCCAGTATTCGTCACAACATTGCTCATATCGCGTCAGGGACTCAACGCACTCGTTTCGCTGAACGGCTCGAAAAACTGGCCTCGGTTGTCTTGGCGTTCGCTTACGTTATCTCGGTGGCGTACTATCTAAATCTTTTCGGCGCATTTGGCGTCAGCCTGACGCCTTTTGACGATAGCTTGCATGCGCGACTCCTCACAACCGCGATATTCTTCGTCATATTGATCGTAGGCTGGTCCAAGGGTTTTTCTGCACTCGAAAGGTTGGAACAGTTTTCCGTTGGCCTAAAGCTGGCAATTATTGCCGGATTATTAGTTGGGTTGGGTGTCTATTTTTGGCAAACTCCACGTGACGCAATACCGGCGGTTCCAGTTCCCACCATCGGTGGACGGTCAGCGATCGCCTTGGCGGCCGGTTTGATCGTAACCGTGCAGGGGTTTGAGACGACGCGGTATCTTGGGGCTACCTACAACGCTACGACGCGCATTCTGGCCATGCGCTTGTCTCAATGGCTATCGACTGTCATTTACCTGATATACATTGGGCTTTTGACTTACGCTTTTGATCCAAACAGCATGACAATGAGCGAAACTGCGATCATCGAGCTGATGAGTCTCGTGGCACCGGTCCTGCCCGCATTGCTGGTTGCAGCCGCCTTGAGCGCCCAGTTCAGCGCGGCGGTTGCTGACACAACTGGATCGGGTGGGTTGATAGACGAGATCACTCGCGGCCTTGTGCCTCCGCGTTTGGCCTATGCACTCATTGTTACATCTGGCTTGGCTTTGACTTGGTCGGCGAATGTTTTTGAGATCATTAGTTTCGCGTCCCGCGGCTTTGCCCTGTACTATGCAATCCAAGCCGCGATTGCTGCGATCACCGCTCAAAGTCCATGGCGGTCACTTTTATACTCTGCTGTCGCACTTGTCGCGATTTTTGCTGCCAGTTTCGGACAGGCGATCGAATAACATCGCGACAAACCATTGCGAAGGCCGGAACGATAGTACTTGAACAACCAAAAAAGGCGGACCGTTCGGCCCGCCTTTTCTAATGTCACGTGACGTCGAGGTTACCCGGCGTTTGCGCTTTCAACGCTGATCGTCACACCAGGGCCCATTGTCGAGCTTACGGCGATCTTCTTCATGTAAGCGCCTTTGGCGCCTGCAGGGCGTGCTTTAGCAAGTGCAGCAATAAACGCGCGGATGTTTTCCGCAAGCTTGTCTTCGTCAAACGAAGCTTTGCCAACACCAGCGTGTACAACACCGGCTTTTTCGACTTTGAACTGAACTTCTCCGCCCTTTGCGTTTTGAACGGCAGCAGAAACATCCATAGTCACAGTACCAACACGCGGGTTAGGCATCAGGTTACGTGGGCCAAGGATTTTACCAAGACGGCCAACGATTGGCATCATGTCAGGTGTCGCAATGCAGCGATCAAAATCGATTTTGCCACCCTGAATAGCTTCCATCAGATCTTCTGCGCCGACGATGTCTGCGCCAGCAGCCTGAGCTTCTTCAGCTTTAGGGCCACGTGCAAAAACCGCAACGCGAACTGTTTTACCAGTTCCGTTTGGAAGGCCAACCACACCACGGACCATTTGGTCAGCGTGGCGAGGGTCGACACCCAAGTTTACAGCAACTTCAACAGTCTCGTCGAATTTCGCTGTCGCGTTGGATTTAACCAGCGCGACGGCTTCTTCAACAGAAACATCAGATTTGCCAGCGAATGCTTCACGAGCGGCGGTGATGCGTTTTCCGAACTTAGCCATCTTACTTCACCTCGATGCCCATAGAGCGCGCAGAACCAAGGATAATCTGCATTGCAGCCTCGATGTCTTTTGCGTTCAGGTCTTTCATTTTCGCTTCAGCAATTTCTTTCACTTGCTTTGACGTGACCGAGCCAACAACTTCGCGACCAGGTGTGCTTGCACCGGACTTCAGTTTGGCAGCTTTCTTCAGGAAATACGACGCAGGAGGCGTCTTAATGTCCATCGTAAAGGACTTGTCCTGATAATACGTGATAACAGTCGGGCAAGGGGCGCCAACTTCGAGATCCTGTGTTTTAGCGTTGAACGCTTTACAGAATTCCATAATATTGATTCCGCGCTGTCCGAGTGCTGGTCCGACGGGTGGCGATGGATTCGCTTTACCGGCGGGCACTTGCAGCTTCATAGTACCTGCGAGCTTCTTGGCCATGGGCCTTCTCCTTTGCAACTCCCTCAGGACGCGTCCCTCGGGATGTATGTTGTGTGGTTCGGATTGGATGCCGCGGCACCGTGACCTCCCACATTCGATTCGCGTACGAAGACACGAAGTCGGCCTGATAGACCGGACAACCGCATTTAGCAAGTCAGCCAGTAGACCTGAAGTGGAAACAGTAATTTCCGAGGATCGTTAATCTTTCGTGTTACTTGATTGGGCGAATCGTCTATGTTGCGGCTGTGGATAAAGTCGATCATATCATTGTTGTGTCTTCCAAGCTCAGCTTTGCCCAGGCAAGCTTAGAGAATGAAGACGCGATTCCAAGCCACGTGAATGACGGAACGTCCAATAGAAATCCCGACGGCATCGGGTTTTGGGCTTTAGTTTCCGAAGATTTTGAGACCTATCAACGGGTACCCCTTTCCCAAGGGTTTTGGACGTTGTTCTGGCACCGTTTTGGCAACGCACGCATGAGCATCAAACCAAAGCTCGTTCGGTTGCCGTTTTCATTTGTCTACAAATTTGGGTTCAAGCTGTCCGAATGGGCCTGTGGGGTGTCCTTGCCCTACACTATTCCCGTCGGCCGCCGTGTCAAAATTGAACATTTCGGCGGGATCATCGTAGCCGCACGCGCCATCGGTGATGATGTTATCATTCGTCAGAACACGACTTTTGGTGTCAGCTCGGTTGACGAAATTGGACTGCTGCCAACAATTGGCGACGGCGTTGATATCGGTGTCGGCGTCGCTATCCTTGGCGATGTAAAAGTCGGAAAGAAAGCGAAAATCGGAGCGAATGCGGTTGTGTTGGAAAACGTGTCGCCAAACACCACCGTCGTCGGCGTTCCGGCGCGCCCGATTAAAAAGAAGCCTGAACCCTTGCAGGTTGCTTCAAACACCGACTGATTAGTCATCCCCAAAAAGCAAAAAGCCCGACACAATGGCCGGGCGTTTTAATAAGCTATTTGTCGACTTCAAAGCTGTTTTGACACTTGCGTAAACTCTAGCTCAACAGGTGTCTCACGTCCAAAGATCGATACCGACACTTTGAGACGCTGATTGCCTTCGTCGACATCTTCGATCATGCCGTCAAAGTCTTCGAATGGTCCGTCGCTGACTTTGACCCGTTCGCCGATTTCGAAGCTGATCATCAACTTCGGTGCCTCAATGCCTTCTTCAACACGGTTGAGGATCTGGTTTACCTCAGCATCGCGCATCGGCAAAGGGCGGCCCTGCGGACCAAGGAAACCAGTGACGCGATTGATCGAGTTGATCAGGTGATAGCCCTGATCGCTCATGTCCATACGCACAAGAACATAGCCAGGCATAAAGCGACGTTCGGAAGTCACCTTTTTGCCGCGACGCACTTCGATGATTTCTTCTGTTGGAACAAGAACTTCTTCGATCTCGTTCTCAAGACCCGCGTCTTCTGCAGCAACTTTGATCTGCTCAGCGATCTTCTTCTCAAAATTCGAGAGCACACTGACCGAATACCAACGTTTTGCCATCTGCCTAATTACCTTAGCTATACCGGCGTTCTAGCCAGTTTGGTTGCATTCCTAGTCCCAGATAAAACAAGGGCGTGTAACTTGATTCGCTACACGCCATTTTAGGGAATGGTGACGGATTACCGTCTGTGTTTGAAGATTTCAAGGGGCAAGCTTGGCAGAACCTGACAGTTTAGCCCTATCAGAATAGGCCCAGAACACCCTGAAGACCCGAACGGATGATCAAATCCACAAGGAAAAAGAAGATCGAGGCCAAAGCCGCCAGTGCGAAGACCATGCCGGTCGTCACAAGAACTTCGCGGCGTGTGGGCCAAACGACTTTCGATACTTCTGAACGGACCTGCTGGATAAATTGAAGCGGGTTGGTCATGGCCATGATGGATTCTTTCTCATTGGATCAGGCGGCAGATACGCCTTTAGAGATGGTATTTCAAGTCCGTTCCGCATCACAAAATGCTGTATCACAATGCCTTTGATCACAAAGCACCATCGCCACCATTCCATTGAAACCCGCCTTTTGGGCCCAAGGGTGAGAACGGATTGTGCGCCACTTCCCAATAATGACCATCAGGATCCTGAAAATAGCCCGAATACCCGCCCCAGAACACTTCGACCGCAGGTTTGATGATCTTTGCACCGGCAGCTTCCGCCTGCGCAAGTGTGGCGTCGACGTCCTCGCGCGAACGAACATTGTGGGCCATCATCGTTGATTGCTTTTGAAATTCATCCATCGTGAGACCAATTTCAGCGGCCACACCGGTCCACGGAAAAAGCGAAACGGTCATTGCGCCCATGATATTAAATGCAGCGATGCCATCTTCCTGAGACGCCGCGTCCCAGCCCAATGCCGTATAAAACTGTTTCGCCCGCTCTAGATCATCGACGCCTAAAACAACGCCTGAAAGTCTCTGTTCCATCAAATTCTCCTAAACACCGTGGCTTCGTCCCGACGGTTCAACAATCTCGACATTTTTCCATGTCGACATCTTATCAATGTCCGCCTTGTAGCGGATTTGGCTGTCCTTGTGAACGTCCTCTGACCAAGGATTGAAGGTCTGAGACGGGCTAGAAAGCTTGAACTGTTTGCGGGCTTCTTTGACCCAAGTTTTGACGTCTCCAGTCCGACCCGTCGCGCCCCATTCGATGATCTGCGACAGGGCCGCGCTGCTGAGCCCTTCGTTGACGCGCCCATCAATGCGCTCAACCAAAGGACCAACCCGCCAGCCCAGCATACGCCTAAAAACGGGAACTGAAACTTCGGGGTAATCCTCCTTTTGCCAAAGGTGGATCATGCCCAGACCTGGGATCTTGCGAAAGCGGTTTACCAAATGCGACCACTTCAACTGCTCAAGTTTGGTATCCCCCATAAATGCGTCAAACGTCTGTAGATCGCCCCCGACAACGCGTTGTGAATATAGCGACGCAATCCACTTTGACGGCTCTCGCACCGCCAAGAACAACGTCACAGGGAACGGCGCGACGGACGCCACAAACTTGGACAACCGATGGCCAGCTTGCGGATAAAGCACACCCGGCATTGCAGGCGTAAACACCGGGCCAAGCGCGTTTTCTTCAGACAAAACAACACGCCGCGCGCCATTTGCGAGATACGTGATCTGTTCGGACCCACTGCGCCCGCCAGTGGGCTCTCCGATTGCGCGCAGGCCGAACAAGTCCTGAAAATTGTGATCAGGGTCGCGCAGATACCTCGGGCCGAAAAATCGCACATCATTGTCCGCCAACAGCTTTTCATTGCGCACGAGCGACTTTTGCAAATGGGTTGATGCCGTTTTGTGGGCCCCAAGGTGAAGCGCTACAGCAATCTGTCGGGCCAAAATCTGTCCTCGGGTTCTGGTCTGACAACCGGATCAACAATTCCTCGAAAGGGGAATTGACCCGCGCAGACACTTTACAAACATCGTGACAATATTTTTAAAAGGTCCGCGCATTTGCGCAAGACATAAGTTGCAACCCGACATGTCGGTAGACCGCTAATTGCAGATAAACCGCAAAAGGCATCGATTTTAAAGGAAAATGGCAGGGGTACACAGGCTCGAACTGTGGACCTACGGTTTTGGAGACCGTCGCTCTACCAACTGAGCTATACCCCTAAGGCCGAGGCGAGGATTACGGCAGGCAGCGGTTGAGATCAAGTGTCATTTGACTGATTTTCGGTCAAAGTGGCGGACATATTTCCATCAGCCCATTTTGCGCAATGAAAACATCGGCTGGTAACGCCGTCGAACGCTTTCATGTCCGCCGCATAGGTCAACCGAAAAGCGCAGCCGCCATTGCAATGCAACCACCCAAACCGATCAGATACAAAACGCTTCGGGCAAACGGAATAGCCGACATATACGCGGGTGCATAGGCAATCCGGCTAAGCACAAATATCTTCGCCCCCAGAATAGCCTGCACCATATTCGTGTCCTCAACCACAAGCGCCAAGACGCCCAATGCCAGAAAGATGGGGAAGTTTTCGCGCATGTTTCGGGCAGCCCGCGACGCGCGCCCATGAAGAACCGAAGTCATCGGTTCAGTGTCTCGTCCCTTAGAATACCCAAGAACGCCGATTTCGGTGACCAAAAAGAACGACGGTAAAAGCACAATCGCCGTGTAAACCGCCATGCCAGACAAAATCCAAATAAGCATCGTTTCCTCCTGTTGCAATTCTGGGTGAAACTAGGCTCAATCAGGGAATTGAGACAATTCCTTTGGAGGGAATAATGATTGGATTTGGCGCAATTCTTAAGGACGTTCGCGGAGGCTTGGGCCTGTCTCAGGCGGCTTTGGCCGAACATTTAGGGTCAACACAACGTCACGTGTCGTTTCTTGAAACGGGACGGTCCCGGCCCACGCCCTATTTCGTGACACGCATCTGCAAGGAACTGTCAATCAGCATCGCGCAAAAGGCCTCGCTTTTTCAGGCGGCGGGGTTGGCCACCCCTTTCGCCACCCGAGAGCGAAGTTCAGACGACATCAAAGCCGCGCTCGATATGATCCACGATCGCGTGCTGTTGAACTGGCCCTTTCCGGCGTTGGTGCTTGATGAGCACTGGAACATTTTGCGCAGCAACCTGCCTTTCGACAAGATGTTCGGCCCCTTTATTGGCACCAACAACGCGCAACCAAACTTGCTTGAGATCATGGTCGGCGACCCATTCCGCAGCCTGATCGCAAACTGGGACGAGGCCGCAACATCGTTCTTTTTCCGCCTTCAAGCCTCGGCTGCTCAAAGCGACCGCGTTCGCGATCTGTTTAACACATGCCGATCGAACGGGCTTTTCGACTCGATTGAAGACCATCTTCAAGGCACCGTCGGAATGCCGGTCTATGTACCCATTTCCATCAACCTGCCCAACGGCGCGCAGCTACAAGTCACGTCCCTGTTGGGCAAACTGTCGTCTGTACAAGATGTCTTGGTCGAAGGCTTTGAGATCGAACTGATGCTACCCACGGACGCGTCATCTGAAACCATGATGCGTGCGGCTTTAGGCGGATAGCGGCCTACATTCGGGTCGTTCAACCGCTGAAATTGCAGCGCGATATCAACCCGATTTGCTTAATCGCCGATATTCCACGACACTTGCAGCATGATAGATCGTCGAACCCTTATTAAGACCAGCGCCGCCGCCACGTTGGCGATTCCATCCATCCTTCGGGCCCAAGGCGCAAAACGCGTTATTGTTGTCGGTGCAGGCTCTGCGGGGCTAACGGCCGCATACCACCTTAAAGAACAGGGTGTTGAGGTTCGCGTGCTAGAAGCCTCGGATCGGTGGGGGGGACGCGTTCGGCGCAATACCTCACTTTCTGACATGCCGCTCGATCTTGGTGCGGAATGGATCCACGATGAGCCTACGATTTTGGGACAAATGCTTGGGAGGGGTGAAACCGACATGGGCGTTCAGACTAT
>Ga0316204_10009504_pt1 | contig 12947 bp, 12 predicted proteins | sample 6monrhotite_MG_2_FD_205661 | JGI IMG/M metagenome (GOLD analysis project Ga0316204, IMG submission 205661) | Microbial mat bacterial communities from mineral coupon in-situ incubated in ocean water Damariscotta River, Maine, United States -... | ecosystem: Environmental > Aquatic > Marine >... | reverse complement strand
TTACCGATGTTGGACAGATGCAGTCGGGCTATCCAGAAAACGCCCAATCGGCGCTCATCGGCACGCTGACCCTGGGCGATGTGGTTTTCGAAGACATCACCTTTCAGGGTTGGTTGGGGGATTAAGCTATAAACACGCCCCGAAAATCCCAATTCACAATTGGTTGGCGCGAGTGGATCGAATTGCCCGATTTTGATGGCGCTCGGATAAAGGCCAAGATCGACACCGGTGCACGTACATCTGCAATTCACGCCTGGAAAATTCGCCGATTTGAACGCGACGGTGAGGCTTGGGTGAAATTTGATCTTCATCCGGACCAGCGCGATAACAAGACGTCAATTCCCGGCGAAGCGCGCATCCATGACGAACGTGAAATACGGTCTTCAAATGGTCAGTTGCAAAAACGCTTCGTCATCCGCACGCGATTAAAGCTTGGCAGCCGAACTTGGCCGATAGATTTGACGTTGAGCCAACGTGACGAGATGGGGTTTCGTATGCTACTTGGGCGCACTGCGCTGGGTGGTCGAACCTTGATAGACCCATCCGCGTCATACTTATGTGGTCGCTAGCGATCATCTCTTTTGAATGCCTGTGATCAGAAATTGGAAAATCAATGCGCCTCGCTCTGCTATGCCGTAACCCCGATCTTTACACGCATAAACGCATTGTCGAAGCTGCGGAAGCGCGCGGCCATGAGATCGACGTTCTTGATACACTTCGCATCTACATGAACATCACTTCACATCGCCCGGCCTTGCATTACCGCGGCGAAAAGCTGCCGATCTATGATGCGGTCATCCCGCGAATTGGGACGTCGATTACCAGTTATGGCACGGCGGTCGTACGCCAATTTGAGATGACGGGGGCCTGGTCGTTGGCGGAGTCTGTCGCGATTACCCGCTCGCGTGACAAGTTGCGGTCGTTGCAATTGCTGTCGCGCGCGGGTGTTGGTCTCCCGGTCACAGCATTTGCTCATGACACCCGCCAGTTGGACGCCCTTCTGGATATGGTTGGAGGCGAACCGGTCGTCATCAAGCTGTTGGAAGGCACACAAGGCGTTGGCGTCGTTCTGGCTGAAACGCGCCGCTCGGCGAAATCCGTGATCGAGGCTTTTCGCGGTGCCAAGGTGAATATTCTGGTTCAGGAATACATCAAGGAAGCCGGCGGTGCAGACATCCGTACGATTGTTGTCGGCGGCAAAGTTGTCGCAGCGATGAAACGCCAGGGCGGTGAAGGCGAATTCCGCTCCAATCTTCACCGGGGCGGATCTGCAACCAAGATCAAGATTACGCCGGAAGAACGTGCAACCGCTGTTCGGGCCGCGAAGATCATGGGCTTACACGTATCCGGCGTGGATTTATTGCGGGCCAACCACGGACCTGTGGTCATGGAAGTCAATTCTTCGCCCGGACTTGAGGGTATTGAAGGTGCGACAGGGCTGGATGTTGCCGGCCAAATCATCGAGCTGATCGAGAAAACCGCCAAGCCGGGAAAAACAAAAACAAAGGGCACCGGGTGAACCAGTCACCTCTTGAGTTCGCCGGCCATATAGTCGCGCCGGGAACCCGCCAGAAAATCGAACTACCCGTCTCTGTTATGTCCGATCATACGCCGGTTACGATGACCGTTTTGGTGATTCACGGTAAAAGGCCCGGACCGACTGTTTTTGTATCCGGCGCAATCCACGGCGATGAGATCATCGGTGTGGAGATCGTCCGACGTTTGGTCCGGGCGAAGCAATTGAACACGCTCTGTGGCACGCTGATTTGCGTGCCGATTGTGAACGCATTTGGCTTCATCAATCACACGCGTTATTTACCCGATCGCCGTGACTTGAACCGATCCTTTCCGGGCGCAGCAAGGGGGTCACTAGCTGCGCGCCTTGCGAAATTATTCATGACCGAAATCGTGGCCCGCAGTGATGTCGGCATTGATTTGCATTCCGCCGCAGAACATCGGGTCAACCTGCCTCAGATACGGATCGACGGTGGTTCCAAACGGGCGATGGAATTGGCCAAGGCCTTCGCTCCTCCCGTCATCATGGTCTCCAAGCTGCGCGAAGGCTCACTACGCCACGCCGCTCGCGAGCAAGGCAAGAATGTGCTTGTCTATGAGTGCGGAGAAGCCCTGCGCTTCGACGAAACAGCGCTCCGTATCGGCGTCACCGGTATTTTGCGCGTGCTTCGTGAAGTCGGCATGATCCGGCAGGCCAAGGGTATCCGTTCGCCTCTGACGTCGGATGTCAGCCAGTCCTCTGAATGGGTTCGCGCGCCTATGGGCGGTGTTTTGCGGGCCTTCAAGACAATCGGCGCTTGGGTCGAGGAAGGCGAGACTATTGCCGCCCTGTCAGATCCGTTGGGCGATGAAGAAGTCGAAGTAAAGTCACCGGGAACGGGGGTCATTATTGGCCGCACTATGTTGCCAATCATGAATGAAGGCGATGCATTGTTTCATATCGCAGAAATCATCAAGCCGTTGACCGAAGACGGCCATACCGAACTCGAACAGGCCTTTGACGGCCACCCGCTGTTCGACGAAGACGAAATTCTCTAAGAGCAGAAAAAAGCCCGCCCGCAGACGGGCACGTCTACGGGCGGGTATCAAGAGCGGGCCTTAAGGGACAGGGAAGGGCGGCCACGCTCTGTCTTTTTGCGATCAGCCTCTAGTGCATATTGGGCATGATCACTTCATTGATGACGTGAATGACGCCATTGGATGCATCAACGTCTGCAGAAATCACAGTCGCGCCGTCAATCATGACCGCGCTGCCCGTGGCGTCGATGTCGATGGTATCGCCTTGTACAGATGCTACGGACAACGATTGGCCGGCCAGATCGCCAGCAAAATACTCACCCGCAACAACGTGATAAGTCAGGATAGACACCAGCTGGTCGCGGTTTTCCGGCAGCAGGAGGGAGTTGATCGTGTCGGTGCCGAGCGCGGCAAAGGCCTCGTCGGTCGGAGCAAACACGGTGAACGGGCCTTCGCCCTGAAGGGTTTCGACCAGGCCGGCAGCTTGAACAGCTGCGACCAACGTTGTGAAGGAACCGGCTGAGATCGCAGTCTCGACGATGTCACCTTGCATCTCGGCATGATGATCCATCGTGTTGGATTTCAGTTCCGTTGTGGTCAAATCGCCAGCAAAGGCTGGTGCGGTCAGAGCAACAGTCGCGGCGAAGGTAAGAAGAAGATTACGCATGAATTAGAACTCCTGAGTCTTCGGGGGACGGGGCGAAGAATGCCGCCCCTGCCTTGGTCATTTCGGGCAAGACAACAGGGTTTACGGAGACCCGATCGAAACGGTTCACTGCATTAAACATCTTTTATTTTATGTATTTAGTCTAGAAATGAACCTTGTTCGCCCTAGGAGGTGCGCCCGAACCCAGCTCCGCCGGGGGTTTCAATCTCGATGCGATCACCCGGTTGCACTTGGATAGAAAATAGCCCTTTCAATTCCTCGACCCTTCCATTGATCCGGATGACGCGTTGTGCGCCGCAAAGTGCATCGCCTCCTCCTGCCAAACCCTGGGGCGGCTGACGCCGGTGTGAAGACAACAGAGCCACATCCATGGCTTCCAGAAATTCAATGCACCGGATTGACCCATTTCCACCGCGACAGGATCCGGCGCCTCCCGAACTCGGGCGAATGCGATGATGGATGACACGCACCGGATAGCGCCGCTCCAAGACTTCCGGATCCGTCATTCGCGAATTCGTCATATGGGTGTGAATGGCGTCCGTACCGGCGAACTCCTCGCCATCCGGCCCAATACCGGCCCCTGACCCACCGCAGATCGTCTCATAATATTGATGGCGCTCATTTCCAAACGTCAGATTATTCATCGTGCCCTGAGCGGCGGCCATCCGGCCGGTGGCGGCAAACAGCGCATCAACGACCATCTGACTGGTTTCAACATTGCCTGCAACAACAGCAGCAGGGTATTCGGGATTGAGTAGGCTGCCATTGGGAATGATCAGTTGCAGAGGTTTGAGACAGCCCTCATTCAGCGGAATCTGATCTCCCACAAGGCATCGGAAAACATACAGGACCGCGGCTCTCGCAACGCTGGAAGGCGCATTGAAATTATTGGGCAGCTGCGGGCTGGTGCCTGTGAAGTCAACGATGGCAGTCCGGTTCGCCCTGTCGACGCGGATGGCGACGCAAATTTCCGCGCCATCATCCATTTTGATAGTCGCTTCACCATCGTCCAACGCGTCAATCACGCGGCGAACCGCCCGTTCGGCATTGTCCTGCACGTGCCCCATATAGGCCGCGACCACACGCTCGCCGTGGTCATTCACCATGCGTTTTAACTCTGCAGCGCCTTTGGCGCACGCCGCCAGTTGGGCTTTGAGGTCGGCAATATTCTGATCCGGATTGCGGGCTGGCCATACTCCGTCGGTTAGAATGTTGCGGACCTCGTCAGTTAGAAATCGACCTTTACGTACTATAATTTCGTTAGCGAAAGAAATGCCTTCCTCCTCAATGGATGTCGAGAAAGGCGGCATTGAACCCGGGGCAATGCCCCCGACATCGGCATGGTGCCCACGCGCGGCGACGTAGAAAATCCGCTTTCCAGTCGTTTCGTCATGAACAGGCACAACAATCGTGATGTCGGGCAAATGTGTGCCGCCTTCATAGGGTGCATTTACAGCCACAGCATCGCCGCTTGCGAGGTCTGGATTGGCGGCCGCTGCCGCCTTGACGCTGGCGGACATAGAACCGAGATGAACGGGCATGTGAGGCGCGTTGGCAACCAGCCCACCGTCAGCATCAAATACCGCACAAGAAAAATCGAGGCGCTCTTTCATGTTTACCGAGTGAGCGGTTCGCTCAAGCGTGACACCCATTTGCTCGGCAACCGACATGAAGCGCTTGTTGAAGAGTTCCAGCCGGATCGGATCAAGCTCAGTCGTTTCGAGTTCAGCCCCAGCGCCGCCGACGAATTCCAGCACAAGCATGCCATCGGCAAGGCGTTTGCCGTTCCAGCCGGGATCCACGACGATGGTGGAGTTGGGTTCAACGACGAGAGCGGGACCGTTGAGGTGGGCTCCGACACCCATCTCTGCCAATCTGTAAACGGGCCAATCATTCCACTCGCCACCCTGGTAAACACGTCGTGTTTCAAGTGGCGCAATCCCGCCTGACGTTTTTGGAAGGTCAATACTCCACCCTTTGGCCCCTGGTGGTTCAGCTTCTGCCTCTGCTGCCACCGATTCAATGACCAGATCACCGTCGGGTACAAACCCGAAAAGGCGCGCATGCGCAGCGCGGAAGTCATGTTGCACGTTCTCGGCATCACTCAACGCTATGGGAATGGCGGTATCCGAGCCGTCAACACGAATGCGGATTGAGTATTTGAGATCAATGCCTGCAGGTGCAGCGCCCTGTGACGTCAGCACCATTTTTGCGTCATTGCCGAGTACTTTGGCTTTGTCGATGGCCTGATCAAATGCGGCGTTGAAGCCAGCCTCTATCGCGGCTTCACGCGTTTCGCGCAACTCAGCCAGCCCGATACCCAAGGCGGACAAGAGCCCGGCATAGGGATGGATCAGCACAGTCTTCATGCCGATGGCTTCTGCCACTTTGCAGGCATGTTGCCCGCCCGCGCCGCCAAAGGCGGACAAGGCATAGCGCGCCGGATCGACACCTTCGCCAATGGAAATCTGTTTGATAGCTTGGGCCATGTTCTCGATTGCAACAGCGAAGAAGCCCTCGGCGGCCTCTTCGGCCGACCCCAGCTTCATAGCGCTGGCAAGCCTGCTCAGCGCATCATGGCTGGCGCTAGCATATAATGGTGCGGTGCTTGTCGCCCCGAACGCGTGAGGGAAGTGTTCCGGCTGAACACGCCCTAGCACAATGTTCGCGTCCGTGACGGCGGCAGGTCCATTTCGCCCATATCCAGCGGGACCGGGCATGGCACCCGCACTGTCGGGGCCGACGCGGGCGCGTTCGCCATCAAAATTCAAGACAGAGCCACCACCCGCCGCGACGGTATGCACCGCCATCATCGGCGCCCTTAGTCGTTGACCGGCAATTTTTGCTTCGCCCACGCGGGCATATTGATCGCCGTCATAGCGGGACACATCTGTCGATGTTCCGCCCATATCAAAGCCGATCACCAGCGGGTATCCGGCGGCCTTTGCTGTCTTTGCCATGCCGGCTACGCCGCCAGCGGGTCCGGACAATACAGCATCTCGCGCGGCAAACTGGTCAGCGGACGTTAATCCGCCCGAGGATTGCATGAAATAGAGCGGCGCCCCGTCCAATCGCGCCGCAACGCGGTTAGCGTAGTCTTTCAGAACAGGAGTCAGATAAGCATCAAGAACAGCGGTCGACGCGCGTGGGACGATTTTGACCAGCGGGCTGGCATCGCTAGAGCAAATAACGGTTTCAAAGCCTACGTCTGTGGCGAGATCGGCAATATACTTCTCATGTGAACTATTTGCGTAAGCGTGCATCAGTGCGATGGCGCAGGTCTGCGCCCCCGCGGTCTTTGCTGCCACCAACCCAGCTCTGAGAGGCGCGAATTTGATAGGTGATGTTTCGCGCCCTTCTGGATCCATCCGCGCGCTGACCGAAACAAATCGGTTGTGCAATGGAACCGGCCGGTCAATGGCCATCGCGAAAATATCAGGCCGCGTCTGATCGCCCATGACGAGCAAATCTTCAAAGCCGTCTGTAACGACAAAGCAAGTGTCTGCACCCTTGCGCTCTAGCAGAGCATTTGTGGCGACCGTCGTGCCCATTTTTACAGCGTTGACCAGCCCGTTGGGGATTGTTTCGCCGACATCAATGCCCAGTATTCGACGCACGCCTTCAGACGCGGCATCAGGGTAATCCGGGCTCTCTGACAGCAATTTCAAAGCCCGAAGCGAGCCGTTTGGTTGGCGCGCGATCACGTCTGTGAAGGTGCCGCCTCGATCAATCCAGAATTCCCAGGTGCCTGACACGACTTTAATTCCCTTGCCAGCGGCGTTACATGAAGGCGTGGAGACTAGACATATGGGCATTTGGCGCAAGCTGACTGACTTCATTTCCGGGCAACCTGATCCCTACGATTGCGAGGGCGAGGATTGCGGTCCGGGTCACCGCGTCGATGACGCGGATTTTGCTATCGCCCTGATCGGTCTGGGCGCCAAGATGGCAAAGGCCGACGGCATGGTCACACGCAATGAAATTGCCGCCTTCCAACAAGTATTCAAAGCGCCACCGGATGGGGAGGATATTCTGATCCGAGTGTTCAATCTCGCCAAGGAAACCACGCTGGGGTTTGACGGTTATGCACGAAGGCTCGCGCGCCGTTTTCGTCAACATCCGGCTGTTCTTGAAGATGTGCTGGACGGACTTTTTCATATTGCCAAAGCCGATGGTGTGGTGACGTCGGAAGAAGTGGAGTATCTGGAAGCGGTGGCAGATATTTTCGGCTTTTCGGCCCGCGAATTTCGCCGCATGCGCATGTCGCATGGATTGGTCGAAGATAGTGATCCCTATGTCATTTTGGACGTAGATCCGGATGTTGATGACGAAGAACTGAAGCGCGCCTATCGGAAAATGGCGACCCGAAATCATCCGGATGCTCTGATGGCGCGCGGTGTTCCTTTGGAATTACAACGCCTTGCAGTCGAGAAAATGGCTGCGATCAATGCTGCTTATGCGGAGGTGAGGGACGAGCGGGCCGCTGAATCCCCCTAATTTATTTTGCGAATGTGATTGACGTGGGCGGCGATGGCCCCAAAATTGTAATCAAGATGTTAATGCGTCGAGACAAGATCGACACGTGCCGAAAGGGGCCGCTATGACCCAGACACAGACATTCCGTTTCCCACATACTGCTGGAAACTGGCTGCGCACATTGATTGCTGCAGTGCTCGCCGTCGCGTTCGCGGGTTTGATTTTGATGTTCGTAGCAATTTTTGCGGCTGCCGCTTTAGTGGTGATCGGTGCGGCCATGTTGGCAGGCGGTGCTTGGTGGTTGTGGCGCAAAGTTCGCGGACGCAATCAGAAATCCGACACCGATGATATCACCGTCTTGGTCGCCAAGCGTGGACCGTCGGGATGGACGGTTGACGGCGAGGCCGACGACCGCCGCTGATTTCGAAACATTCCGTCACTTGGTGAATTTGAAAATGCGGTTTAGTCCGCTGGAATGAGCCTGCGTGATCTCACAGCCTTTATAGCCGTCTGCCTGTTTTGGGGGCTTAACTTTGTTGTTGCGAAGTTTGCCATCACAGGGATACCCGGATGGGCGCCTGGCTTTGGCGGTGTGCCACCCATAGCCTTTGCATTTCTCCGCTTTCTTGCGCTCGCGCTGATCCTGTTTCCGTTCTTACGCCCGATACCCAAACAGTGGGGCACGCTGCTTGTGGTGGCGATGGGCATGGGGTGCTTACAATACGTGCTGATTTTCATTGGCTTGGAGACGGCGACGCCCTCCGGGATGGCGCTTGTCCTGCAAAGCGGTGTGCCATTTGTGACATTGCTATCGGTTTTCTGGCTGAAAGAGAAAATCGGCTGGGTGAGAGGTGGTGGTACAGCCTTGGCGATGTCCGGCGTTTTGTTGGTGGTCGCCAATCCGGCAGAGCTGACCCTTGCGATTGGCTTGCTTTATGGGCTTGTTGCGGCGTTCGTTGCTTCTATTGCAATGATCTTGATACGCCGCATCGATATGAAGCCGATGCGCTTACAGGCTTGGATCGGCGTTATCTCGGCCCCAATTCTCTTTATCGGCACAGCGGCCTTTGAAACTGGACAGACTGAAGCGGTATTGTCCGGTGGGTGGATGTTCGCCGCCGCGCTGGCCTTCACCGTCATTCTGGTAAATGTCTATGGACACGGCGTTTTCTATTATGTGCTCCAGAAATATGAGACCACACTGGTCGCCCCTTTGACGCTGCTCGCACCTCTGATTGGCGTTGCTTCTGGCGTGTTGTTGACGGGAGACCCCTTCGGATGGAGATTGGCCGTCGGCGGTGTTCTGACCCTGATAGGTGCCGGAATTGTGGCCTCACGCCCCAATAAACAATTACCAGATGCAGCCTTGGTTCGCGAGGAATCACTTTGAATTTCATTGATGCGCCATCACCCAATTTCAATGATCGAAAAACGCCGATCAACCTGATCGTCTTGCATTATACCGGCATGGAGAGTGGTCAGGCAGCGCTCGAAAGAATGCGAGATCCCGACGCCCAAGTCAGCGCTCATTACATGGTCGAAGAAGATGGGCGGATCTTCCGACTTGTGGATGAGACCAAACGCGCTTGGCATGCCGGGGTGTCTCAGTGGGCAGGCGAGACAGATGTCAACTCGATCTCCATCGGCATCGAAATCGTCAATGGCGGCCACGATTTTGGGTCGCCGAATTACCCGCAGGCGCAGATCAGTGCAATTATTACACTTACGAAACAAATTATGGAACAAAATGCTATTCCTCCGCATCGTGTTGTGGGGCATTCCGATATCGCGCCGGGTCGCAAGCAGGATCCCGGTGAGAAGTTTCCCTGGCGGCAGCTTGCCGAGGCCGGGTGCGCAATTTGGCCATTGCACGGCGCGCATGAGTCTGCCGATATCGCGGCCGATCTCGCGGCCATCGGCTATGATCCAGACGATTCCCCTCCTGCAGTGCTGATTGCTTTCCAGCGTCGGTTTCGTCCGGGAAATGTAGACGGCGTGATGGACGATGAGACGTCGGCGCTGATCCGCAAAGTTGCTGAGCTTTCACGCCCCGCTTGACCCTTCGGTCAAAAAAGCCGACTTAGATCGTGATCAGGCGGCTGGGCGACCGCGCTTGCATGTCCCGAAAGGGCGCAAGGGAGGAAAGTCCGGGCTCCGGAAAGGCAAGGTGCCAGGTAATGCCTGGCGGGGGTGACCCCAGGGATAGCGCCACAGAGAACAGACCGCCTGCCAAAGCTTCGGCAAAAGCAGGTAAGGGTGAAACGGTGCGGTAAGAGCGCACCGCCCCGACCGTAAGGAAGGGGGCATGGCAAGCCCCACCTGGAGCAAGACCGAATAGGGATGGACGCGGGTCAAACCGCACGCACGCCTTGCTGCGCCATCCGGGTAGGTCGCGTCAGGCTCGTCGCGAGGCGGGTCGCAGATGAATGGTCGTCGCATTCTTTCCGTTTCGGATAGAATGATACAGAACCCGGCTTACAGGCCGCCTGATCATACTTATCCACAAACTATCCACAGCCATGTTCTTAATCTGTTCTTTTGTTGCACCGCAACAATTGTTGCGAATACTTGCCCAGCAACAGATAAAATAGCGCAAAATCGCGTTTTTCCATTGTTTCCCATGAAATCCCATGTTATCCCATTGTTAACCGCTAGGGGTATGCGGGCAGGGGAGATCGTCGTGTTTGTGTCCACCGCCACCAATGGAATAGATGCCAAGGGCCGTGTTTCGGTTCCAGCCGGCTTCCGTTCGAATGTGGCAGGCGGACCTTTCGATGGTATTTACGTCTGGCCCAGTTTCGACGGCCCATGGCTTGAAGGTGGCGGCCAGGCGCTAATGGATGACTATCTCGATATGATCGAGGCGATGGATCCATATGACGAAGCCCGTCAGGCGCTGGAGCAATCCATATTCGGTGAGGCCCGCACGCTGTCATTTGATGCCAACGGTCGCATTACCCTTCCAAAAGATCTGGCAGAGCATGCCGCACTGGATAGCAAGGTCACGTTCGTGGGACTCGGGCGACGATTTGAAATCTGGAATCCTGAACGTCACACCAAACGTGCCACGACCGCTCGCGCCTTTGCGCAAGAAAACAAGCTGAAGCTACGCCGCCCTTCACGCGTGATGGAGGTCGGAAAATGAATCACATTCCTGTCCTTCTCGAAGAAGTTTTGGTGGCGCTCGAGGCGCGAAATGGCGGGCTATATCTCGACGGTACATTCGGAGCGGGCGGGTATACCCGCGCCATCCTTGCCGCCGCAGATTGCCGTGTCATTGGTATAGATCGAGATCCAGCCGTCCGCCCGGTCGGCGAAGATTTGAAGCGCGCCTCAGGCGGGCGCTTTGTTTTGGTCGAGGCGCCCTTTTCGGCCATGCGAAATGTCGTTGCGGACGCTGGCGGCAATCAGGTCGATGGCATCGTGCTTGATCTTGGCGTTTCGTCCATGCAGCTTGACCAGGCCGAGCGCGGCTTTTCGTTCTCACGCCCCGGCCCGCTGGACATGCGTATGAGTGATACCGGCCCATCGGCTGCTGATGCCGTCGCTCAATTGTCCGAAAAAGAACTCGCAGATATTTTCTACATTTACGGCGAAGAGAAAAAATCTCGCCGGGTCGCAGCGGCCATCGTTCGTGAACGCGCCGAAACGCCATTCGTGACGACGGACCATTTGGCATCGGTCGTTGCGAAGGCCGTTGGCGGTAAGCATACAAAAACTCACCCCGCCACGCGTAGCTTTCAGGGTTTGCGGATTTTCGTGAATGACGAGCTTGGAGAGTTGGTGCGGGCACTAAGTGCGGCGGAACAGCTTCTCTCACCGCTTGGACGTTTGGTTGTGGTCACCTTCCACTCGCTTGAAGATCGGATCGTAAAGACCTTCTTACGTGCCCGTGCCGGAATGAATGCAGGCGGATCACGTCACATGCCGGAATTGGAGCAGGGGCCGGAGCCATCCTTTCGGCTTCTCTCACGAAAGGCCATCGAGCCTTCCGTTGAGGAGGTTAACGTTAACGCCCGGTCCCGGTCGGCAAAATTACGAGCGGCCATCCGAACCGAAGCGCCATCCTGGCCCATAGATATTTCGCTTTTCCCTAATGCGCCGTCTCTTTCACGGCTGGAGGCTTCCTCATGATACGTGCTCTCAACGTGCTCGGATTCATCGTTGCATCCGTTCTTGCCATAGCCCTCTACATTGCGAAAACCGAGGCGCAAGAGGCGCGTCAGCATTTAGTGGAAATTCGATCCGAGCTGGCCGAGGAACGTCGCCAGATCAATGTGTTAAACGTCGATGTCGCGCACCTGGAAGATCCCGATCGCCTGCGCGCGCTGGCTCGCCAGTATCTGGGTTTCGAGCCACTTGACCCACGTCGTGAAGTGTCGATGTCGGATTTGCCATTGTTGATTGAAGCGCCCGCTCAGCCCTATGCGGTTGCAAGCGAAGGGGCATCAGTTTCGGCGGTTCGCGAGGTCGGGGGACAGCGATGATCGGCCGTTTCTGGGAGCGAAAGAAAGCCGCGCCGCGATTTGAGTCATATGCGGATAGTGCGCCTCTTCCTGAAGCTGCGCCGGATAATCTCACGCGCGTCCTGCGCATTGAAAATGAAGATGCGTCAATTATCGAGGATGCACGCCGTCGTATGATGGTGATTGGCTTCACATTGGTCATTGCTTTCGGAGCGTTGAGTGTCCGCGCGATTTCGCTGGCCTTCAGTGGCGAAAGCGTCATCGCCGCTGCACCCGTTTTGGCCGAAGTCCGCCGCGGTGATCTTGTGGACCGGAACGGTCAGGTCTTGGCGACAACTCTGGAAACGTGGTCGTTATATGCTGATCCGCAACTGGTTTGGGATGCCCGCGAAACTGCAGAAGCGCTGGTGACGGTCCTTCCTGATCTTGATCTTGAGGATTTGACGGCTGAATTGTCGTCGCGTCGCCGATTTGTTTGGGTGCAACGGAATTTAACGCCGCGCCAGAGACAAGCCGTGTTTTCTTTGGGGCAGCCCGGTCTCGAGTTTCGTACTGAGCCGCGCCGCGTATATCCGCGAGGTCGTTTGGCAGCTCACGCCATCGGGCATGCCGGCCGCGACATGACCGGGCTCGCCGGTGCGGAGCAGGCCTTCAATTCCGCGTTGTCGAATGATGGCGGTCGCCCCGTCGCTCTATCCATAGATATGGGTGTGCAATTCCATGTCGACGAGGTGTTGCGCCGCTATATGGCTGAGTTTCAGGCGATTGCTGCGACTGGTATCGTATTGGATGTGCACACCGGCGAA
>Ga0316204_10009503_pt1 | contig 12947 bp, 12 predicted proteins | sample 6monrhotite_MG_2_FD_205661 | JGI IMG/M metagenome (GOLD analysis project Ga0316204, IMG submission 205661) | Microbial mat bacterial communities from mineral coupon in-situ incubated in ocean water Damariscotta River, Maine, United States -... | ecosystem: Environmental > Aquatic > Marine >... | reverse complement strand
TGAAGGCATCGGCCTGGGGGCCAAACCGGGGAGCGCCGCTACGGGCTATTGCTCCGTCATGCCCGCCCGCCGCGTGAACCGCGCCCAGCTGATCGAGCCGTCTTTGAAGGGCGCGCAATATTCCGACGGCCGAGCCACCGGCTGTGATCGAGCGGTGATAGGCGCTGTCGGACCGTTCGAGATGGCCAAGCAGTGCTGGCGCAAGAACCGCATCAAGCTGGGCCTCGCCCTGATCGGCAGCAATCGCCTCGATATCGTCCCGCGTCACCACGTCATCGCCCTCGCTTCGCTGATCGCGAAGGCCCTTGTAGAGAATCAGTTTCTCGATCTCGCCGCGCGCGAGTGCGCGATCTCCTTCCAGGCGCGGCAACCATGAATCACGCGCTTCCCTTGCAATTGCAAGGCCCTCAACCTTGAGCATGCTTTCACACAGCGATTCGAGTGAATGCGCAGTGTCAGCGTAACATGCTATTGTTATTGCATTTTTTGCCGGTTCAAAGGTTTTTCGAAGCTTTCCTCGCGGCGTTAAATCCCCGGACTCGACCACGAGCACAGCTTCCGCTGCGAGAGAGCCGCTCTCCAGAGCCTTGATTTGCTCGACAATCGGCCCACTCCCGGTCTCGCCATTGAGACGGACTCGAACCAGGCGTTTCCCGCCGGTCAGCGACATCGCCGCCATTGCATCGGCCAGCCCGGCAGGGTCGGATTTCAGATCCTCTTCGGTGAGTTGCGTCAGAGCGAACGGATCGTCCGGATCGTCAAGGATGGCGGCGACCAGAGTTTGAGCACGCTCATGGGTCAATCCGCGATCAGGGCCGTAAATCAGATAGGCGCGGATCGAGGGGTCAGGTCGTTCAACCCGGGCATCAGCCTCGCGCGCCGACGCTTTCACTGTGTGTCGGCGTCCTGCAGCGCCCGCACGAGCCGGTTGGCGATCCGTTCGGCGGCCAGCTGCGCTGCACGTTCCGTCGCATCACGTTCCGCTGCAACCGACGCGTAGACCGAACTTGGAATATTGTACGAGGCTTCCGTGCTGACCGAACCGGTCAGGACCGGATCGACATCACCATCCCGCAACAGAGCGAAGTCAACATCGAGCCTGATCGCATAGCGGGAGACCGCAGCATCGGCACCGACACCCAGTGGCGCGCGCAAGGTCTCGCTCTGTGTATGCAGCGTGTATGGTCCATTCGCGTGTCGCGCGCCCATGCGCTCAAGCAGGGCTTCCTGCAGATGGAAGTCCACCTGTTCACGGCCGGTTTCAACCCTGATGTCGGACAAGGCGCTGCTGACGCCGGCGGCTCCATACATCGGCGAAAAGCCGCACGCGGACAGGGCCAAACAGGCCAATGTGGCAAAACTGGCAAGGAAGGCGCGGCGGCTGGAACGCATAGGATTATCCTGCGACGATATTCACGATACGATCAGGTACCACGATAACCTTGCGGACCGTAAGCCCTTCAAGGGCGCGTTCGACGGTTTCGTCCGCCAACGCCATAGCCTCGATCATGTCTTTGGCAGCACCTTTTGGTACGGAGATTTCCGTACGGCGCTTGCCATTGACCTGTACCGGCATCACGACACTGTCATCGACCAGCAAGGCCGGGTCCGCTTCCGGCCAGGCTGCGTCGATGACGAGCCCTTCACCACCAAGCGTGGACCAGCATTCTTCGGCGAGGTGCGGCACGAAGGGTGCGATGATACGAACCAGTATTCCAAGGGCCTCGGCCTTGGCGGCCACGCCTGACGGATCGGTCGGTTCGAACTTGCGCAAGACATTGACCAGGTCATGAACCTGAGCCACCGCAGAATTGAAACGGAACCCCTCGATCGAATCTGTGACCGATTGCAGGGCCTTGTGGGATGCGCGGCGGACATCAACAGCTTCACCCGTTGCGTCGTTGGCTACAGTCAGCGGGCCAGGCGCTCCTTCGGGCAGCGACGTTACAGTGGTCCAGAGGCGTTGGACAAAGCGCCAGACGCCCTCAACGCCGCTGTCTGTATACTCTACGTCACGTTCGGGCGGGGAATCTGAAAGGACGAACCAGCGGACCGCGTCGGCACCGTAATTCTCGATGAAATCATCCAGATCGACGACATTCTTCTTCGACTTGGACATTTTCTCGATCGCGCCGACCGTGACCGGTTTCCCGCTGGAGAGTTCGACAGCGCCGTCCTTCTCACGCGAAATCTCGTCCGGCGACAGCCATATTCCGTCGGCGGACTTGTAGGTCTCGTGCGTCACCATGCCCTGTGTAAACAGGCCGGCGAAGGGTTCGCCGGAACTCATATTCATCAGGCCGGCATCGTTCAGCGCGCGCGTGAAGAAGCGGGCATAAAGAAGGTGCAGGATCGCGTGTTCAATTCCGCCGACATATTGATCGACCGGCATCCAGTGCTCGGCATCGCTGGCGAGGAAAGGGACGTCCCCGGAATTCGGCGAGGTGAAGCGCAGGAAATACCAAGACGAGCACACAAATGTATCCAGCGTGTCGGTTTCGCGGCGTGCCGGCTTACCGCAAGACGGACAGTCCGTATCCTTCCAGGTCGGATGCCGCTCCAACGGGTTGCTGGGATGATCGAAGGTGACATCTTCGGGCAACTCGACCGGCAATTGGTCGTCCGGCACCGGTACCACGCCGCAATCGTCACAATGGACAACCGGAATTGGGCAACCCCAATAGCGCTGCCGCGAAACCAGCCAGTCGCGCAGGCGGTAGCTTGTGGCGCCCTTGCCCAGCTCACAAGATTCCAGCTCCCCGATAGCGCGTTCAATTGCGTCGACCGTTGAAAGCCCGTCCAGGAAGCGTGAATTATAGATCGTCCCTGGACCGGTATAGGCTTCGTCCTCGATCGAGTGGCTTTCGGCATCGGTGTTGGGTGGCAGGACCACCGGGTTGACGGCGAGATCATATTTGCGGGCAAAATCGAGGTCGCGCTGGTCACCGGCTGGTGAGCCGAAAATCGCGCCTGTACCGTAGCCAGACAGCACGAAATTTGCAGACCAGACTGGCAATTCCCAATTCTCGTCAAACGGATGGCGCACGGTGATACCCAGATCGACGCCGCGCTTGGGTGCTTTCTCGATTTCTTCTGCCGTTGTGCCCATCCGGGCGCACTCATGCATGAAGCGTTCGATCTCAGGATTGTCTGCGGCCAGCGCCTTCACGATTGGATGGTCCGCAGCGAGTGCCAGGAAACTGGCACCGAAAAGCGTATCCGGTCGCGTCGTAAAGACGTCAATATTGGCGCCGAACTCGTCGGCGAGGCGGCCGTCGGTGAGCGGAAAACTGACTTCCGCCCCGCGCGACCGGCCGATCCAGTTGGCCTGCATGGTCCGCACTTTTTCCGGCCATCGATCAAGCTCATCGAGCGCGTCGGTCAGCTCGTCCGCATACTCGGTGATCTTGAAGAACCACTGATCAAGCTCACGCTGGACGACAAGTGCGCCGGAACGCCAGCCGCGTCCGTCGATTACCTGTTCGTTCGCCAACACTGTCTGGTCGATCGGGTCCCAGTTGACCTTCGCTGTCTTGCGATAGACCAGACCGCGTGCCATGAGCCTGTTGAATATGGCCTGTTGGTGCCGGTAATAGGCCGGATCACAAGTCGCGATCTCGCGGCTCCAGTCCAGCGCTAGACCAAGACGCTGCAGCTGCCCGCGCATCGCGTCAATATTGTCATAGGTCCAGGCACCAGGGTGTACGCCTCGGTCCCGGGCCGCATTCTCCGCAGGCAGACCGAACGCATCCCACCCCATCGGGTGAAGCACGTCGAAGCCGCGCGCCCGTTTATAGCGTGCGACAACGTCGCCCATCGTGTAATTGCGGGAATGGCCGACATGAATCCGCCCTGACGGGTAGGGAAACATCTCCAGCACGTAGTATTTCGGCTTGTCGTTTGCCTCACTTGGGCCGATTGCCTTGAACGCATCACGTGCGTCCCAGGCCGCCTGCCATTTCGGTTCGGCCTCGCGCGGATTGTATCGTGTCATATCTGGCCCGCGGCCGCGCCGCACTCCCGGTAATCGATCAGGCAGGAATGCCTGACTAGTTTTCCAATTGCGAAATTCGCAGCTGGCGCGCGCGGGTCAGGATCGCATTCTCGATGTCATACGCGGTCTGCGAGCTGGTTTCCGCATCAATCCAACCACCGGCTTCGTCACGAACCTGACGGAAGGCGCTGACGGTCAGAGCATCGGCGCGAAGTCGCGTGTCCAGGATGTAAACGGTGAGTTTGAATCGCTCATTGGTCATCTGCGGATTGGCATACCAGTCCGTCACGATCACGCCGCCGAACGGGTCGACTTCCGACAGGGGCATGAAGCTGATCGTGTCCAGGCTTGCGCGCCACAGATAGCCGTTCACGCCGATGCCTTCGGGCTCCACCGTACGATTGCCCGCCAGCGGGTTGGGCAGGGAGGGAAGTCGCAGCCCGGACGACTCGGAGGATGAGTCTCCTGCATCCGCATTGCGCGATGCGCAGGCTGGAAGGGCAAGAATGGCGGCAGAGAGGATCAATCCAAGAATCCGACGGTCCGACATGTGCCGTGACTCCTTCGAAATAAAACGGCGAAAACGCACGAAAAACTGCAGGACGCGAACGCGCCTGAGAATGTGAGTGGTTTGTATAACACGCGAAATCGCGCGCGCCAGCGATGAAAGGCACCCGCCCGGGCGTGACAAACCTGCAACATATTTACGGGAACACGCGATTGGCCCTTCTCGGGTGCTTGACCAGACGCCCGCGCTCGCTTCCTTTAAGGCGCGACGTCCGGGGGGACGGGGCCGATCGGCGGGACCGCGAGATATGAAACGGACTTCCAGCGCGATAATCATCGCCGCTTTGTCCGGGACACTTGCGGGCCCGCCGGCATTCCCCCAGAGCGCTGATTTCCCAACTGATGATCCATTTGCGCTTGATGATGCTGGCGCACTGAGCTGGCAGGCGGATATTGGCTTGGTCCTGCTTGTGGGCGACACCCCATCCGACGATGTGACCTTGCTGGGCGATGCTGAGCTTGGCGTGGAATTTGAGACCTTTACCGATATGGGCCGCCGCTGGGGCTTGGTGTTGTCGGGTCGCGCCGAGCGTGATTTGCGGCCGGATGTCCAGGGCGGGCGCGTCGGAAACTGCCCGGCGGGTTCAGGCGATTGTGCGACTGTTGGCCAGCCGGGGGCGGCCGCGAGCCCGATCGCGTCGGACAGCGGGCTTTATAGTGCGGGCAATGGGTCGGGTGACCGGGTTCGCGGCATGATTTCCGAGGCCTACGTCTTCATGGATACCGGATGGGGTGAGGCCAGGGTTGGTTATGGTCCGGGCGCGGCCCGCCTTGATCCGGTCGGTGGGCCGGCAGCCGGGCGCTTGGTTCGGGCTGATGGCGGCCACCTTCTCGCGGCACCCCGACTGGCGATCCGGACTGAAACTGTGCATTCGGGGCATGATCCGAAACTGGTTTTCCGGTCAATTGCCCTGGGTCAGGAAAGCACGATTGGAACTTTTCGGTTGGCGGCGTCATTCACGCCGGAAGCGAGACAGTGCGGTGTGGACTTTTGTCCGCGCCAGACCCTGCCGGGTGGTCAGCTCGGTGCAATCAATGAAAACATTTCTGAACTCGCTGTGACCTGGGAGGTTCGCCGCGGGGAGCATGAATGGGCCATAAGTTTGGCGACGAGCCATGCCGGTCGTGTGCAAGCTATAGTCGGTTTCGAACCGATTTCCGGACTTGATGCTGGCTTGTCCTGGCGCTGGCAGGACTGGCGTGCCGGCGGGCGCTGGCGCCGCAGCAATAATGGTGTGTCGGGATCAGGTGATTACGAAGCGTTCTCTGCCTCATTGGGTTGGGAACAGGGCGACTGGCTGACGACAATCGAATATGCCGCCTACAGCGACGATTTCATCCATAGCGACGGGTCTGTCTGGCAGGCGGGGGCCTCGCGCCTTGTCGGTGACCATGGCCTGGTGGCCTTTGGCCTGCAAACCGCCGAGAGCCGAGAGCCGCAAAGTCTGGTCGGTGGCCGACTACAGATCGAGGATCGCAGGGCGATGGGTTTTGTTGAGCTCGGCTGGCGATACTGACAAATCGGCCACAGGACTCGTGATTCTTTCATCATGGCCGCAGATTCTGTTTGGGTCAGCAAGCCCCGCTGCGCTAAAAAGGGAAGGCATGAGGGAGAAGTGCAATGATCCGGCGGTTCAATCCGTTTGAAATCATTGGAAAAAAATCAACCGTGGCTGGCGTAGCCGCGGTTGCGATCCTGTGTGCACCTGCTGCCATTGCCCAGGAAGTTGCGACCGACGTCGACGCTGTGGCGCCTTGGTATGAAGCGTTCACCCTTTCGATGGCCGAGGCACCCACGCCGGAGCTGGAAGAAGATACGACCTATGATCTCGAGCTGGGCGAACGCTGGGGCGTGACGCTGGGTTTTCAGGATCGTGGTGATTCCCGCCTTGATGACGACCTCAGTGCCGGCGCATTTGTCACCTTCGGCGACCGTATCCGGTTGGGCGGCCAGGTTCGTTTTGCATCTCCCGATGACAGTTTCTTCGTACGCAATACGGACGATGAAGAGCGTCAGCCGGAAATCAAGTTCGAGTCTGCCCTGCGCTTTTGATCGCGCCGATGACCGCCACTCCTGAAACCCCTAATCCGACAAGCCGTTTGATGGTGCGCGCATTGACACCGCCCAACGCATAGACCGGCAGGTCTGTTTCCGCGATCCACCGCGACAGGGATATTGGCCCGATCGGGCGCCCCGCGCTCGGGCTCGCGCTTGGAAAGACGGTTGATACCAATGCAGCATCCACCCCGGCCGCGTTCGCCCGTCTAAGCGCCATTGGAGAATGGGCGGCAGCGGTAAATGGACGATGGTCTCCTCTGGCTCGGGCCCGGGCAGCCAGGTGCAGATCGCGTTCCGGCCAGTGAACACCGTCCGCGCCACAAATCCTTGCCAGGTCCGGATCGGCCGCAATCAGGAACATCAATCCCCGGCGATCCGTCACGGCGCGTGCCAGATTGGCCAATCGTTCCCGATGAGGATCGCCGAAGTGTCGATAGATGAGCCCGCTGCCAGGCGGCAGTGTTTGAGCAAGCGCAACCGGGTCGGCCTGGCGAAGCGGGTCGGTCATGGCGAAAAGGCATGGCAGATCGCAGGCTATTCCACCCCGCACTGCCAAGGCGGTGCTTGCCAATTTCGTCACTGCATCGTAGGGCGAGGCCATGGTTGATACCCCTGATATTGCCGCGCGACGCGACGGTTTGCTGGCCGGGATCCGGGACCTGGCGCGAGAGGCCGGGCGAAACCCGGAAACCATCAAACTGGTCGCCGTCTCGAAACGCCAGCCCGAAGAGCGGCTCGATGCTGCGCTGGCAGCGGGGCAGCGGGTCTTCGGCGAGAACAGGGTGCAGGAAGCACAGGCACACTGGGCGCATCGCCGCTCAGTCTTCCCGGATCTCGAATTGAGGTTGATCGGCCCTTTGCAGACCAACAAGACGGCCGATGCGGTAGCCCTCTTCGATGTCATCGAAACGCTGGACCGTGACCGGTTGGCAGCCAGTCTGCGCAAGGAATTTGACCGGCAGGGACGGGCGCCGCGCCTTTATGTTCAGGTCAATACCGGCGAGGAAAGTCAAAAAGCCGGTATCGTGCCCGCCGAATTGTCGGGTTTCATCGCCCGCATGCGGGCGGAACATGGTTTCACGATTGACGGGTTGATGTGCATCCCGCCGGTGGAACAACCCGCAGGGCTCCATTTTGCGCTGCTGGCGCGGCTCGCCACCGAGAACAATATTGTCAATCTGTCCATGGGGATGAGCGCTGACTATCCGACTGCAATCGCACTCGGAGCCACGTCGATCCGGGTCGGGACGGGATTTTTCGGGCCGCGCGAACCGTTCAGCTGATCATCAGCGTGTCGCCCGGTCTCGCTGCTGCCAGCAGCGCCCGGACATCCGCAGGCGCGAGGGCAACACAGCCTTCGGTGGGTTCATAATCACCGCGCTTGCAGTGCAGGAAAATGGCGGAGCCGGCGCCACTTGCCGGAGGGTCGTCATTATGGCCCAGGACCAAAATGATGTCGTAAAGCTCATCCTCACGCCAAAGCGCTTCATGGGAAGCTGGATAGGGGCGACGCACGGGCCGGTTATAGGCAGGGTCTTCCGGTGCATCGCACCAGCCGTCATCCGGCAGCAATGGACGGGACGGCAATGCGGTCTGTGGTGGTTCGACCCGGTCGGCCCGGTAAAGAACCCGGCGCAGTGGGTAGCAACCCAGCGGCGTTGCGCCGTCACCCTCACGCTTGTCTGACGCCTTCGTGACTCCCGAACGACCAATTGCAGCGCGTACCATATCGGTGTCGAGCGTGAGGCTGCCGATCTGACTGACTTGCCATTCCATATGCAGACCGTATCCGGGAAAGCGGTGGTCGGCGAGGGACATCAGGCACACAATGTGTACTGGCGTCCACTTCGCCTCCCCCACCACGGAGGTTTGTCCGCGGGTACGGACCTGCCATTAACCAAGCAAATTCGGGACCAGCTCGCAGCCAAGCCAAGACATGAGTTTTTGACCCAACCAGCAATTTCTGCCGGGCAGAATCTGCCGCCAGGCAGGAATTGCCTTGTGAAACGAAATAGGCATGATCAACGCATGAACGCGCAAAAAACCATCCTGATCGTCGATGATGACGATGACCTCCGCGAGGCGCTTGCCGAGCAATTCGCACTGCATGAGGAGTTCCGCACCCTGTCTGCAGAGACAGCTGGCGGCGGAATGACCATTGCCCGGAATGAGCGGGCCGACTTGATATTGCTTGATGTCGAGCTGCCCGACATGGATGGCCGCGAGGCCTGTCGGCTGATGCGAAAGAACGGGATCTCAGCCCCGATCGTCATGCTGACCGGACAGGATACCGACGCCGACCAGATACTCGGCCTTGAATCCGGTGCCAATGACTATGTCACCAAGCCGTTCAAATTCTCGGTGTTGCTTGCCCGGGTTCGTGCTCATCTGCGCAGTCATGAACAGAGTGAAGACGCGGTTTTCCAGGTTGGGCCCTATGAATTCCGGCCTGCCATGAAGCTGCTTCTGACATCTGACGAGAAGAAGATCCGTCTCACCGAAAAAGAGACCAATATCCTCAAATATCTCTATCGGTCAGGCGGCAAGCCCGTGCCGCGCGATGAGCTTCTGCATGAGGTATGGGGCTATAATCCGGCAGTCACGACGCACACGTTGGAAACCCATATCTATCGGCTGCGGCAGAAGATCGAGCCGGATCCTGCGCATGCTCGCCTTTTGGTCACTGAAAGCGGTGGCTACCGGTTGCAGAACTGATCCGGCCTAGTCGCCCAGTGTCAGCACGACGGGCGCGTGGTCGGAGGGTTTTTCCTGACTGCGCGTGTCTTCCCAGATCCGGAAAGCGTCGCGCCCGCCTGCCAGGGCGCGGTCGCGTGCGGCCGGGGCGGCCCATATGTGGTCGAGTCGGCGCCCACGATTGGCCTTGCGCCAGTCTTTGGCGCGATAGCTCCACCAGGTGTAGATCTTCTCGTCCATGGGGATGAGCTCCCGCGCGACGTCGGAGAACTGCCCGGCCTGACGGATGCGCTCCAGTGCCTCAACCTCGACCGGCGTGTGGGAGATGACCTTCAGCAATTGCTTGTGGGACCAGACATCATGCTCATGGGGCGCGATGTTGAAGTCTCCGACCAGCACGAGCGGTGCATTCTCGGCTGCACGTTCGGTGAAATAGCGTTCGATCCGGTCGAGAAATTCCAGTTTGTGGGCAAAGCGTGGATTGATTGTTGGGTCGGGTTCGTCGCCGCCCGCCGGAATGTAGAAATTGTGCAGTTCCAGACCCTCAACGCCGACTCTCTGGTGGCGAGCCTCGCCGCGAGGGCACAGATCGACATCGCCCAGCTCCTCCAGCGGGTATTTCGACGCGATCGCCACGCCATGCATGCCCTTCTGGCCACGAATGTGAAAATGTCGGAAGCCCATTTCCCGAAAGGCCTCTTCCGGGAATTGCTCTTCCAGGCATTTGATTTCCTGCAGGCAGAGCACATCCGGATCGGCGTCGCGAACCCAGTCGGCGACAAGCGGGGCGGCGCGCAGGCGGACAGAATTGATGTTCCAGCTGGCTAGGGTCAGGGGCATGGCGATCTTCCGGATAAGAGGTGAGGTCAGAGGATATTGTAAGTCGCGCCGGCGAGGCCGACCGGCCAGCGGCCGCGGGCAAACAGGCGCCAGCGTGCGAGGAATGGGTGTGGCGGTTCGTCATCCTCAGCCTCGGCGAGAATGACCAGGGCGGCCCCGTTTGCCGCTTGCGCGAGCGCGCCTGCGGCAGCATTGACCAGTGCCATGTCCTCGACATCGTCCATGGCGGCAGCGTCCTCGACAATGTCACGTGCGCTGTCACCGGTTTTCTGTGCGACCATGGCGAGTGCAGCCTGGACAGCTTCTTCGTCGAGCCGCTCAAGGACGCGCGAGACCAGGCCGGTCCGCAACATTTCCTCGGCTTCCCAGCTGACCGGGTCGCGGTCGAGAGTTTCGGCAGCGCCGGCGGCTTCCTCCCAATCTGACAGGGCAGCCGGTTCCGCGTCCGGAAACCCCAGCCCGTCGAGATAGGCGCGAGCCAAAACCAGCTCGCGCGCATCCAGCGGCTCGCCAAGACGGACGAACCATGAGTTGGAATTCAGGCTCTCCGCAAAGGCCTTGGCCTTGTAGAGAAGGGGGATTTCTTCGAGCAGACGCGGGATGTCAGCGTCGTCGGGGTCATCATGGAATTGCATGAGGGCTATTTAACCCTCAATCCGGCCGCGCAACAGGGGTGCGGGTGTCACAAGCCGTCGAAAGTGAAATTCTGGAGGCCTGAAACGAATTGCGCCCGGTCTCGAGGGGGGAGAGACCGGGCGCAAAGCCATGCGCTTGTCTGTCAGAGCGCAGCGCCGGGAGGGGATCAATCCGGCGCGACTGAGATAAGGATCCGCAAGCGGGGGGACGACGCCGATCCACTCTCTCTCAGTCAGCGTAACAATAACGCCACAGCGCTCGGGGTTTTACAAATAAAAAATGAGAAAGAAATTGCGTGTGTCCAAAAAACATCAGCTTTCTAGCGGCCACGCCTCGAATCACGGCGGTTCTCCGGCTCGGGGATGACAAAGAGGCGCGGGTTCAGCCGGATACCCGGTTGGACATCGGTCAGGCTCACCCGTGTGGTCTCGCCCAGGGCATCGGTCACAAACCATTCACGCAGTTCGTAATTTGGTTCGGCGAACACAAACATGATCTGCCCCTCCATCTCGCCACTGGTATCCTGCAGGGTGAGATAGAGAAAACCGTACTCACGCTCGATCGAGGTGATCTCGGCGTCTTGCGCGATGTCGATCTCCGGTTTCAGCAACCACCAGAGCGGCGTTGAGCGAAGCGGGATCCGGTCAACGGTCTCCAGGCCCCGGTCCTCGACCGCCACCGTCGTGCCATCGGCGATGATGCGGAGGGGGTTGGGCTCGTCATAATCCAGGCGCAGCCGCCCCGGGCGGGAAAGGGCAAGATTGCCCTCCGCGGCCGATCCGTCCGGCGCAATCTGGATAAAGCGCGAACGGAGCGTGTCGATCCCGTTGAGATAGTCATTGATGCCGGACAAGACCTGATCGCGATCCAGCTCGGCATTCTCGGTGGGCTCGGGTGAATCGGCAATCGCCGCCTCGGTGACGGCAGTTTCGGTCGGTGCGGGCGACGGGTCGGTCACCTGCAACAGGGCAAGGGAGGCAAGCAGGACAATCATCTCGACAAGCTGGCCCGGGATTGCGGCGTGAGCAAGGCCCGGATGTTCATGCCCGGCTCACGCGCACCCGGTTGGTCAGTCTGAGGTCGTCGGATAGGTCAACTGGTAGGCCGACAGGCGGGAGCTTGCCCAATGCGGAGCGAAGATGAAGCGCCCGTCTGGTGTTCCGCCGATCGAATTGAGCATGATCTCCTCATCCTCATATCCGTCCAGGACGACAACGCCGCCGGATTCTGACCAGTGCAGGAGGCGACCGCGCAGGTCGCTGAGCACCAGACCGCCGCGGCCATCGGTGACCACACCGTCGAGCGACCCTTCGCCGGTCAGCAGGACGGTATAGTCAAGCGTGTCCGGCTGGACGCGGACAAGATTTCCCACACCACCCGAGCAAACGACATAGATCCAGCCATCGACGAACTCGACACCATTGGCCGCTGTGAACGGATCACCTGAGAGCAATTGCCGCCAGCGTCCCTCTACCAGGCCGTAAAGCGCGCCGCCGCGAGTGTCGGTGACCCATATCCGCCCGTCAGGGTCGATTGCGATGTCGTTCAGGAATACGTCATCGCTTTCAAGCGTCCAGCGATTGAGTTCTTCGCCGGTCTCTTGGTCGAGCCGGACAATGTGCTGCCCGTCATCGACCATGTAGAGACTGCCGTTCTGGGATACGATGCCGAGCGGGTCGTCAAAGCCGCCTGCCCACCGGCCCTGCCATTCGCCAGTGACAAGGTTGAGGCGGGACACATAGCCCTGACCGGGTGGATCGGTCTCCTCGCCCTCGCCGGACTGGTTGCCGATATAGGCCCAGTCACTGCCTACCGGAACATGGACCGCTTCCGGCCTTTCGACCGTCTCGCTGCGCCAGATCTCTGTTGCGTGTGGCTCGGACTGCGCTGATGCCGCTTGCCCTGCCAGCGCGAGGCTGATGCCCAACCAGATAGCTTTCATGAACTTCCCCGTTATGTCCTTGCCCCCCGGCGCTTTGCATCATGCAAGCTGAGAAGGGACAGGCCACTCACGATGGGGTGAGGACAGTAGTACGCTAGTTTTCGGGGGCTAGGCGCCGTCACTTTCCGGCAGGAATATTTCCCGCCGCCCGGCATGGTCCGCCGGGCCGATCATGCCTTCTTCTTCCAGGCGTTCGATCAATGTCGCGGCCCTGT
>Ga0316204_10009502_pt1 | contig 12948 bp, 14 predicted proteins | sample 6monrhotite_MG_2_FD_205661 | JGI IMG/M metagenome (GOLD analysis project Ga0316204, IMG submission 205661) | Microbial mat bacterial communities from mineral coupon in-situ incubated in ocean water Damariscotta River, Maine, United States -... | ecosystem: Environmental > Aquatic > Marine >... | reverse complement strand
CGGTCTCCTTTTTTCTGAAAACTAGTTTGTGATTTGGCCTTTGTTTTTTGAACCGAAAACTGAAGGTTTCCTGATAATTTTTGTAGCGCTAGGTGTACATACACATAGAAACAACTCAGCGAAGCTGCCGGATTCCCTGGTAGTGCAAATACAAATTTTGAACCCTTTCTTCCGAAGAATAGGGGCTTGCCAGGTTTCTGCTTTACTTTATAAAACAAAGGAGTTACTTCCAGTTCTTGCAGTGCCCGTTCCACGAAGTCGTAATCGCCAACCGAGATGCCTCCAGAAACAAGAAGCACATCATACAACGCGATTGTTTGTTTGAGTAGCGAAAAAGTAGCTTGGTAATTATCGGCTACTTTGAAGATGGAGTGTTGTTCAAACCCCACGCTTTCTAGGGCATTTTGAAGCATGTGTGCATTGCTCTCATAAATTTGGCCATGCTGCAAAGGTTTTCCTGGAGATACCAACTCGTTGCCAGTTACAATTATGGCAACCGTTGGCTTTTTGTGAACAGTGATATCTGTTATTCCCAAAGAACTTAAAAAGCCTATGCCAGCTGCGTTCAGTTTTACACCTTTTTCAAGGGCGGTTGCTCCTGTTTTAATTTGTTCCCCAACCGCGCGAATATTTTCGTTTTTTTTTGGGATGGCAGTAATCGCAATCATATGGTCATTTCGGATTACTTTTTCCTGCATAATAACCGCGTCTGCACTAGCGGGAACTGGAGCTCCTGTAAATATCCGAACTGCCTCTCCAGGCCGCAGCACGGGTGCCGTATTATCGCCAGCTTGAATCTCACCCATTAGGGAGTACTCAAGACCATCATGTAAAGAAAGCGCATAGCCATCCATTGCTGATTGTCTGAAGGGTGGCATATTGATAGGAGATAGGATGTCAGAAAAGAGGGTATGACCCATTGCTTCAATTACTTTTTTCTGAATAGAATTTTGAAGTGGGCTTACCTGATCTTTTACAATTTGAGTAGCTTCAGAAACGGATATCATAGTATGATCGTTATATCCTAGTAAATATAACGACTAAATTTCATTCGCTCAGGCGAAAGTGGAGATTTTTTCTACGAAGGATTACTCTATTCTGAGGTAGTTTTCAGAATTGTAGCGGTTGCCTTTTTCATCCAAAGAAATTTGGCTGTAGGTGTTTTTGCCCATTTCCAGTTCAAATCGAAATACTTGGACCGTATCGATGATTTTCATCATTTGATTGGAAGCGTATTCTAACCGTTCTTCTAAAATGCCATCCTTGACAGTATAGCTTCCGTAGCCAAACCATTCGTTCGTGTCAGTAGGGTTATAGCGCGACCACATCACCTTGCCCTTGCTATACATTTTTACCTGCCGATAACCATTTAAATTGTAGAGCGTGTCTAGGATTTCATTATTTTCAAAAATATACTGATGCTCTAGGTTCCAAACACCTTCCAATGAATTGGCGGTTGGAGGGCTTTCGTTATGAGTTGCTGAAATGAAGACAAACAAACTCAATAGGCAACATGTCAATAAGGTTAATTTTTTCATATCTGAGAACGTTTAGGTTGATAACGAATCCTTTAACTCAATTAAGGTACGAAAAAAACTCCTTTCTTTGATAAAATTAAAGACTTACTTAGGGTTAGATAGGAATTGCTTTTTGAATTTGTTACCATCGTTTTAGGTGCCATAGACTCTTTAAGAATCAAAAGGGGTCAATGAAAGTTCAAAAAGCACGGTTGAACGAAAACCCATCTGTGCCAATGGATTTTTCTTTTATGTATGATATAAACGTTCTATTTTTGTGATGTTAAATAATTGATATATAGCATATTAATTAATTTATCATATTAATATATTGGTTAGTTTTGAAACCCCTAGTACGCTGAAACGCTGATAGGGGTTTTTCGTTTTTGATGTGATTCTGAATCAACACCAAATTCTGAGCCGTTGAAAATCAATAAGTAAGGATGACAATAAATCACAAAGCATCTATGTCAGCAATAGCCTCAATTCTCTTAAGATTTCTTTTAAATTTTGGCTATATTTCACCTAAAAAAGAACCATGATTCAAGATCTAATTTCTTCCAGAAGAGCCGTTTTTCCGGTTCAGTTTAATTCAGAAACCATTAGCCGTAAGGAAATGGACCAAATTCTAGAAGCTGCCAATTGGGCGCCAACGCATCGAAGAACAGAACCATGGCGGTTTAAGGTTTTTTATTCTGAAGCATCTCGCCTCGATTTGAGTAATTTTTTAGGAGAGACCTATCGTACAACTGCTTTGAAATATTCTGAAGTAAAACATAGAAAAATAATGGACAAGCCCATGCAGTCTTCCTGCGTTCTTGCTATTTGCATGCAGCGAGATTTGGGGGAAACTGTGCCAGAATGGGAGGAAGTTGCGGCTACGGCAATGGCCGTTCAAAACATGTGGCTCATGGCTCATGAACTGTCTATTGGAGCCTATTGGAGCTCCCCTTCCTTAAAAGACCATTTAGGAAGCCTTGTTACCTTAGCAGAAGGTGAGCAGTGCCTTGGGTTCTTTTATATGGGCAAATACTCAGAGGCATTGGCCAAGGGTCATCGCAATTCAACTATAGAAGATAAAACGGTTTGGCTTTAAATTAAAATGGGAAGTCTAGCTGGTCCCAATGTAAATACACCTGATAGAGGAACATCCCGAGGAAAATACAAGTAGCAAAAAACTTCATAAAAGTAGAAGCTAAAAACCCAAAGAATGAACCCACCGCTGCAGTAAAGGCCTTCGGACCCTTGGTCTCGTTAAAAACTAATTCACCAACCAATGCACCTAGAAAAGGGCCAATGAGTATCCCAAATGGAATGGGTGCAAGAATACCTACAATGAGTCCTATGGTTGTACCCCAGGCACCAGCGCTGCTGCCGCCAAATTTCTTGGTACCGATGGCGGGAATGATATAATCAAGCACATAGATAATAATAGCAACCGCACCAGTAATGCTAATGAAAACCCAATCAAAAGTAAGGGAAGGTGCTAGAAATAACACAATCAAACCGAGCCACGAAATAGGGGTGCCAGGAACAATAGGTAGGATGCTGCCGGCAATACCAATAAGCATTAATAGTAATCCAATAAAAACAAAAAGTAAATCCATATGCTCTGCATTGGACGTTCAAAAACAGCGTATGTTACATAATTTACAACTAAATAGTTAGTTTAAACTAACTATTTAGTTATATTTACACACCCGGTCTGGATCATGGATGGTAAAGACGGTGAAACATACGAACAAAAATAGAACAGTTATGAGAATAGTAGTAATAGTAGGCTTTCTGTTTATATCTATTGTCGGTCATGCACAAGCCGTAATGAACAACAAGGAAGAGGAAGGTGTAAAGAAGGCCTGTATGAATTACATAGAAGGATTTTATGAAGGCGACGCATCTAAGTTAGAAGCAGCCTTAAAACCCTCACTATATAAGAATGGGTATTGGAAAAATAAAGAGACGGGAGCCTATGCGGCTGCAGGGCAAATGACCTATGAAAAAGCCTTGGCCTATGCTAACAATGTGGCCGCAAAAAAGGAGTTTGCCAAGGAGGATGCGGTAAAGGTTGTAGAGGTGTTAGACATCAGTAACCACATAGCTGCTGCTAAAGTAAAAGCTTGGTGGGGCATTGATTATATGCTGCTTTCCAAAGAGGGCGATGTTTGGATCATCGAACAAGTACTATGGGAAGGTCCGCTGGAAAAATCACACTTAAACTAACCAACCAAAAAATATGAAACAACTAACGAAAGCGGAAGAAGACATCATGCAAATCCTGTGGGATTTGGGTGAGGGAAATGTCGCGGCAATTATTGAGGAGTTGCCAGAGCCTAAGCCCGCCTACAACACCGTTTCCACTATTGTACGCATTCTTGAAGGGAAACATTTTGTTGACTACAGGAAAGAGGGCAGAGGCCATGTCTATTTTCCGAAGGTAAAAAAACCAGAATATAGTAATCAGTCCATCAATAAGTTGGTAGATGGTTATTTTCAGGGTTCATTTAAGAGCATGGTGTCGTTTTTCATGAAAAAGAATGACATTGACATCCATGAGTTGGAAGGCATTTTGAACGATATAAACAAAGAGGAAAAATGATACATTACATCGTACAAACCATCGTATTTCAGCTACTGTTTTTAATAGTATATGATCTCTTTTTGAAGAAAGAAACCTTTTTTACTACCAATAGGGTCTATTTGCTTGTCACTCCCTTATTGAGCTTTTTGTTACCCCTAATAGAGATAGCTGCCATCAGAGAAAGTATCCCGAGTCAATATGTGATTCAACTACCAGCTGTCATGATTGGAGAATCTTCTCCGGCGTTGGGATTGGAGGCCACTAGTGCCGTAGAAAGTATTTTCAGCTTGCCCAACTTATGGATCGTTGGGGGTTGTCTTAGTCTGCTATTTTTTGGATATAAATTGAGCCGAATCTTTACAATGAAAAGAAAGGGTTCCCTCTCAAAATTCGAAAAGTTCAATATCATTAGGTTACCGGGCACTACCGTGGCTTTTACCTTTTTCCGAAATATATTCCTAGGTGCAGACCTATCTGAAGCGCAACAAAAGAACATTCTATTGCATGAAAAAGTACATGTTGTGGAATACCATACGGCCGACTTGCTGTTTTTTGAAGTATTGCGCATTCTGTTTTGGTTCAATCCAATGGTCTATGTGTATCAAAAACGAATGACCGTGCTCCAAGAGTATATTGCGGATCGTCATGTGGCTGCTAATCAAAGTCGCAAAGAATACTATCAAGACTTATTATCACAAATTTTTGGCACCTCGAACATTTCGTTTGTCAATTCATTTTTCAATCATTCATTAATCAAAAATCGAATCATTATGTTACAAAAATCAAATTCAAAGCGAGTGCTTAAACTGAAGTACTTATTAGTAATTCCAATGGTTTTAGGGATGCTATTTTACACATCCTGCTCCGATGGAACCGATGCAAATGCACTTAAAAATGAGGCTAATTTAGAATCATCGACGGATACAGAAGTCATGAACAAAATTAATGAACTCTCTGAAGCCATTATGAAAAAAGGCAACTTAACGGATGATGAGATGAGGGCTTTAAAATTTTTGGCGACAGAAGCGCAGCCAGGCGATAAAATCTATGAGTCGGTAACCGACTTTTTGAATGACTCTATTTCATTTTCCGAAGAAAGAGAACCTTTAACTGATATCCCCTACGCGGTAATTGGCAAGGCACCTGTTTTTCCTGAATGCGACGGAATGACGAACGAGGCCGGAAAGAAATGTACGAGTAAAATGATTTCAGATTTCGTAGCAGGATCGTTCAATACCAAGCTGGCAAATACGACTAACTTGGAAGGTAGACAGCGCATTAGTGTGCAGTTTAAGATTGACAAAACGGGTCAAGTAACCAATGTAAAAGCGAGAGCAGCACATCCTGTATTAGAAGAGGAGGCCATCCGATTGGTGCAAAAATTACCAAAAATGATTCCGGGAGAACACAAAGGAAAAGCGGTATCTGTAATCTATTCGTTACCTATAGTTTTTGTTGTAGAATGAAGCGAAGTTATTTCATAGTACTATGCTTTTTCTATTGCGTTCAGGCCTCTTCACAAAATGAAGGGGCTTTGGTTCTTGGGGACCAGTTGTATGCAATGGGCAATTACAGTCAGGCGATCACTCAATACCAACAAGTGGAAGGTGCTTCCCCGAAAATTGCAAAATGTTATGAGGCCTTAGGTAACTCCGAAAAGGCTTCAGCCTACTATGAACTAACACTTTCTTCAACACCCGAAGCACTGCTTCCCAAATATAATTTTGGAAAACTATTACTGAAAACAGCACAATTTGAGAAGGCGGATAGTTTGTTTTCAATTCTTGAATTGAAGGATCCCTACAATCCAAATTTCGCTTATCACAGGGGCCTAGTAGCGGAAAGGCGAAATGATTCCACTGCCGAAGATCACTTTATGCGTGTCATAGCACTCGATGAAGCGCACCAAAACGCTTTATATAGGCTTGGTAAAATGCTTCTAGAAATGAGGCGATTTGACCGGGCTAGAGGCTATATCGATGCAGGTTTAGCTACTGAGCCAAATAGCATCCGATTTATTAATTTGAAAGCGCTGATGCATTTCGCTGAGAAGGACTATCACAGAGCCTTGGCAGCGTACATGGAATTAGTAGCCCTTGGACAAAGCACCGTTCAATTACATGAAAACTTGGCTACTTCATATCGAAATACCAATCAATTTGAAAAGGCATTGGAACAGTATACCATTTTAATAAATGAGTACGACGATCAAATTCCGGAATGGCATTATGGCCTTGGGATCACCTATATGTCTTTAAAGAACTATGAAAAATCTCGACGGCATATTGAAATAGCCATACTCTTAAAAGACCTTCCAATCGAAGACGAATTGATGTCGCTATCGTATTTGTTTAGTGCAAAATTGGAGTATCGAAAGCAAATGGAGGTACTCAACCGCGTTGTCAATAAGTATCCATCCAATGAACGAGCGCAGTATTTTTTGGCAGCAGCTGCGGATAATTATTACGAAGACAAGAAATTGGTCATTCCTTTTTATGAAAAGTATCTCAAGAAATATGGGGAAACAGGTCAATTTAGGGAGTATGGGAATCAACGACTCAAGGATTTAAAAACGGGAATCCATTTTAATGGGGAATAAACCAAATCCAAATCTTAGTCTGACTTACTATTTCTATTCCTTCTAAAATTTGTACTTTCGACGGGTACTTTTCACTGACTATGAAGCGCCTAAAATTTTTACTCCTCCTTTTGTTGGCAACCTCCTGCCAGTACTTTAACACGGAGAAAATTTCTTCGGAAACTTTTTACGAGGAAGAAATTAAGGCGATCGAGTGGGACCAAGTAGATCAGTACCCTGCCTTTAAAAGTTGCGCTAACTACACCGAAAAAGCCGAGCAAAAAGAGTGTTTTGAATCTACCCTAGGTACCTTTGTTTCAGATTTTATAAGAGGTAAAAATGTAGTGACGCATGCAGATTTAAACAGCACGGTGCAATTGGATTTTATCATTTCCAAATCGGGCGCCATCGACAGTCTCCAAATTGTAATGGATTCATTACTACTGAAAAAAATTCCGAAGTTAAAAGATTGGTTAACCCATAGTATCGATTCACTACCTCCCTTAGAGCCAGCCCTAAAAAGAGGAATTCCAGTAAAAACAAAGTTTACCTTGCCCGTACATATTCAGTCTGAAAAAACTACAAACTAAATTTATAACCAACGCTAAAATCGACGGTAAAATCGCCGTTGTCTTCCAAGTTCAAAGCAAAAATGTCATTATAAGCTACGGTCAAAAAACCATTTCCTAAAGGGATATCTGCACCCAATCCGAGCGCGAACGGTGCCCGAAAATTTCCTCCTGAACCTGAGATAGCATCCTCGGGATCACCATCCCCATTGGGGTCGTCGATATCTTGAGTAATGTACACATAGTCTGCGAACTTCGTATTGATATAGAGATCTACTGCATCCGATTTGACAAATTTGAAACGATAGTTCAAAGAGATTTGTGTGGAGGAAAAGTCGTAATCACTCGTTGCAAACAACTGTCTTAGCTGAACCAACATACTATGTCTTTTGAGTTTTACTTCATCAACAATTTCCACTTCTGCACCTATTTGTGGGAGCAAGGTGTTATCAGGATTGGAGAAGAAAGGGTAGTTGGTCATTCCTCCAAAAAATCCTAGTCTGGCTTTCAATTTTGCCTTGGGAGGCAAGTCGGGATAGTTGGGATCTACTTTTTGGTTGTATTCAGAAAAGAACTCTTTTAAACTGGGTAAGGTTAATTTTACCTTGTCGGTGGACATCCCTTGGTCCTTAGTTTGTGATTGAAGTACTTGTTTGTATTCTTCTTGAAACTCCCCGTCAATTTTTGTGTTGATTAAAGCGGTGAGGTCAGTTCCTTTTTTAGAAAAGTACTGATACGTTCCGCCCTTGGTGGTCCAAAGCAAAGAGAGAGTTCCCTCTATTTCAGTACTGAGAGAATATTCTTTTCCATCAATCGTATAATTGGTTTGCGCATAAAGGCTAAGGGAGCAAGCAAAAGCCAAAAGTAGGAGTAGGCGTTTCATAATATTCTGATTTGGTATAGCTAAAGGTAAAAAATTTTTGGTAACGCACTATTTTTTAAAGGTGCGTCCTTTCCATTCATAGGAACCACTCAAACTATTTATTATAATCCAGAGCGTGATGGGTGGGTAAACAACCGCAATCAGTATAAATTGGACAACGGAAAATGGTCTGTATAGCAAATGACTTGCGATCCGCAATAAACTTAGGTCTACAGCAACTTTAAGGCCAAGGAGAATCCCTAGTAAATAAAGCGGAGAGCTATCCCAAATAGAGACAAAAATGCTCGTTAAAAAGGCGAGATTTCCTAGAAACACGATGATTCCTAAAATTTTAGAAAATGGTTTTTTTTGTTGTGATGTTTTACTCGCCCAGCGGATGCGTTGCTGAACAACTTGAGCCCAACTTTGCTCAGACCTAGTTCGTACTACCGCATCTTTATTATTTAGATAGTAGGTTGTATTTGGATAATGCGATTGCACCTTCTCCAATAAAAAAATATCATCACCACTTGCAATGTGATCGTTGCTAGCAAAACCTTTTATCGCATTAAAAACCGATTTCTGGTAGGCTAAATTTGCTCCATTGCATAATAGGGGTTGTTTCCAGCCGAAGCTCCCCATGGTTGCCCCCTGAAGGCTCAGCCCGTCAAGAAATTGAAATTGTTCAACGAAGCGCCTTCCACTTGGATACACTACAGGTCCGCATACCATCATGGGAACTTCTTTGTCTATGATCTGATCATACGCAGCAAGCCAGTTTATTGGCAACACACAGTCTGCATCGGTGGTGACAATCCAACCGTTTTTCGCGGCTGCAATTGCAGTTACGATCGCGTCCTTTTTAGGTGAATTTGATTTTCTTTTATTCTGAAGAATAGTAATCGAGAGTTCCGTCGTTTGTATATGAAGTTTTATTAATTGCTCTCCATTATCTTCCGAAGCGTCATTCACAAAGATGACTTCAAAAAGCTGCCTTGGATAGGCTAATTTTTCTAGTGATGCGAGCAGGTCTGGAAGTTGATTTTCTTCATTTCGGAAGGCAATAATGATCGAAAATTTGGTGACGGGAGTGGCTACTGAAGTCTGGTATCGAGTCAATCGGAGTGCCCCAAAAATAAACCAACTAATCGCTGGCACATAAACCAATCCAATAATCAAAAGAAGAAAAATCATACTCTTTTAAATGTGATTACGTAGAAACTGCCCCAAATCGCAGGCAACACAAAATTGAGTAACCACATAGCCAATATGGTGCTTAGTATGGTGATTTCTGAAACTCCTACCTGCGAAAAAAGCCAGAGTGCCACACCACCACGAACCACTACATCTAGAATAAAAAGAGAGGGAATTATCGAAACTAACAGGTACATCACGAAAATAATAGGCATTGCTGTTCCCAAGGAAATGGGCGCATTAAAGAATTTCAGCAAAAGAAAAAACAAGCTGCTAAAAACGATGTATCGAAGTAATGAATAGCAAGTGGTTTTGATTTTTACAGCACGAGGAATTTTTCGAAAATAGCGGATGATATTGTTGACCGTCAACCCTTGTATCATAATTTCTTTGGTGCGATGTTGGTAGGCGAAAACCGAGATGAGTGCCACTGCTAGTAGCACTATTGTCGTGTTCATTGGGGAAAAAGAAAAATTAAAATAAGATGCTGTCATGAGCAGTCCCACACCACCTAATACCGTCGTAACCATCATTTGAAGCGTGTTGGAAAAAAAATTCACCAAAAGGATTTGCTTCTGTTCATTCCGCGGATAATAAATTGCTTTGGCACCATAGTCCCCAATCCTATTAGGCGTTGCCAAGGAGACCGTAAGTCCTGCCAAACTCTGCCTCATGGCTTCCTTAAAATTAATTATTTTTATAGGGGAGACGACGGTCCGCCATTTTAGAATTTCAAATAGCCAATTGACTCCAGCCATGCAAATAAAAAGGATCCACCAAGGCCATCCATCTTGGCTATTATCGGTTATGTTTTGAATAAAATATCGAACGTTTAGGTTCGCTCCCGCATGCAGTTTTTGGTAGATATACCCAAAAGTTAGGCTTAGTATCAAAACTTTTAGGGCAATCAAGCCATAATGCTTAGATTTGTGTGAAAGGGCTATCATCAAAAGCTAAATTACACATTTCCTTCCAAGTCTAATGGATACATGAAAACAGAGCGAATTATATTAGGCATTGATCCAGGAACCACGATAATGGGTTTTGGACTTATTAAAGTGGTAGGCAAGAAAATGGAATTTCTACAGCTTAATGAGCTTAAATTGTCCAAATATGACGACCACTATGTGCGCTTGAAGCATATCTTTGAACGTACCATTCAGCTTATTGACACCTTCCATCCTGATGAAATTGCAATTGAAGCGCCGTTTTTTGGAAAGAATGTGCAATCCATGCTCAAGTTGGGCCGAGCCCAAGGAGTGGCGATGGCAGCCGGTTTGTCAAGAGAAATTCCCATCACTGAATATTCTCCTAAGAAAATTAAAATGGCCATTACAGGCAATGGTAATGCCTCTAAAGAACAGGTGGCCAAAATGCTTCAAAGTACGCTATCACTAAAAGAACTTCCCAAGAATTTGGATAGCACCGATGGTTTGGCAGCTGCGGTCTGCCATTTTTATAATGGTAGCAATCTAGACACTGGTAAAAGCTACAGCGGTTGGGCTGCTTTTGTAAAGCAAAACGAAGGACGAGTAAAGAAGTAGTTTGTTAAGAGATTTTTATCTAATCAATATTGTAGTCGATTTATGAGTGTTTCCGAAGTAAAATTTTCTCAGAGTTAATGGCTGGAATTTACATACATATCCCTTTTTGCAAGCAGGCTTGTCACTACTGTGATTTTCATTTTTCGACCACATTGAAACATAAAAAGCGAATGGTTGATGCCATTTGTTCAGAGTTATTACTTCGGAAAGATGAAATTCAAGAGGAAGTGCAAACCATCTATTTTGGCGGAGGTACGCCTAGTTTGCTTTCTTCGGAAGAGATTGAACAACTTTTGGATGCTGTCTATGAACACTATCAAGTATATCAATTTCCTGAAATTACCTTGGAAGCCAACCCAGACGATTTATCCGAAGCAGTTATTGAAAAACTAGCCGAATCAAAAATTAACCGCCTCAGCATCGGAGTCCAATCCTTTTTTGAAGAGGACCTTAAATTAATGAACCGCGCACACAATGCTGAGGAAGCCATACGCTGCATTGAACTTTCAAAAAAGCATTTTGAAAACTACAGCATTGATCTAATTTATGGAATCCCGAATATGACTGAAGGTCGTTGGATGGAAAATGTACGAAAAGCGTTGTCTTTTGAGGTGCCTCATATTTCTTGCTACGCACTCACGGTTGAGCCCAAAACTGCCTTGCATAAGTTTATAGAAAAAGGAGTCGTTCCACCGGTTGATGACGAGCTGGCCCAAAAACATCACGAATTACTCGTGGAAGCAATGGAGCAGGCGGGTTTTGATAATTACGAGTTTTCTAACTTCGGAAAACCAGGGTTCTATTCTGAAAACAACATGGCCTATTGGCATGGCGAGTCTTACCTTGGTGTGGGGCCATCAGCGCATAGTTACGATGGTGAAAGTCGCAGTTGGAACGTTTCGAATAATTCCAAATACATGATAGCGATTGAAGATGAAAACTTACCACTGGAACGAGAAGCCTTAACCAAGCAAGACCAATACAATGAATACGTTATGACTCGTTTGCGAACCATGTGGGGAATTTCATTGGAGGAAGTAACGGAGCTTTTTGGAGCGGAATATTATGATTACCTGCTGCAACAAGCACAATCACTAATAGAGAAACAATTGCTGTTTTTGGATGACGAAATTCTAATAGTGACGAGAAAAGGCAAGTTTTTAAGCGATGGAATTGCCAGCGATTTGTTCAAGCTACGATAGACAAAACAGCACTAAAATTAGGAAATAACGAGCTTTCTCGTATATTGCAATCGTGAAATGCGACCTACAATTGCAAAATAACAGCTATACAATAGACCTGTCGAAGCCCCTTGATATCTCTATTCCGCTGCAGGCAACGTCCAAAAACCCCGAAGCTTGGTATCTTACCAAACCTCGCATGGAACCTGTGGTAATCGATGATTGGGTGGCAAGCGTGAAAGCAGGCGCTTCGGTCAATTTCAACAATATTTTCTTCAATCCTCATGCACACGGTACACATACCGAATGTGTGGGACATATTTCAAAAGAATTTCATTCGGTAAATAAGGTTTTGAAACGATTTTTCTTTACTGCGGAAGTGATTTCAGTCAACCCAAAAAAGAAAGGGAAGGACAGTTATATTTCAGCTTCAGAAGTAAAAAAACTACTGAAAGGAAAACAGCCGGAGGCCGTTGTGATTAGAACGCTCCCAAATCAAGCCGCCAAAAAATCAAAAAAATATTCGAATACCAATTGGCCCTACTTAGAAGAGGACGCTGCCTTATACCTGAGAGACTTGGGCGTAATGCATTTGTTGATAGATTTGCCTTCTGTCGACAAGGAAAAAGATGACGGAAAGCTATTGGCACACCGAGCTTTTTGGAATTACCCGAATAAGACAAGAACGGATGCCACCATCACTGAATTTATTTACGTCTCTAATCGAATTAAAGACGGACACTATATCCTTAACCTCCAAATCGCTCCGTTTGACAACGACGCGACACCAAGTAAACCCATATTATATAAAACCATAGAAACTTAGGAAAACCCCAAATACGATGAGAACTAGAACCCCCCTGCTACTGCTCTTCAACCTACTATTATGTCACTTTGTAACTGCGCAAGATTACGAACGTGTTGA
>Ga0316204_10009501_pt1 | contig 12949 bp, 11 predicted proteins | sample 6monrhotite_MG_2_FD_205661 | JGI IMG/M metagenome (GOLD analysis project Ga0316204, IMG submission 205661) | Microbial mat bacterial communities from mineral coupon in-situ incubated in ocean water Damariscotta River, Maine, United States -... | ecosystem: Environmental > Aquatic > Marine >... | reverse complement strand
ATCTTTAACCAAAACTAAATATAGAACTGCCGGTATAAGTGCCCCATACATCATTGAACCCATATGCCCAGCAAAATATGTCGTCAAATAAAAAGTGCCGCTTACAGAAACAACTGATGCCATCGCAGAAGCGATTGGCCTCATACCAAACGCATCTTTTGATAGATAAAAAATACCCACCGCCATCAAAATCAAATTAAGCAGTGCCTGCACCAACAACGTGTCAAGCCCCCATCTCTCATAAAAAAGCGCGGACCAAAATGCAAGGCTGCTATATTGAAAACGGAATTCATCACCCGCATACCACTCTTTGTATGAATTAACTTGCACTCTTGTAGACAAGGTACCCGTAGCCTCTGCGAAGTCATACCAAGTTGTATCACCAGATGCCTCACGCAAACTAAATGGACGATGATCCAATATCAGGCGGCTAACGTATGCATCTCTACCATTAAGGCCATCTTCCATGTCGTAATTGCCTGAATGCCAATATGCGCCCCAACCCGATAACAAATAGGGCCATGCGGCCAACATAATAACAGTCAGACTGATTGCCACTGGGTAAACAAGATCTTTCGAAATACGGCTCCATTTAGTGACTTGGATTTGTGCTTGAGAATAATTTTCTTCTCCGTGCCCATTCATTCGCGATAGGCTGCGAATGAATGCCAAAACAAAAGGAAGCGCTACTGTCGAAACCGCCGCAATAACCGCTGAATCAACTTGCATATAGAAAACAAAAAATGCAATTAGTGTGTATGCATAACCAATATGCAACACAAGTTTCATTGCACCTTTATTCGCACGCGTTGCGTATACCAACAATGCGCCCGATATGCCGCAAACAAACAACATCCCCAGCAGTATTAATAATATTTTCATTGTTTGCTCTAACTAAACAACCACCGGCCAAAGCCGATCGGTTTGAATTACGAACGAAAGTCCGGATACCATCTTGAAACCATCATTCGCCTTCGGCTAAATGCGATGATCTAATACGGCTCTATCATTGCTTCCGTCACCTGGGCTAGCGAGGCAAAAACACCCTCTCACCCAAAAACTCCCACCCCAAAGCCTCTTCTTCATGCGCGGAAACTCTTCAAACAATTTGATCGAAGTCCGCCAATCAATCTAGCTCACAATCTTACTTAACAACAAGTTCGACGGACAGCTCACCGGCATATCCGCGTGCTCCTTGCTCACCATGCTCTTAACTATCCCGATCAAAATACAGCAGGTCTATTTTACAAAATATCGAGTTCGCTCCGCGAACCCAGCACCTTGTAGTGGCATTTCGTTTCTCACACAATACCATATTCAATTTTAAAGCCATATTACTTCCATAATTGAAATCTACACCCCCCTTCGGGCGACATATATTTCAATTAGAATCAGTAGCTTAATACTTGTTATTGATAATTTATCTGATCATTTTGACACGAAGAATAATCTAACTTAGATAGGCATTCCCATTTTGTCTCGGATTCTCCACCACAGATCGGTGACAACATGCTTGCGCAAGTAAGGAGTAACGGCCAGGTATATTTCTTCATCAGAAGGAACCCTGCCCAGCAAGCGCTCCCGAATTCTGTTCATTTCTTTAACACCCGTGCAGGATATTTCTGCTGAAGTTTTTTGCTGCTGATGAATACGAAATCCGCCCAAAAAACGCGGCAATCTAACGAAGCATGCACCCGCTTCGCGGAAACGAATGAGCAAATCCCAATCCATTGCAAAACGAAATGACTCGTCAACATGACCACCCGCCTTATCCCAGATACTTCTACGCCAGAACAATGTCTCCTGCGGAATATAATCCGCCCAAGCTAACACCTTGTTATCATGAGGAGGTAACATCCAGCGACCAATTTGTTTATCTTTTTCGTCGATTAAAATACGGTGTCCGTAGACCACATCAACATTAGGATGGCGGTTAAAGTAATCAGCCACATAGCTCAACGATCTGGGATACAAAATGTCATCCGAATTCAGCCATGCCATTATTTCCCCTGAAGTCTTGGCTAGACCCAAATTAATTGCTTGAGACTGACCTCCATCTTGGCATGACTCCCAACCGATTAGTCTATCGGCGTAATTTTTTAATATATCTACCGTGCCATCTTTAGACCCCCCATCCTGAACAAAGTATTCCAGATTAGGATAGTTTTGATCCAGTACGCTCTTTAACGTTCGCTCAATAAATTCACTCTGACCGAAAGAAGGAGTAACAATGGAAATTTTTGGATAATGCTTAAGCTTGATAGGACGAGAATAATGCGCAGGGAGATGCAATTCTCTTGGCCCATGCTGGATCAGATGTCCAAGCCTAAATGCTAAAGTAGCTTTGAGCTTATGCTTACCTCTTTTTACTAAAGTAACTGCTCGTTTCATTAATATTCCCTTTTTTCTAGCCTATTTGAGTTGCGCTGCTCGCATGTAACTGTTTAATCAGCCCCTGTATAACAGCTTCTTTCTCTACGCAACTTTGGGTCATCTGCGCCAATGCTTTTTCTTTACTTTGGATCTCAACTTCTTTACTTTGGATCTCAACTTCTTTACTTTGGATCTCGGCTTCTTTACTTTGGATCTCAACTTCTTTACTTTGGATCTCAACTTTTTTACTTTGGATCTCAACTTCTTTACTTTGGATCTCGGCTTCTTTCTCTTTGGAGCTTTGAGTCATCACTACCAATGCTTTTTCTTTACTCTGGATTTCTTTTTCTTTTTCACTTACCATTTCTTCAAAGTTAATTGTACGCGATGTCTGATACATTTCCAAATCAACAGTTCTAGATCCAGTTAAAGTGTTTTTCTTTGTATTTTGCGCATTAATTACACTCTTCAACAATGGCAAAATTTTTCGTGCTGAATCAATTTGTCTTTGCTGGACTTCACTCTGCCCTCTCAATTCCACCGCAGCATCACCGCCCAAAATCTGCTTTGCATAGACATGATCAAGCAACCCCGCAAGCTCGCGGGGTGATTTTGGGTCAAAGTAATGCACATTTGAAACAGCCTGCTCACGATGAATCTCCAGATCAGATGCTATCACTACCTTCCCCAATCCTCTTGCATCTTCCATAACAGTACTCCAACCCTCATAAAGAGAGGGCTGGACCACCCCAAGTGAGCGGCGCATCAGTTGAATTTGATCAACACGCGGTATAAAGCCAAGGAGCGAAATGCGATCATCAATCCCATGATTCTTGATAAGTGATTTCAGCCCCACAACCCAATCCTTATTTCTATAGTCTTCTTGAGTTCCGGTACAAACAAGGTTCACCGGATATTTCGTTTGCGCCATTGCACGGAATAACGTGTCGTGATTTTTATGCTGCCAAAACTGATTGCAGCAAATTAAATATCGCTCAGGCAGATGATAGCGATTTACAATTTCGGCAGGATTTTGCTCAAGAACCTCCTTGTCAAAGCGCGAGAAGAACGGCACAACAATCACCCTCCCCAAGTATGCGGGATAATACTGCATCAAGTCTTTTTTAACGACTTCGCTGCTGACCACAATGTTTTCAGCCGCCGCCATTACGAAATTCATCGTCGTTTCACGTAGCACCCAATCTGTCTCGGAAAATAGCTGTGGTAAGGCTCGGTGCTGAAAGTCTGGTATCCAGCTGACGAAGGGGAAGCCCGGTAAACAATTGGAATTAATTGGAAATATCACATCGATATGGTCGATAACTTCCTGAAAGGCCTTAATCGAACGAACTTTACTCAAAATTTCGTTCGGCAGCACTTCTACGCTTACGCTTCCGATAACGATGAACCCATCCAGTAAATTTAATATATAACCATGTAGAGGCAAATCACTTGCATGTAACTTATCAACAAGCAAATATAGTTCAGGCTGCTCATCCTGAGGCATCGCACGAAATGCACGAATAGTTGCCTCCAGATATGTAATCCCCCCATGCCAGTGAGTCCCACCAATCAGAGGGATGCCAATTCGCATAATCATCTACCCTCTCTATATTCACGTTTAAATTCGTTACATGCCCGATTTATCCCATCTTCTAAGCTCACAACTGGTTTAACACCCATACTTTTAGCTAATGTAGTATCAGAAAGCATTGCCTGTGGATTATGAAAACTGGGCTTTCCCGTGAATACATATTTCAGGTGAGGAGCCAATTGTGCAATGAGTAACTTTACTAGTTCGACCAATTTCGTTGGCCTACCAGTACCCAAATTAACTATACCTGTTCGCCGCTGCTGCACTAAATGTACAACACCTGCCACCATATCATCAACGTGGATAAAATCACGGATCTCATTACCTGTGCCGTTAATTTGCAGCGTATTAGAACTGGTTACAATTTTTCTGCAAAGATCAAAAACAACCTGTTTTTTTAGACCTTCGCCATAAACGGAAAACGGGCGAACTACCAATGTTGCCATACCAAATTGGGTTGCATATTGTTCTACAATTAATTCAGCCAACCACTTGTTATAACCATACACAGAAATAGGTTGCTGATTGAGTGTTTCAGCTAATGGAACTCCATTGCGGTCACCATATACAGAAGCACTTGAAATGAGGATGAAGGCCGTATTTTTTGAATGTATCCGTATCGCCTCCAGCATTTCTGCAACGCTATTTGCTGTATTGAGGTAATCCTGATGTGGTGTTTCCTGCGCTTGGTATACCGTACTAGTGCCAACACAATGAATGAGAGCATCAGGCCGCTGATCAACCAGCAGAGGCGTAAGCGCCTCTTTTCTTATATCCATCTCAAAAGCTGAAAGAGTTGGCGGAAGCTGAACCTGCGACATTGCATGCCTGCTTAGCGCCAGCACATCATTCCCTCTTTCCGCCATGCCCTTTGATACAGCAGAACCAATAAAGCCGTTAGCACCAGTTACAAATATCTTCATTAAATTTTATTTACTGCAAAAGCAATTCCGTATCCAGTCTCAACATACTCGTAAGTCAACAAATTGGGATGCACTGCGGTAGCGCGCTGCCAGCAATTGAGCAAATAAGGATGCGCTGGATGTGAAATATCATCAAAAACTAAAATCCCTCCAGGAGCAAGACGCGGAATTACGTTACACAGATCCGCGTAGGCCCCCGCTTCGGAATGATCACCATCAACCGTAATCAAATCAAACTTCAAATCAGGGTTTTGTTCGAACAACGAAGGAATCAAACTGTGGCTACTACCGTTCATAAAAGCCACCTCACCAACGTGTCCATGCTGTCGTAATTCATTGGAAACGAAGTCTGGCCCGGGATTCTCCATCCCTGCGTAGTTTTGCATCCACATATCGCAAGCCACAATGTTAACACTTGGACAACCTCTCGCCACTACTGCACAGGAGCGTCCGCGACGGACACCAATTTCCAAATAATTTTTCGGCTGATGTAATTTTGCTGCCGCATAAAGAACATTGACAATGTCCAGATGCCACCAAGCCTCCCCAAACTTATTCATTGCAGCCCGGTAGTATTGGTCGACTTGTATTACATAATCGTCCGAAGCCAAGGTCGCATGGAACGGAAGAATCTCATCCCAAGTTGCTTGTAAAATCGCATACCGTGCCAGTGTGGCTGGATTCACATATTCCGTGTTATAGCGGGCAAAAATATCACTCGATTCTGTCATGTTATGTCCTATATTTAGAGAGCAGAGTTCTGTTGTGTGGCTTGGCGGAAAGCATTAAGTGCCATACTCAGCTCCTGAATCACAGTTTCTTTCTCCTCAAGCCCTTTGTTTGCTGCACTGAGTTCATTTTCCAGAAGCTCGTTCATTTCTTTTAGCTCCAGAGTCTTCCCACTAGGGGTTCTCATTTTCTCTTGCATGTATTGAATCGCAACATTTTCATTTTCCTTAAAAGGAATGATTCCCACACCTTCCATGTAGAGATAATCAAGTGCAGATTCAAAAAAACCTCTCAGTGCATCTTCAGGTGAACAGACAATTGGCTCTTCGTGAATATTGAACGAGGTATTTACCAACACCGGACGACCTGTGAGTTTTTGATATTCGGTCAATGTCGCATGTATCAAAGGGTTGCACTCGGCAGTTACCAATTGCGGGCGCGCCGTACCATCAACATGCACGACGGCCGGACAGAGTGACTTTAATGAATCGGTACAGTTCACAGTTACCGTCATGAACTCAGCTGCATGGCGCACTCGATCAATATTCAAGTAGCAAGCATCAGCATCCTCCATTCGCCCAATAGGGGCAAACGGCATAAACTCGGTTCGATTCAACCGTTCGTTTAACAAACGGTTAATATCCGAGTTCGCAGCGGAAGCAAAAATTGAGCGATTACCTAAAGACCGTGGCCCGAATTCCATCGCCCCTTGAAAAACTGCTACAACAGCACCCTCGGCAAGTAAATCCGCGATGCGGAATGCGGGATTCGCAGAAGAGTCAAAGTAAATCCCTTTTTCTTCTACAGCCGCTTTCGTTATTTCTGGTGAATACGATGGCCCCAAATACATAGATCGCAAAGGCGTCGGCTTAAAACCATCCTGTTTTGATAACACATGCCATGCAGCACCTAAAGCGGTTCCATCGTCAGTCATCGGTGGTGCTACAAATAGTTTTTTGAAACCCGATTCACTCACGCGCTGATTGATTTTGACGTTCGCAAAAAGTCCACCAGACAAACAAATGTTATCGCTCGTCCAACCTAGAGATTTTGCCTTAGTCAGAATTTCAATCACATGCGTTTCGGCCATATCCTGAACTGTCGCAGCAATGTCTTCTTTAGGATATGCCAATATTTCTTTACAGAATTCTTGCAATCGGTAACCGTTTGGAACGACTCGTGCCGATACAGATTCACTATATGCAAAAATCCAGTGAAGTGTACTCTCCAACTCGCAAAAGTCTTCTTCAAGCCATTTGTGGAACAGCTCGCGGCAATGCTCGCTAACTTTTCCATATGCAGCAAGGCCGGTAATTTTCCCTTCATGCTTTCCAGCGGTAAAGCCGAGCGCCGCTGTAACCACCTGATAGAGAGTAGTGATTTTTGCGTAGTATTCAGCACTAAACTGATCCAATGGAACAATTCCATTTTCTCGGTTAGCCCAATATAGCCCCCCGAACCAAGGATCATTTGCCATGCCTCCATCATAATTCAAGCACAACGCCTCTTCAAACTCACTTCCCCAGAATGATGAAGCAACATGACTGATTCGGTGGCAAACGAATTCAACTTCACAAGGAATGCGCTTTACAAATTCGTAGAATATTTGATCATGCGACACGTTTATCGTATGGGGCTTTGCTAATCGAACTGGATGCACGCGACTAGTCAACTCAATTGGATTAATAAACTCCCCATTAGTTGATATGGCAACTTTTGCGATGCGATCCCACGGTATATCTTTCAACAGCAAATTGGGAGCACGCCCATCCTGCTTTACTCGTGAAATACGCTCCAGTGCAACTGCAGAAATCGGAGTGCCATCAGACCGAACAAGAACCAAGGCAGTGTCGTGCATCCCACTATAGTTGAGACCAAGAATACAGCCATGCGGAATATCTTTAGGGAAATCAGCCCAATCGTTACTCATAAGTATATCCATTTATTGTCTGCCATTCGATCAGCGATGCTCACATCATCCAAATCAGTACATTCTGAACAGCTCCGACCGAATTGATTAATCATTAGCATCAGGTTCTATGGTATTTTCGTTTGGCAGGCGTTCACGCAAATTAAGCTCAATCAATCTGAAACTAATTAACTGTTCCAGCTGATTATCACGAAAACGAATGCCAAACTCATCCTCCAGCGCCAAAACCAGATTCATATGACGCAATGAGTCCCATTGCTCAATATTACCAGGCGTAGCTTCGTCACTAATTGTTGCCTGATCAACTCCTAAAACATCCCCCATCACCTTACGAATTCTTTCAGCTAACATCTTTCTTTACCTCTATATAGTTAATTCCACTAGGCTGATAATCGGCCAACAGCAAATTGTAGTTTCGTTGCCCTTCTTTCGCAAAGACTAACTGAAAGCCCAGTGCATCATAAAAACCTGAAACCTGATCATTATTATGCGTTCTCAAGTACTCTGCCTCCAATCTGACCATCCCCATCTCACACAACTTGTTTATCAGATAATCGAAGAATGCTCGCTCCACATTACGGCCTATGACACGGCAACTCATCAGAAAAGTATCCATACTGGCAATGTCTGCTTTGATGCAAACGATGGACAGCCCTGCAATCCCGTAGTTGCCGTAACGATCCTCTACGGCGAAGGTAGCGATGGCAAAACTATTGTCTCTCAGCATACGCACCATGTCGGCCTCCGTGTAGCGGCGCGTCGTCAGGTTAAACTGGTTAGTCTTCTGACTCAGTTGTGCTGCCCGATCCAATGCTACCTCATCATTCCATGCGACCCTCACCACCAGACCGAGGGAGCGTAGATAATCATCAAGCGAAGTAAACTGCACCTTAGTCTCGCCCCTTGCCTGCTCTTGCTGGTACATCTCCGTCTTACGCATATCCTCTGCCGTGCGCGTAAGCACAAAGAACTCGCGTGCAAGATGCCGCATAACAGCCGGATAGTCCGACAGAGTTTCCGGAACTTTCACACAGGCCACATTGGGCAACTCGTCCTGCACCAACCCAAGCTCAAACGCTGAATCATCCACAAACACAAAACTGTCGAGGCCTAGATTCAGCTCTGCTGATATCTGACGCAGGTTTGTAGCCTTGTCCTGCCAATTGATTTTTTTCGCGGCCCAATCGTCATCTCTTAGCAACATGTCAGGATGCTCGGCGAATACTCTATCCACGTCTTCTGGATTATTCTTGCTGCACAGCGCTAGCAACACCCCATGCCTTCTCAAGCCTTTGAGCATTTGCTGAATTTCGCGGAAAATACGCCCGGGACGAGTCGAATTGTTCATCTGGATCTGACTATCCCCATCTTCCCCTAGAATCCCGCCCCACAGTGTGCCGTCACAATCGAGCACCAGCACCTTGCGCATCCTTCCAGTCACCGAAAGAAAAGCGGGTGCCACATGCTCGGCATAGGTCTTGAGCAGTTTAATGGTGTACAGCGCCTTGGTAGATTGAAATTGGCGAAAATCAGCCGCAGCGGGTAAACCGACCTGCGCCAACAGCCTATCCATATTCACGGCGAGTTGGTTCGCAGTAACAGTTTGGTTCAATTTTGCATTCAATCTATTGCAGATTCGCTGCAATGCTCCATCGCGCAGATCATCCGGCGCAAACAACAGCGCAGAGAAGCGGTTAAACAACACCAGCGGGACTTCACTAAGATTGTCCAGTACCAGTTCCATTTCTTGCTCAACCCTCCCAGCGAGCATTGCCAATTCTCCCGTCGTCATGGCCTCGGCACTGGCGTGCAAGCTATCCACCAGATTTGCCGTTTCATAAAACACCACTGCCGCATCAACATCCTTGAACCGAATACTGTCCTGAACAATATTGTCATAGTCACCGTAAAGGACTTCGGCGTTGATGCCACGCCTGCGAAGTTCAAACTCCAGTATCTCTCCAAGCTGGTTGACGACAATGTTCGATAACAAAGCAATTCGATAAGACTTTCCCTTTACCATCCGGCCCAGCTCGCGGTTGCGCGCAAGTATCTCGGAATACTTAAGCAATTTCATAACATGACTTGGCCACCATTCACCCGTATAGTCTCACCAGTCAAGTAATCCGCACGTTCTGATGCAATAAATGCAACCGCACCCGCCACATCTTCGGGGTTCGCCAATCGCCGTAGTGGAATCTTCGCGGCAGCTAACAAACGAATCCGCTCCGGCACATCGGCAATTTGTTCGGTATCGGTCATGCCCGGCGAAACCATATTTACTAATATCCCCTTGGGGGCAAGATCCAGCGCCAGTGAGCGACAAAAGCCTGCTATTGCCGACTTTGCAGTTATGTAGGGCAGTAAATTATTTGCTGGAGTTTCAACGTACTGAGTGGTTATTTGGATAATCTTCCCCTGCCCTTCATTTATCATCAACGGCACAAGATGATGAGCTAAATTCCATGCGCCTTTTATTGCGATTGAGATATGTTGCTCCATATCGCTCCAAGTTAATGATTCGAATTTTATGGGTACAATTTTCGATGTCGCACAGTTAACCAGCACCGTTGGCACTCCGAGCCTCCTCACCACTTCATTGGCCATATTTATAACATCCGCTTCGATACCAATGTCGGCCTTAACCGCCAACGCGTGTCGCTTACCCGCAACGTTAATGTCACCCACGATTTTGTGTGCGGCGGTTGCATTATTGAAATAGTGTACCGCAACATCAAAACCATCCTCTGCCAGCGTGCGGCAAATAGCTGAACCTATACCACCCGACCCACCAATAACAAGCGCCACCTTATGTCTGAGGGATTTAGGGACTGTTATTACCTGTTCCTGCTCGATGATTTTTACCTTGGCTACGCCCGTGGTCACTTTTTGACGGTATTGATTAAAAATGTCAGTCTGCAGCTCGATTACCTGCATGCGTTCATCTTTTTTCAGCACTTCTGCCCGCACCGTCAGATGATCACCAATTCGCACTGGCAGCAGAAATTCAAGGTTCTGGGCAAACCAGAGCGCGCCATCTCCAGGCAATTTGGTGCCAATGATGGTCGAAATGAACGATACCCCGAGCATTCCGTGTGCGACTGGCTTCTTGAAGCTGGTTTTTGCCGCATATTCCGCATCGATATGCAAACGATTATCGTCCCCAGTCAGTTCAACAAAGCGCTCAATATCCTGTTTTGTTACTGCATGTTCGAGTTCAGCAACAACGCCTACTATAATCTCATCAAATCTAGACATCGCTCACCTCACCAACGCACAATAGTTTATCGTTATTCTTCGATTTTCCGCTTCACCGACGGTAATATTTTCCACTGGAAGCGGCAGATCCTTTTCGATGACCAAGCCACTCGAAACAATCAATTCCCTGATTTGACTCACAGTATCAAACTGGTAAACATGGTCAATGGCAGGGCAATTAGCACAGGTGGAAATGAAACCCCGCCCTTCTGGAGCCAACATTTGCTTTAACTTTGATAGCAGCGTAACAGGCTGGTTTACATGCTCAAGCACTTCGCCCATGGTAATAAAATCAAATTTCCTCCCCAAATCAGTCTTCAGAATATCGCCAAGCACAAAGCGAACATTTTTTCTATCCGGCATCGAGTGTGCAATGATAGCTTGTGCCAGCCCCAGTGAAGTTGGGCTAATATCCACTGCCACTGCTTCCTTGAGATTTTCACCCAATGCCAGCGCCTTTTCCAGCAAGAGACCGTGGCCAGGGCCGATTTCAAGATAACTGCTTAAAAGGCTGGCGCGCTCACGGATAGCCGCACTGAAAAAGGAGTACATCTCATAGTGCGTACCCCAGAGAAACTGCGAGATGCCCAGCCCCACCATATAGGACAGCATTTCGCTTTCACTAGAATACACTGCCTGATTAGCCTGGTCACTAAACTCCACCGGATAACAGCCAGTACGCATAAAATCTATCTGACAGCGCAGCATATTGCCGCACATTTTCAAATAGGCATCGACGGCGTACTCAATGGATATTCCGCGTGTCTTCAGAAAATCACCATACTGCGTCGTAAATTCATCCGCCTCCTGAAAGAATGCCGGATTTCGTCCAGCCAGATAAATCGATAATCGCTTTTTTTGCAAAGGTGATTTGGCGTAAATGTGCTCTACAATTTCAAGAAATCTCATAATTTCATACACCCAATAATGCAAAACGCATGGCTTGCTCGATCAATAGTGAATGAGTGCATCCTCGTCAATTTTTCAGATTCATCATGGGCCTCGCTGGATTACCTGACATAAGCGTAAATGGTGGCACATCGCCAAGCACCACACTACCGGCGGATATGATAGCCCCCTCTCCGATTCTCACTCCTCTAGAAATATTCGAATTCGGATATATCGCCACATAGTCCTCAATGATTATGGGCGCACTAGGGATATTTCCCTTTATTTCTGGGTGCCCCCTAGTAAGTATTCTTTCGATTCCAGCCGCTCTTTCAAGGTGATTAGACTCATGCGCATGATCTATAATATTTACGTTGTGTGCTATCGCGACATGGTTCCCAATAACGATTTTTTCACCACACCAGAGTCTGGTTCCATCCCCTATATAGCATACATCGCCAATCTGGATTTCTCCACCATATGGAAATACGAGAAGCTCCCCACGTATATGTGTGTTACGTCCAATTTTTATTTTCGATTTATCATGCTGCATATTGACCACAGTCGCTTGCTTATAAAATCTGCTTCCGTCCCCCAATGTCACTTCTGTTGTGCATTGCAAATTGACTGCCAATTCATACATGGACATCAGTTTTTCAACAACGTAATCTAATAGATAATTTTTCAAGTCCTTCATCAATTTCTCGTCGTCCATCCTTAACATAACATCATCCGGCAAATCCGGAGGCTTATTGGGCAAGCGCATCAAAGGCACTGACAAAACCAAGCCCCCCCTAGTGAAACCCAACTTCACGTAGCATGACCGCAGTATAAGTCAAACCTCTGCAGCCTCCCAGCATAGCGGGGGGCTTACATCTCTGAATTATAATATGTCTAACATGCATTCATATAGATAATTATTCCTTGCATAATAAAGCTTTTGGCGCATTTGCCCGATTCGGGCCAGCTATTAAACTTGGCGGTTTCAATCACCAAGTGCAAATAACGCAGCGTGATGCTGCCTAAAGTCAAAAGCGTCTGGCATGAACAACGCTACCGGACATTTAAATCCGAGTGACTTGCGTGGGCGCGTGTTCAGTTTCCACGCAATCGCATCTAACTCGGCCCGAGAGAATACGCTCAAGTCACTCCCTTTTGGTAAATACTGGCGAGCCAAGCCGTTGGTATTTTCGTTGATGCCGCGCTGCCATGGGCTATGCGGGTCAGCAAAGAATACCTTGATTCCAGTGTCTG
>Ga0316204_10009497_pt1 | contig 12951 bp, 13 predicted proteins | sample 6monrhotite_MG_2_FD_205661 | JGI IMG/M metagenome (GOLD analysis project Ga0316204, IMG submission 205661) | Microbial mat bacterial communities from mineral coupon in-situ incubated in ocean water Damariscotta River, Maine, United States -... | ecosystem: Environmental > Aquatic > Marine >... | reverse complement strand
AGGGCGGCTGGCGCTTCATGAACGGCAACGAGATGGCCGCGGTGATCACCCGCTACGGGCTGATGGCCCGCACCTGGCCCCGGCCGCCGGTCGTCATCAAGACCGAGGTGACCTCCTCGCTCATCGCCCGGGTCGCCCGGGCGCGCGGCGCCAAGGTGGTGGGGCACCTGCTGGTCGGCTTCAAGTACATCGGCGACGGCATCCGCCTGCTCGAAGAGGTCGGGCGCTTCTACAACATCGAGGCGCACGTCCAGGACTTCCTGGTCGGCGTCGAGGAGTCCCACGGCGTGCTGGTCACCAACCAGATCCGGGACAAGGACGCGGCGGGCGGCGCCCTGTGGCTCGCCGAGGCGGCCAGCATCGAGAAGGAGCGGGGCCGCACGCTGGTGGACAGCCTCGAGGACTGCTGGCGGGAGGTGGGCTACGTGCGCAACGCGCTGGTCTCCACGGTCATGCGCGGCGCCACCGGCCGCTCCCGCATCCAGTCCATCCAGCGCTCCATCCGCGAGAAGCCGCCGACGATGGTCGGCGGCATGAAGGTCACGGCCTTTCATGACCGCTCCGACCCGCGGGGCCCCTTCGGCCGCCTGCGCTCCGGCACCGACGCGGCCAGCCGCGACGTGCTGGTCTTCGAGTTCGGCGAGACCGCCCGGGTGATCCTGCGGCCCTCGGGCACCGAGCCCAAGAACAAGGTCTACGCCGAGTACTGCGGCGAGGCCGGTGAGGCGCTCGATGTCTCCGTTCCCCGGGTCAACGAGGCCTGCCGCGAGCTGGCCGAGGCCTTCGTTATCGAGATGCTCGGCCGGGTGGACATTCGCCTGCCGCGCTGGGCGGTGCGCGTCTCCGGGCTGGTCGCCGTGGAGCAGAAGCAGCACTTCGCCGAGGTCCTGATGCCCGGCATCGTCGAGCGGCTGCAGCGCGACGAGCCCGTCGAGGCGTGGCTGGACGCCGAGCTGGTCGCCTACGGCCGCGACGCCCGCGGGCTGGTCGCGCCGGGCGCGCAGGCCTGGCTGGAGATGACCGAGCCCGAAGACGCCGTCGCCGCTGGCGTCCGCGCCCTCTTCGAGCTGTAGCGCGAGGGCGCTGAGCGCTTAGCTCAGCGCCTTCTTGCGGCGGTAGAAGAAGGCGGCCAGGGGCAGGAAGACCAGCCCGGGGCCGCTGGCGAGGCCCAGGAAGCTGCGGTGCCGCATCAGGTACTGCTGGGTGGGCTCGGAGCAGGACAGGCAGGAGGAGCTGCCGCCGCCGCCGCCGGTGGTGCCGCCGCCGCCGGGGCCGCCGCCGGAGCCCGACGAGGTGACCCGCACGCTGTCGGGGCTGGAGGTGTACTCGCCGTCGCTGACCACCAGGGTGATCTCGTAGGTGCCCGAGCCGTCCGCGGTGAAGCGCGGGGCGGGGGAGGTGGCGTCGCTCAGGCCGGCCGCCGAGCCGCTGGGGATCGCGGTGAACTCCCAGAAGAACGTCAGGGCGTCGTCGTTGGGGTCGTAGCTCCCGGTGCCGTCGAGGATGACCGTGCTGCCCTCGGTCACCGACTGGTCGGGGCCGGCGATGGCGACGGGCTCCTCGTTGGGCTGGAAGACCTCGACGATGACCGTGTCCTCGCTCTCCAGAGCGCCGTCGGAGACGGTGAGCACCAGCTCGTAGTCGCCCTCGAGATCGACGTAGATCTGTGGGTTCTCACGGTCCTCGTTGATGAGGCTGGCCGTGGAGCCGGCGGGCAGGGAGAGGATCTCCCAGTAGTAGGTGATGTAGTCGTCGTCCGGGTCGTAGCTCTCGCTGCCGTCCAGGTTGACGACCGAGCCGGCCTCGACCGTCACATCGTCGCCGGCGTCGGCGACCGGGGCGCTGTTTTCGTCGAAGTTGCCGTCGCCCGTGTCGTCGATCGGATCGGGCGAGGTGTCCAGGGCGGTGCTGCCGGGATCGCCTTCGTCGCCGGGGAGATCCCCGTAGCCGGAGTCGGCCGTGTCGGAGAGGCCCTTTTGGTCAAGGCCCAGGCAGCCAGAGAGGAGAATGAAGCTCAGAACAGACATGGGCCGCACCATACTCCGCTTCCGGCCCGAATGCATCAGGGTTTTGCGGCGTCTCGCGGGGCCGTCGCGCGGGGCCCGTAGTCGACCCCCTGCAGCAGGATGACGCCGGTGAGCTGCCACTTCGTGTACTGGCGCTGGTGGTTGATGTAGCCGGCCAGAGGTTCGTCGCTCAGGGAGTCCCTGAGCTTGCTGGCGTGGCGGAGGGTCACCTCGTCGCCGGGCACGGTCACGCCGACGTGGGTGATGGCGATGGGGATGTGGGCGGCGGGCTGCCGCATGAAGAAGACCACGGTGCCCGGCGGGATGTCGTCGAGCTGTGCCAGGGCGGCGTCCAGGGGCAGGTACCAGAAGGTCTGCTCGCCGACGGGCAGCCGCGCGTCCTCCAGCGGCAGGTCCTTGCGGCCCCACCAGCCGGCCCAGGTGGCGGCCGTGACCTCCTTCTCCACGCGCACCGCGCCGTCGTAGTTTCGGGTGATGTCGACGAACCAGCCGTCCTCCACCACCCCCGGTAGCCACTCGGCGAGCATGAAGTGCCGGCGGTTCTCGTAGGTCGCCGGGCCGCCCTGGTGGTAGCGCATGCCCATGCGCGTGTGCTGGGCGCTCACCGCGTCGGGGGCCAGCGCTAGGGCGAAGGCCTCCTCGATGAAGGTCAGGCAGTCGAAGGTGTCGTACCGGATCAGCGGATCCGGATCGACGCCGTCGAGCTCACCCAGGGGACCGACGTGGTACGGCGCGCCCAGCCAGGGGGCGCTGATGGCGGCTACGCGCTCGCCCAGCGGCAGGTGAGCCACCGACCGCTGGAGCTCCGACACCGCCTGCGGGGTGCGGCCCTGCTCGGCGCCCAGCGCGTCCCCAGGCTCCGCGCCGGTCAGCGCGGGGGCGGCGAGAGCGAGCGGGGCAGACAGCAGATACAGCAGCGGGAGCAGGGGAGGTCCGGGGCATGAGGCCCCATCAATATATAGCGGTACTAGAGCCCCAGGCGCTGGTGGTATCCGGCCACGTTCTCCAGCAGCGCGTCGATGTGCTCCTCGTCCAGGCTCTCGACCGCGGCGGAGAGCGCCCGGTTGATGAGGTCCGCGAGGCCCTTGTTCAGCAGGCTGCGGTGCTCCGGCGCCGGGCGACGGCGCAGGTTGTGGAGGATGGCGTTGTTGGAGATCTGCCCCTCGGGGGTCGCCTCGACCTGATGGAAGAGCAGGGAGAACTCCGACGGGCAGCCATCCAGGAGCAGCTGCACCTGGGACTGACCGAAGCCCTTCCCGCGCACCGCATCGAAGGCGCTGGCGAGCTCGGACATGACCTGGTTGGCCACGGCGATCTTTCGCTCCGCCTCCTCGTTGCTCAGGCGCGGGCCGCTGAAGTTCATGGAGATCTTGCGCACCGGCGCCGCGTCGTCGTCGTCGAGATCCTCGGCGGCGGCCAGGGCGATGGGCCCTTCATCCTCGTCCGCTGTCAGCGGCTCGTGGGGCGGCAGGATGTCCCGGAGGTCGACCCGGTCGGCGTCGAGCTCTTCCTGGGTCTTGACGAAGTGTCCGTCGCCGCTGCGCCCGCGGTGGTAGTCGTTGTCCGCGAACATGGCGAGTTCGTGATCGTCGAAGGCCGCCTCGACGACTTCAGGCGTCACCGGAGGGAGCTCAGGCTGGATCAGCTTGGGCGGCTCGGCCGACTCGGGCACGAACTCCACCACCGCGTCCGCCAGCATCTCCATCAGCAGGTCGTAGGTGGCGTACTCCTCGTAGGGGGAGTCGTGCAGCAGCTCAGAGACGGTGAGCGGGGTCGCCAGCAGGCTGGCGAGGAGCTCCTCCTCGGCCTTCCTCGGCGAGGCGTCGCTCAGGGTCAGCTTGCGATCGACGGCGCGGGCCGCGATGAGATCTTCCGCGCGCTCGACGATGGCGTCGATCGTCTTGAGCAGATCCGCCGTGTCGTGCCCCAGCTGGAGGTTGGAGACGAAGACGGCGTCCATGGGATCGAACCTGACGGGGCCCTGTCCGGCGATGCACTGGGCGATGTTCTCCCGGAAGCGATCGTAGAGCAGGTCCGACAGCATCTCCTCGTCGACGTAGTTGAAGAGGAAGTCTGTCAGGGGCTCCTCTCCGGCGTGGTGCCGGATCTCGACTACCTGGGCCGGCCGCAGCACGCCCCTGGAGATGAGTCGGGTGACCAGACCCTCGTCGTCGTCGTCCGCGTGTGCCGCGATGATGGCGCCGTCGTTCAGGTACAGCTTGACCCCCAGGCCGTCACGCCGAGCCGCGTTGAAACAGCCGGTGAGCTGGTCAGCGTGGCTGTCTAGCAGCTTGCGACGTGGGGATTCCTTCAACTGTCCGTCCGAGTAGGCGGCTTCGATGTCGGCCAAGGCCGTTTGGTTTTGCATCCTATCGAGATCCGTCAGGAGGAATCAATGTGTGCGAACGGTCAGGGCTCGCCCATATCTTCCTGCATCGGCATATCGATGTCACTATTCAAGGGGGCGTCGATCGAACCACCCCGCTTGAGTAGCACCTTTCGGGCCGCATCGAGCTGCCTGTCTCCTCCGGCGATCACCGCTGGCAGCACGTCTTTTGGATAAAGTAACTCGCCGTGATCCGGACTTAAACCGCTGTCTTGCCACGAAAGATTATCTGGGGTCAGGAAGGCCACATCGGCAATCTCGAGGGCCATTCCGCCGGGGAGCACATAAACTCCTGTCGCGCAAGCGACGCCGCCGGTTTCCGTGCCAACCAACTCGGCGCGTCCGCTGCTCTGCAGCGCCGCAGCGAAGAGCTCCGCGGTGCCCAGGGTACCTCCATTGACCAGCGCGACCACCGGACCGCGGTGCAGCGGCTCCCTCGCGGCGACGAATGGACGGGTCCCGGTTCGGCGGCGCTGCTCGTAGCCGATGACCTCTCCGGCCTCGAGGAACAGGTCGACGGCGCCGACGGCTTCGTCCAGATCGCCGCCCGGGTTGTCCCGTAGATCCAACACCACCGGCTGATCCTCCAGCCCACGCAGCAGCGTCGAGAGCTCCTCGACGCTGCCCTTGGAGAAGACCTTGACGCGGATGATGTTGGAGCCATCGTCCTGAATGAGGCGGGCGGGTGTGATGTGGTAGCGGCTGCGGGGGAGCAGCAGCGTCCGGCGCGCGCCGCCTCCCGGCTCCTCGACCTCCAGCTCCAGCAGGCCCGAGGGCTGTCGACCCACCAGATCGGCGATCTCCGCGGCGCTTCGGCCGTCCAGAGCCTCGCCGTGTACGCTCACCACGGACTGGCCCGGCTGGAGCCCGGCGCGCTGGGCCGCGCTGCCGGGCGGCACCTCGGTGATCAGCAGCCCCCGCCAGGGCACGATGCGGAACTCCGCGCCGATGCCCTCGCGCTCCCCGCGCTCCGAGGCGCCCCGATCGACCAGATCGTCGGCCCCCAGCAGGCGGTTGCCCGGGCAGCCCCCAAGCGACTCGATGCTCTCGATCATGCCGGCCAGCGCTGCCCGCTGCAGGGTCTCGCGATCGAAGGAGCCCAGGTGGTTGTCTTCCACCACCTCCAGGGCCAGCCCGAGGGGGTCTCCGAGGGCTTCATCATCGGGGGGGGCCGCGGCTGCGGTGATTACCAGCGCAGCCAGGAGCGAGCACAGCATGAGCTCAGAGGCTTCCGTGCGTGGGGACGTAGGCGGCGGGCGCGGCGCTGGCGCGCTCGCGCTTGTGTGGCTCCAGCGTCGGCGCCTCGGCGGCGCTCGGAGACACGGCGATCTCGGCGGCGACACCCTCGGCCGGCGCGCGGCTCCAGCCCCAGATCACCGCGAGCGCGAGGGCGGCGGCGTAGGCCAGCAGCGTCGATCGGCGCGTCTCCACGCGGCGGGTCAGCCAGCGGGTGGGGCGCCGCACCGGCGCGGGGCGCTCCATGGAGTCGAGCTCATCGAGCAGCGCGGCCTCCATCGGCCCCCAGAACTCCGGGTCGTCGGGCCCGGAGACGGGGAGCCCGTGCTGGGGCACGCGCTGGGTGAGCATGACGGCGCGGCAGCCCTCGCAGCTGACGAGGTGCGCCGCCAGCTCAGCGGCGCGCTCGGCGGCGAGGGTGCCGTCCAGGAACTGGGGGATGTGGGCCAGATGGGGGGAGCAGGGCATGACCACAGTGCGTTCGGGTTCGACCCGCTCCGCCCGCGACCTCAGCCCGCGTCGGCCACCAGGGGGTGGTCGGGACCGAGAACCTTCGTCAGACGTGTGCGAGCCCTGGAGAGCCGGGACATGACTGTACCCAGCTTGATTTCGAGGCGCGAGGCGATCTCCGCGTAGGAAAGGTCCTGATAGTACCGCAGCAGCAGGATTTCGCGATGCTTCGGGGTCAACTCGTCCAGCGCCGAGAGCATCTCGGTGCGAGTCTCCCGGTCAAACACCTGATCGAGGGAAGTCAGTCCCTTCGGATCACGCGGCATTTTCTGGGGGATGGTCTCCAGAATCCCGCTGCGGCGCTTCTTGTCGCGCACGGTGTTGAAGCAGAGGTTGGTGGTGACGCGGAAGAGCCACGCCTTCATCTGGAAGCCCTCATCAAAGAACCGGGTCTCTCTGATGGCCTTGATGAACACCTCTTGTACGGCGTCGTACGCCTCCTGAGGGTCCTTTACGATGGAGAGGGCGTGGTAGTACAGCTTGTCGCGGTACTTCTGCACGAGGAGATCAACAGCTGCGCGGCGGTCGCGCCGCGCGACCTCCTTGATGACGTCGTCATCAAGGTGACGGATGCGGGTGTAGTTCTTGGTCGCCGTCGCCATGGTTCCTCCAGGTCGGATTTGCCGCGGGTGGTCCACTGAGAATCTGTTCACCAGAATTGGAGAGGCCAGCTTTCAATCGACTTACCCGCTGCTGAGCGGTGTGGGGATGCTCAGCGTGGGGTGGCGTGTTGGGGTACGCACCTACATTTACGTGTGATGGGGGCCGGGTATTCTGTCATCGAATGTCCCGGAAAACCGCGACATGTCCCGCTGACTACGAGCGCACCCGCTTGACGCATGGCCCTACCGGATCGATGCTAGGAGGAACCAAGCGGGAAACCAGCAGCAGGAGTCAGCGGTGGCAGAAGAGGTAAATGTCCTCGGGGTGCGGGAACTGGTCGAGGAGATCGTGAAAGCGCTCGTTGACCACCCCGAAGAGGTGCTGTGCACCGAGGTCCAGGGCAAACACTCCTGTGTCCTCGAGCTCGAGGTGGCCAAGGACGACATCGGAAAGGTCATCGGCCGCAAGGGCATCCACGCCGACGCCATCCGCCGCATCGTGCATGCGGCGGGCGGTAAGCAGAAGATGCGCTACGTCCTGGAGATCATCGAGGAGCGATAACCACTACGACAGTGAACTCGGCAGTGACTTCGACAGCGACTTCAGTCAGCTACTCGGTCAGCCCCGGGATCCGAACGCCTCGTTCCCTGGCGATCTCCTCCGCGCGCTCGTAGCCCGCGTCGGCGTGTCGAATCACTCCCATGGCGGGATCCGCCAGCAGCACCCGCTCCAGGCGCCTGGCGGCGCCCTCGGTGCCGTCGGCGACGATGACCTGTCCCGCGTGCAGCGAGTACCCCATGCCCACACCGCCGCCGTGGTGGAAGCTCACCCAGCTCGCGCCGTTGACCGCGTTGATCATCGCGTTGAGGATGGGCCAGTCAGCCACGGCGTCGGAGCCGTCCTTCATGGCCTCGGTCTCCCGGTTGGGGGAGGCGACGGAGCCGCAGTCGAGGTGGTCACGGCCGATGACGATGGGGGCCTTGACCTTGCCGGTGCGGACCAGCTCGTTGAAGAGCAGGCCGGCCTTGTGACGCTCGCCGTAGCCCAGCCAGCAGATGCGGCAGGGCAGGCCCTGGAACTTCACCTTCTCGCCGGCCAGCTTGATCCAGCGGGCCAGGGCTTCGTCCTCGGGGAACAGCTCCAGCAGGGCCTTGTCGGTGGTGAAGATGTCCTCGGGATCGCCGGAGAGGGCGGCCCAGCGGAAGGGACCCTTGCCCTCGCAGAACAGGGGCCGGATGTAGAGGGGCACGAAGCCCAGGATGTCGAAGGCGTCCTCGCAGCCGCCGTCCACGGCGCCGGCGCGCAGGTTGTTGCCGTAGTCGAAGACATGGGAGCCGGCGGCCTTCATGTCCAGCATGGCTCGCACGTGCTTCGCCATGGAGGCGTTGGCGCGCAGCACGTAGTCGGCGGGGTCGCGCTCCCGCAGCGCGCAGGCGTCTTCCAGGCTCATGCCGTCAGGCACGTAGCCGTTCAGTGGATCGTGGGCGCTGGTCTGGTCGGTGACCAGATCCGGGAAGATGCCCCGGCGGACCAGCTCGGTGTAGCCCTCGGCGGCGTTCATGATCACACCGATGGAGCGGGCCTCGCCGGCGGCCATGCAGGCGTTGGCGCGCTCCAGGGCGACATCGAGGCTGGGCGCGATCTCGTCGAGGTAGTCGGTCTCCACGCGCTTCCGCGCGCGGGCCTCATCCACCTCGAAGCCGAGGAAGACGCCGCCGTTCATGGTGGCGGCCAGGGGCTGGGCGCCGCCCATGCCGCCGAGGCCGGCGGAGAGCACCAGTCGGCCCTTGAGATCACTCCCAAAGTGCTGGCGGGCCGCCTCAGCGAAGGTCTCGTAGGTGCCCTGGAGGATGCCCTGGGTGCCGATGTAGATCCAGGAGCCGGCCGTCATCTGGCCGTACATCATCAGGCCCTTCTTCTCCAGCTCCAGGAAGTGGTCCCAGTTGGCCCAGCGGCCGACGAGGTTGGAGTTGGCGATGAGGACCCGCGGCGCGTCGACGTGGCTCTTCAGGATGCCGACGGGCTTGCCGGACTGCACGAGGAGGGTCTCGTCATTCTCGAGGCGCCGGAGGGAGGCGACGATGTTGTCGTAGGCCTCCCAGCTGCGAGCCGCGCGGCCCGTGCCCCCGTACACGACCAGATCCTCGGGCCGCTCGGCGACCTCAGGGTCCAGGTTGTTCATGAGCATTCGAAGGGCGGCCTCCTGGACCCAACCCTTGCAGCTCAACTCGCTACCCCTGGGCGCCCTGACGACGCGCTTGATGCGACCCATGATGTCCTCTCAGGCTTCGGCGCTCTCGCTCTGGTTCTCTCCGTCACCGGAGGCGGAGAAGCGGGCTTCGGTCTCGGCGCTCAGCTCGGTCTCGTCGGGCAGACCCGCCAGCCAGGCTTCGTAGGTCGCCTGATCGATGGTGCCGTTGCGGAGGTAGCGCTGGATGACGCGGATATCGTACTTCTCAAGATCCACGGTCGGCTTGGCCATGTGGGAACTCCAGAATCAAGTGGGGGTTGGGCGGGGGCGCTGATCGCGCCTACGCCTCGGGGGGGAGCTCTTCGCCGGCCTCGGGAGGCAGGGCCTCCTCGGAGCGGTACGGTGCAGCGGCGCCGGTGCCGTGCATCAGCTCGTTCTCATCGAACTCGGAGAGATCAGCGACGATCTTGCCCGCGGCGATCTCGCGCAGCGCGGTCACGACCTCCTTGTTCTTGTTGGCGCGGTCGTCATCGAGGAGGGTCGGAGACCCCTTCATGAGCTGCTTGGCGCGCTCAGTCGCGATGAGGATCAGAGAGAAGCGGTTGGGGACCTGCTCGAGGCAGTCTTCGACGGTAATACGGGCCATGGTTGGGCCTCCTGTACGAACGTCGTGGATTAAGGTCCACAGGCCCCGCCGTCAAGCGGCGGGGCCCAGAGGCTTCAGGCCGTACCTCCGCGTCCGGGGATGAGGCCGAGCCGCGCGAGGCGACGCTCGGCGTGGGGGCTGCGCGTGGTCAGCCACAGCTCATAGAGGCGCAGCAGGTCCTCGTCGGACTCCGGGCGGTCGCCGTCAGAGACCTCCGCCAGCAGGGACACGCAGTCCTCGAAGCGCCGGGCCAGCTCACGGAACATGCCGGCCATGGCCTGGCCGCCACGCTGCTCGGTGATGCCGGCGACCCGGTGGTAGGCGGCCCCGCCCATGTCCGTGTAGTAGCTCAGGCCCACCGGCTTGCGCTCCAGGCTCTCGGCGAAGAAGCCGGCCACGAACAGCGCGGTGTCGCCCATCTTCTGGTAGAGGGTGGCGGCCTCACGACCAGGGCTCTCGGAGGCCTTGATGTGTAGATCGGCGAGTACCAGGGGGCCGCGCTCGGCAAATACCTCCTGCGCGCGGCTCAAGCGGACCAGCAAGCCAGTCAGGTAGCCAGACGCGGTCTCAGTCAGTGTGATGCCCTGGTTGTCCATCGCGTCATCGACGCGATCGGCGAAGAAGGCAGGCAGGTCGTCTCTACACAACATCATCTCAACACCTCCCGGGGTTACAGCCTCTCTGGAAAAATGGGTTGACGGTTGAAAACTCGTGGATACGGATGGGGCCCACTCTTTCGGGGCGCCAAAACCACGGCCCCCGTTTCCCTACTCGGACCCCCTGACGGGAGATTCAAGCAATGAACGTCCGCCCGCTCTTCGATCGCATCCTCATCAAGCGCAACGACGAGCCCAGCCGCAGCGCCGGTGGCCTCTTCCTGCCCGATTCCGCCAAGGAGAAGCCCGCTGAGGGCACAGTGCTCGCTGTCGGCAGCGGCAAGGTCCTCGACAGCGGTAAGCTGCAGGGCCTGCAAATCAAGGTCGGTGACGTTGTCGTCTTCGGCAAGTACTCGGGAACCGAGATCAAGGTCGACGGCGAGGACCGCCTCATCATGCGTGAGGACGACATCCTCGGCGTGCTCGACTAGCTCACTCTTTCGACAGACAACAAACACCACCTTCAGTATATCAGGAGATTTTAGCCATGAGCGCGAAGCAGATCCTGTTCGATATCGAGGCCCGCAACCAGCTCCTCAGCGGTGTGGACCAGCTGGCTGACGCCGTCAAGGTCACCCTCGGCCCGAAAGGCCGCAACGTCGTGATCGAGAAGTCCTGGGGGGCCCCCGTGGTCACCAAGGACGGCGTCACCGTCGCCAAGGAGATCGAGCTTGAGAACAAGTTCGAGAACATGGGCGCCCAGATGGTGAAGGAGGTCGCCTCCAAGACCTCCGACATCGCCGGTGACGGCACCACCACCGCCACCGTCCTGGCCCAGGCCATCTTCCGCACCGGCTCCAAGCTGGTCGCCGCCGGCCACAACCCCATGGAGCTCAAGCGCGGCATCGACAAGGCCGTCTCCGCCATCGTGACCGAGCTGGCCGCTCTGTCCCGGCCCATCTCCGACTCCACCGAGATCGCCCAGGTCGGCACCGTCTCCGCCAACGGCGACGAGGAGATCGGCGCCATCATCGCGAAGGCGATGGACAAGGTCGGCAAGGAAGGCGTCATCACCGTCGAGGAGAACAAGAGCCTCGACACCGAGCTCAAGACCGTCGACGGCATGCAGTTCGACCGCGGCTACCTGTCGCCGTACTTCGTGACCGACAACGAGCGCATGGAGGTCAGCCTCGAGGACCCCTTCATCCTCCTGCACGAGAAGAAGATCGGCTCGATGCGCGACCTGCTGAAGCTGCTGGAGAAGGTCCACCAGTCCGGCCGCCCCATCCTCCTCATCGCCGAGGACATCGAGGGAGAGGCCCTGGCCACCCTGGTGGTCAACAAGCTGCGCGGCACCCTGAACGTGGCCGCCGTGAAGGCCCCGGGCTTCGGCGACCGCCGCAAGCAGATGCTGGGCGACCTGGCCACCCTGACCGGCGGTCAGCTCATCGCTGAGGAGCTGGGCATCAAGCTGGACGGCCTGACCCTGGACCAGCTGGGCACCGCCAAGCGCGTGGTCATCACCAAGGACAACACGACCATCATCGACGGCGCCGGCTCGACTGACGCCATCGAGGGTCGCATCGGCCAGATCCGCAGCCAGATCGCCAACACCACCAGCGACTACGACCGGGAGAAGCTCCAGGAGCGCCAGGCCAAGCTGTCTGGTGGCGTGGCGGTGATCAAGGTCGGGGCCGCGACCGAAGTGGAGATGAAGGAGAAGAAGGCCCGCGTCGAGGACGCCCTGCACTCCACCAAGGCGGCGGTCGAGGAGGGCATCCTCCCCGGCGGCGGCGTCGCGCTCATCCGCGCCGGCAAGGTGCTGGACAGCCTGAGCGTCCCGGACGAGCAGGTCTTCGGCCTGAACATCGTGCGCAAGGCCATCGAGGCGCCCCTGCGCCAGATCGTCGCCAACGCTGGCGGCGAGCCCTCCATCGTCCTGGAGAAGGTGCGCAGCGGCGAGGGCGGCTACGGCTACAACGCCCGCACGGACACCTACGAGGACCTGATCGCCGCGGGCGTCATCGACCCCACCAAGGTGGCCCGCTCTGCCCTGCAGAACGCCTCCAGCGTCGCCGCGCTGCTCCTCACCACCGAGGCCATGATCGCGGACGAGGCGGACGACGACGACGGCCACTCGCACTGATTCGACCTCGATCCCGGCGGCTCGCCGCCGGGGTTGACCGATGAGCGGCGCTGAGCCGCATGAGCACCCACCAACGCTGTCCTGTTGAAGGACAATGTTGGTGGGTTTTCTGTTAGGTGGGGAGGCCTTGAGGTCTGGAGACGATGATGAGCTGGGTGATGTGGCGGCTGCTGAAGTTCATAGGCGTGAGCTTGCTGGCCGCGGGGCTGGCCGGGGCCGCGTTCGGCGAGGGGCGGCGGCGACAGGTGGCGGCGCAGTGGCTGGCCTCCGGCGGGCTGCTGCTGACCTGGATCCCCGGCTACGGCATGATGAAGCTCACCGAGCGCAGCATGGGGGAGCCCTGGATCTCGGCCTCGCTGCTGGCGAGCATGGTGGCGGTGCACGGCGCGCTGGCGCTGTCGCGTAAGGGTGGCCTGCTGCCGGGGCTGGCCTCCGCCGCGGGCTTCCTGGGGGCGCTGTGGCTGATGGTCTACCGGCCCGACGGCGGCGTCGCCTGGATCGGCGCCCTGGTGCCGATGGCGCTGGCCGCCGCGTCGCTGTTCACCTCCGCCGACGGCGAGGCCGAGGCCGCCAGCGCCGTCAGCTGGTTTCGCTGGGTGGCCCGCGCCGA
>Ga0316204_10009496_pt1 | contig 12952 bp, 10 predicted proteins | sample 6monrhotite_MG_2_FD_205661 | JGI IMG/M metagenome (GOLD analysis project Ga0316204, IMG submission 205661) | Microbial mat bacterial communities from mineral coupon in-situ incubated in ocean water Damariscotta River, Maine, United States -... | ecosystem: Environmental > Aquatic > Marine >... | reverse complement strand
CAAGCTTTCCGTCCCGCCGAGGCTCACCGCCAGCTTGACGACTTTGAGCGCATTCAGAAAGCGGAACGCCCCCTCCTGCCCGCCGGCAACGTCAAACGCGAAGGTCGACCCATCCGAGCTGGACTGCTGTTTGTGAACGCGCGCATCGCGAGAGCCCTCTTCCAGAAATCCGAGATAGCGCACGCGTTCCACTTGCGGGTGATTATTCAGGTATTCCGCCACCTTGGCAGCGCCCTGTGCTGCCGCGTCCATACGCAACTTCACGGTTTCTAGCGACCGCATCAGCATCCAGGAAGTATGCGGGTCAAGATTGGTGCCAATGCCGCTGCGCAGGGGGCGGATTTTGCCCATGAGCTCGGATGACCCCATGGCCGCACCGGCAATAAGATCACTGTGGCCACCCACATATTTCGTAAGCGAATAAACCAGAATATCGACGCCGAGCTCCAGCGGGTTTTGTCCCACCGGGCCCAGGAATGTGTTGTCGACAACCACGACCGGGCGATGGCCTTGTTGTTCGCCGATACGATCCGCGAGCTTTACGCACATCTGCAGGTCGACAAGATCATTGGTCGGGTTGGTGGGCGTCTCCGTATATATCACGGTGATACGCCCCAGCTTCATCGCAGCTTCTGCCGCCGCATTGACCTCGGCATCATCGGCAGAAGCGAAAAACTCGGCGCCGGAAATGCCATAACGCGGCAATATCTTTCGAACCAGAGTTTCTGTTCCACCGTAGAGCGGTGTCGAGTGCAGAACGACATCACCGGCTCCGGCGAACGCCATGATCGCGGTCGAAATCGCGCCCATACCTGACGAAAACACGAGGCTTTCTTCCGCGCCGTCGAACAGCGTCAATCGGTCTTCCAGAACTTCAACATTCGGATTGTTGAATCGCGAATACATTAGCCCCGCTGATTCAGGATCCCCTTCACGACGCTTGCCGCCCATGACGCGGAAGAAGGCCGCACCATCTTCGGCCGTATCAAAAGAGAAGGTCGAAGTCAGGAAGACAGGTGCCTTGATAGAGTGCTCCGACAGCTTCGGGTCAAAGCCATAGCTCATCATCTGTGTTTCCGGCGCGAGATCGTGATTGCCGATCCGGCGTTTCCGGTACGAGGCGTCGGGCTTGCCCATGAAGGTCTCCTGAGAATGAGTTTTGCTGGCTCCGTTCTATCCCTGCACCTTGTCGGGTCAAGGTCTGGAACCGGCCTTCGCCAGTGCGGGGATCATCCGGGCATTGGCGCAAAAGAAAACGGCCCGGCCAAAAGGCCGGACCGCTCTCTTAGTCTTGCTAACCGTCAGACTAGCGCAGGTCTACGAGGACCTCTGCACGACGGTTAAGCGGCTCACGAACACCATCCGGTGTCTGAACTGCCGGGCGGCTTTCGCCCAGAGCCTGAAGCGAGATCGCGCTGGCCGGAACGCCGAGGCGAACCAGTTCGTCACGAACCGCACGAGCACGACGCTCGGACAGGCCGACATTGTAGGCTGCAGCACCCGAACGGTCAGCGTGACCGTCGATCGCAACACTCGACACGCCGCAATTGCGCGCCTGGTTCACAGCCTGGTTGATCACGGCACGAGCCTGATCTGTCAGGTTCGAGCGATCCCACTCGAAGTAAACCACGAAGCCAACGTCTTCACACACAACTGGTGGAGGCGGCGGCGGAGGCGGCGGAGGCGGAGGTGGAGGCGGCGGCGGAGGTGGCGGCGGCGGAGGCGGAGGCGGAGGCGGCGGAGGAGCCGCGAACAGATACCGCATCGTGATCCAGCCTTCATGGCCACTCACATCACTTACACCGGTTTCACCACCGACAGTCGTACCCGGGAAGCTTGTGCCACCCTGACGAATTACGCCTGCACCACCAACTGCCGTTGGCGTTGCGCCGGAGTAATTCGTTTCGCCGAGGCGAACATAACGATACTGCGTATCAATGATGAACTGGTCCGAAAAACGCCAGCCAATACCTGCGATCAGGTTGGCAAGATATGTGATGTCCGAATCATTGGTCGTCACATAACGTGCGCCTGCAGCCGGAATAAGGACTGCACCACCCGGAATGCCCGGCGGGCCTATAACAGGACGTGCACCGGTGTCCCAGCCAGTGCCGGAGAACACAACTTGCGCAGCACCAACACCAGCACCGACATATGGTGAGATGAAGCCGCCTTCGTTGAAGTCACGATAGACATTCAGCATCAGGCTCCAGATGTGCATGCTGCTGGCGCTATCTTCGTGATTTCCAATTGCACCGAAGTCGTTGAAACGGTGAGCCAATTCGGCTTCTGCCCGCCAACCATCGGCCCAATCATAACCCATTGCAGCATTCTGGCGCCAATCACCGGCACCATCAATTTCTGCACCAAGACGATAACCCGAGGTTTCTGTGCTACCGAAGCCGCCGTTACCGACGCCTGCGCTCACATACCAACCTTCGTCAGCGTGCACTTGACCGGTGAACGCCATCGCGATGGCACCGGTCGCGGCCGCTGTTAATAGCCACTTTTTCATTTTACCCCCTCCGGAGGCAAACTGCCTCCATCGCGTGAACTAAAGGTCTGAACAGAATCCAGACACAGGTGAAGCGCAAAAACGTTACGCGCTGCATACTGATTACAGGAAAAATTTGGGGGAGGCCAGCCCCAAGCGCCTTTGGAACCGCCTTTGTCTGCGTCTTTTTTCAGACACGAATGCGACGGCGCGCAACTCGCCTGAAACGCGAAAAAAGGCCGCGCAGGCTGGTTTAACGGCGCAAATCGGTGATCTGGCGAGGTGAAATAGCCGCTAAGTCGTTGGAAAACCGGTGTTGCATATTCGCACCGGTCATACGCCATTTAACAAAAAAGGCCCGTGAGGGCGTTTTTCAGAACACGACGAAATCGACGAAGATAATGGTGAGCCCGCAGGGATTCGAACCCTGGACCTACTGATTAAAAGTCAGTTGCTCTACCAACTGAGCTACAGGCTCCCAAAAAGGAAACGTGGACCTATAGGCAACCGTTGGCAACGTCAATAATGGTCGACTGAACTTGTTTTCATGGATGCAGTTCGCCGCAGAGATGATATATTGGCGACATGGATAGCCGACGCCTTGGAATATTGGTCGCAGCGCTGACCGTCACCGGTTGCTCAACCGTACCATCAACGAGCGCACGCATGGCGTCCTCCGGTGTTGGAGCAACGCAGTCCGCTGTGTCCGACGCACTCGGTCTACCGCAAGAACGTCCGGGAACTATCATGGTCGACGAAGGTCACGAAACCGTCCCAACGCCCTATGGCGGCATCGGGGCGCGCCGCGTTTGCTCGACCACCGCGCGCGACATCGCCCGCCTGACGGCGGTTCTGGGCCCCGAGCAAATCTACATTCCGGGCGAGCGAGAAAACGAAACTGAGGAAGAACGCAGCTGGCGAGAGCGCAGCGCCATGTGGGCCGGACGCAGCGGGGAAGCTGTGTCTGACGGCGCACGCGATCTTTATCGCTCGACCATCGTCGGCTTGAATCCAGCCCGGCCAGTTTTGCGGTTTGTCGGTCGCGCCGGCGAAATCGAACGTGAAGCGCGCGAGCAAAGAATCACAGCGCTGAACCGCCGCGCTTACCTTCGTGGTTTGTTTGATGGTTTCGGCTGCGGTGAAGATTATCTTCACCGCGCCTTCGATGCTTACGGCCTGTCGCCCGACCACGCCGCGAATTAGCTTCGCCTTGCTTGCCCTTCAGCCCAGCGGGATCTGAATTCTGATGCGAAAGCGTCAAACTCGCCGGCCGAAATCGCCGTGCGCATCCGCGCCATCAGGTTTTCATAATAGGCAACATTGTGCCAGCTGAGGAGCATGGCCGCGAGATATTCGCCAGCGCGCACCAGATGGTGGAGATAGGCTTTTGAGTAATCGCGGCTTGCCGGACAATCAATTTCCGGCGCCAGCGGTTCGCCATCCTCAGCGAACTCGGCGCGTTTCAGATTGACGGGACCGAAATCTGACCAGGCTTGCCCATGGCGCCCGGACCGGGTCGGCATGACGCAGTCAAACATGTCCACGCCGCGCGCAACCGCTTCCACCAGATCAATCGGTTTGCCGACGCCCATAAGATAATGGGGCCGATCGACCGGTAGTTCCGGAACCGTAAAGTCGAGCACCTCGCACATCGTCTCGAGCCCTTCGCCGACGGCGAGCCCGCCAATTGCATAGCCATCATATCCGGCATCCACCAGGCCTTGCGCCGACGCCTTGCGAAGATGTTCAAATACAGAGCCCTGCACAATTCCAAACAAGGCTTGGTCTGACCGTTCTCCAAACGCCGTCTTGCACCTTTGCCCCCAGCGCAAGGACATTTCCATCGATGCGCGGGCCTCATCCTCGGTACAAGGGAAATTGGTGCATTCATCCAGCTGCATGGATATGTCAGCGCCGAGCAGGTCGGCCTGGATTTCGATTGCCCGCTCCGGCGTCAATTGATGTTTTGACCCGTCGATATGCGATTGAAACTCGACGCCGTCTTCCGTCAACTTTCGAAGCCCCGCCAGCGACCAGACCTGAAACCCGCCGGAATCTGTCAGGATCGGCCCATCCCAGCGCATGAAATTATGCAGACCGCCCAGCCGTTTGATTCGTTCGGCACCGGGTCGCAGCATCAGGTGATAGGTATTTCCGAGCAAAATATCCGCTCCGGCCTGACGCACCTGTTCGGGGTAAAGCGCCTTCACCGTGGCTGCCGTCCCCACCGGCATGAAAGCCGGCGTGCGAATATCGCCGCGGGCGGTTTTCAACGTGCCGGTACGGGCCGCGCCATCGACAGCGTGAATATCAAACGGAAAAGCGCTCATTTCGCGGCCTCGATCAAACAGGCATCACCATAGGAAAAGAACCGGTAGCCCGACGCAATGGCATGGGCATACGCGCCCTGCATTCGCTCAAGCCCGGCCAGCGCAGACACCAGCATGAACAAGGTCGATTTCGGCAAGTGAAAATTGGTCAACAACGCGTCAGTCACATTGAAACGATAGCCCGGGGTGATGAAAATGTCCGTGTCAATTGTTCCCGCGCGCACCTGTGCGCCATCTGAAAGACTTTCAATTGTCCGGAGGGCTGTCGTACCGACCGGAATGATCCGCCGCCCTTCCCGCTTCGCGCGATTAATGAGGTCGGCACTTGAATCAGAAATTTCGCACCATTCCGCATGCATTTGATGTTCCGCGATATTCTCAGATTTCACCGGCAAGAATGTGCCGGCCCCGACATGCAGCGTGACGATCGCAAATTCGATTCCCTGCGCCCGCAATCGAGCCATCAACTCAGTTGTAAAATGCAATCCCGCCGTCGGCGCTGCGACGGATTTGGTCTTGTCCGGTGCGGCGAATGTCGTCTGGTAGTCGTCTTCATCCGCTGCATCAACTTCGCGCTTCGATACGATATACGGTGGCAGCGGTGGCGACCCGGCCGCCTGAATCGCGCTTTCAAGCGCCCGTCCTGATGCATTGAATTGAATCAGAAAATCACCGCCTTCAGACTTTGCTTCAATAACGGCAATCAGATCTCCGAACACCAGGTTGTCGCCTATGCGCAGTCGTTTGCCCGGCTTGGCAAAAGCCCGCCAGCGCGTGTCGTCTACGCGTTTGTGAAGATTGAGCGAGACGGCAACATCGCCGCTTTCCGCATTGCGCGCAGGGCGTATGCCGGACAGCGCCGCGCGCAGAACTTTCGTATCGTTTAAAACCAGAACGTCACCGGCCCGAAGCAATTGGGTCAGGTCACGAATGCCCAGATCACCAAATGGCCCGGTTTCGGGAATGCGCAACAAGCGCGCGGAATCGCGCGGCTGGGCCGGCCGCAAGGCAATCCGGTCTTCGGGGAGGTGGAAATCAAAATCGCTGAGACGCATGGCCGCGGGGTCTATATTTTGCCGCAATACTCGGCAAGCTTTATGCTGTTCAGCGATGGGAGAGATGGGTGCGGGTTTGGTTCCGGCGGCAGACAGGCCGCACAATTCTGGCTGATCTGATGGTCTGGGTTTTAGCGCTTATAGCCTTGATGATCTGGCTCGCACCTGTCTGGTCACTTGCCGATATCGGCAGACAGGTCTGGCCGATATGGATGGCGACGGCATGCTTGGCGCTTGCCTTGCTGATCCTATTTGGTCAGCCGAGACGAATACCCGCAACAATATTCGCCGCGTTGATTGCTGCACCAATCATCACAGAAGCCTGGCGGGCGGGCACGGCGGAAAACCCAACGTCTGTGGCGGGCGCCCCGTCAGTCACATTTGCCACACATAATATCTGGGGCCGAAATCGCTCGCCGCAACTGGCCGCCGATTACCTGATCACCTTGAATGCGGATGTGCTGGCGCTCCAGGAGGCAGGCGCGCGCAGCCGAGCCATCCACGAACCCGTTCAGGCCCATTATGCCTATTCAGCAATCTGCAACCGCGCACCCATCGGACTTTATTCAAACTTGCCTATCATCGAATCGGGCTGCATGCGGGACATTCTCGATGCCCAGCGCAGCCGCGGCGAAGCGCTGTGGCGATGGGATTTTCCGGCATCGAGCTGGGCCCGCATCGAAATGCCGGACGGCGAGACTTTCGTTGTCATTTCCGTGCATTTTACCTGGCCCAACCCGCTCAGCGCACAAGATCAGGAACGCATCAACTTCGCCGAAATTGTTCGGGTTTTCGATCAGGAGAGCCTGGTTATCCTCGGGGATTTCAATGCCGCCGCCCCGTCCACCGCGTTGCACCGTTTTGACCGCGATATTGTCCCCGTTCGCCGCACACATGGTCTGGCAACCTGGCCGTCCGAAGGTCGGTTTGCGGATGAAAATGGAGACACATTGCCTTTCCCGACAATGATAACCGGGATTGATCATGTCTATGCCGGACGCAGATGGGCCACGATGGATATCCATCGTGGCCCGAATACCGGATCCGATCATCGGCCCGTAATTGCGACACTTGCCTTGAATTCGGCGTCGACCGACTAGGCGTCGACCAGTTTCGCCGCAACAATTTTGCCGGGGTTCGCGGGTGGCTCACCTTTTGGCAGGGCATCAACATGCTCCATGCCGGAAATCACCTCGCCCCAGACCGTGTATTGCCGGTCGAGAAAAGTCGCATCATCAAAACAGATGAAAAACTGGCTATCGCCGGAATTCGGATCGGACGAACGCGCCATCGAGCACACGCCGCGGACATGAGGCTCAGAATTGAATTCGGCTTCCAAATTGGTCCCGGAACCACCCATGCCGGTCCCGTCCGGACAACCGCCTTGCGCCATGAACCCATCAATCACGCGGTGAAATGTCAGGCCATCATAATAGCCGTCGGATGCCAGCTCTGAAATTCGTGCGACATGTTTCGGCGCAAGATCGTCGCGCAATTTGATGACGACGTCGCCGCCTTCGAGTTGAAAAACAAGATTTTGATCTGCCAAATTTTTTACTCCGTAATACGGACTGGAATGTCGATATCGCAAATATCCAGCCCTTCGCTCGCATAAGGCCCCAACCAGATGGCGAAGGCTTCTGAATTTGTGTCGATCACCTCGACCGTCACTTGTCCGTCAAAACCGGTATCCGACCCCACTCGCATGGACCGGATCGTATCCGGCGAGAACCCGGGATCTTCGCCCGCAGTCCCGACAGCGATGGCATTTACTGCGTCCTGACCGGAGCGAACCCGGCCCCAGACCGTGTATTGCGCATTCAGATGCTCGGCATTGCCGCGTGTGATGTAGAACTGGCTGCCCGCACTGTTTGGATCGCTCGTTCGTGCCATCGAGGCGGCGCCTTCACAGTGAAGCAGCCAGCTTTCAACACGGCCGTCAGCAGTAATACTGGCAAGCGCCGAAGCTTGCGTGCCCGCCGGGAAACCATTCCAGAATCCGGCCCGCGCAATCGCCGGATTGCTGCGTGGATTGATGACCCGGTCCTGGGTTTCGTAAATCAGAATTTCATTCGGATCGCGTCGAGCCGTAAATTCGCCTGGCACCCGATCCATTTCGGTGGAATGCGACGGATTGCTCCGGCTTCCACCGCCCTGCGCCACAAATCCGTCAATCACCCGGTGCCAGACCAGAAAGTCATAAAAGCGCTCATTGGCCAGCGTCGTCATGCGCTCCACATGAAGCGGCGTAAATTCCGGTGCCAGCTCAATCACAATCACGCCGTGGTCGGTTTCGATATAGAGCAGGCGATCCTGCTCCACCGTGCGCCAGGCATCTTCCGGAAACTCGAATTCGGTTTCAGCCTCGTCCTGCACCAGGGCCGCCAGCTGCGTTGCATCCGCCGTCTGCGTTTCTGGTCCAGACGATACGGGAATTTCCGACGTCATGGACGTTTCGGTATCTTCATTGGCGGATATATCCGCTGCTTCATTGTCGGCACAGGCAGTGGCAGTAAAGGCCAATGCCATCACTCCGGACATCCAGAATCGTTTCATCACGCAAACTTCTCCAACAACATGTTCTTGACAGAGGGCGACACAAAAGCGCTGACATCGCCGCCCAGGCGAGCGATTTCCTTGACCAGCCGGGAGGCAACCGCCTGATGGCGCGGATCCGCCATCAGAAAGACCGTTTCAATTCTCGGATTCAAGCGTTGATTCATCCCAACCATTTGAAACTCATACTCAAAATCAGAGACTGCGCGAAGTCCACGAACGATGCTTGTTGCATCAACTTCTTCAGCGAAATGCATCAACAAGCCGTCGAATGGCTTCACTTCGATAACGGTGTCGGTTTCCAGACTGTTGGCGACAGCTTCCGCCATGGCGACGCGTTCGGCGAGCGAAAACAAGGGTCCCTTGTCCTCATTGATCGCAACACCAATCACCAGCTTGTCGACCAGTTTCACCGCTCTGCCAATGATATCGACGTGACCGTTGGTGATCGGGTCAAACGTCCCGGGATAGAGCGCGATGCGCTGGGTCATGCGTCCGTTTCACCTTCGTCATTTGGCACGTCAACGGCTTCGTTGTCCGCTTCTTCGTCCTCACCACCATCGGCAACACGCACAACGGAAACAACAGACTCTCCGGCGCGCGGTTTCAACAGGGTGACGCCTTTTGTAGCGCGACCAGCAATCCGGACCGTATCAAGCGGGAAGCGGATCAATTGGCCACCATCGGTCACGGCCATGATTTGATCGGCATCCTCAACGGTGAAACTCGCGGCCAGCGGAATACCGCGCGACAGGTCATGGGCGGCAACGCCCTGCCCGCCGCGATTCATCACGCGATATTCATAGGCTGAAGACCGTTTGCCAAACCCGTCGGATGCGACCGTCAGTACAAATTGCTCCGCAGCGCCCAGCTCCGCGATCCGCTCGGACGAAAGCGCGGCATCGGCCTCCCCATCGTCCAGGGAAATGTCGTCCATCTCGTCGCCATCTTCGGCGCCGGATATCGCCCGGCGCATCGCCGCGGCATGTTTCAGGTAAGCGCGCGCCTCTGCCGTTTCGATATCTATATGATGCAGAACCGCCATCGAGATGACGTGATCATCCTTGGCCAACCGAACCCCTCGCACGCCGACTGAATTGCGGCCGCGGAATACGCGAACATCTGTAGTCGCGAACCGGATGGCTCGGCCTTTCCGCGTCGTCAGCAGGACATCGTCATTTTCGGTACAGAGGCGAACATGGACAATCTGGTCTTCGCCTTCCAGCTTCATCGCAATCTTGCCATTGCGATTGACCTGAACAAAGTCGGAGAGCTTGTTCCGACGAACCGTGCCGGCCGTGGTCGCGAACATGACGTCCAGCTTTTCCCACTCGGTTTCATCTTCCGGCAACGCCATAACCGACGTTATCGTAACGCCTTCATCCAGCGGGAAAATATTCACCAGTGCTTTACCGCGCGTATTCGGCGCACCGATCGGCAGACGCCACGTCTTGGACTTGTACACCATGCCGTCAGACGAGAAGAACAATAGCGGCGCATGCGTGTTGGCCACAAACAGCGTGGCAACAAAATCTTCGTCCTTCATCGACATGCCGGACCGGCCTTTGCCGCCGCGGCGTTGCGCGCGGTAGTCGGACAAAGGCGTGCGTTTGACATAGCCGCTGTGCGTGACAGTCACGACCATGTCTTCGCGAGCGATCAGATCCTCGTCTTCGACTTCCAGCTCGACATCCAGAATTTCCGTGCGACGCGGAACCGCAAACTTCTCACGCGCTTCAAGAAGTTCGGATTTGATAATTTCCTGTACGCGTGCACGTGACCGCAAAATGTCCAGCAAATCCTTGATCTTGTCAGCCAGGCCCTTGGCTTCCTCGCCCAGCTCTTCACGTCCCAGAGCCGTCAAACGGGCAAGGCGCAAATCCATAATGGCCTGCGCCTGCTCAAGCGTCAGACGTAATGTCTGGCCATCCGAGAGGACCGATCTTGGATCGGCAACCAGCGCAACGAGCGAGGCCACGTCCTGAGCCGGCCAGTCGCGCGCCATCAATTGTTCGCGAGCGGTTGCCGGGTTCGGCGCTTTGCGGATCGTGGCAATCACTTCGTCGATATTTGCAACGGCGAGCGCAAGACCGACAATGACGTGGGCTCTGTCGCGCGCCTTTTTGAGCTCATGCCGGGCCCGTCGCGCTACAACTTCCTCGCGGAAACGCAGGAAGGTTTCCAGATAGCCGCGCATGCCCATCAGGACGGGGCGACCACCGACGAGCGACAGCATATTGACGCCGAAATTCTGTTGCATGGGCGACCAGCGGTAAAGCTGGTTCAGGATCACTTCGGCATTGGCGTCCCGCTTGAGCTCGATGACCGCGCGCATACCATTACGATTGGATTCATCGCGCAAGTCGGAAATGCCTTCAATCCGTTTGTCGCGGACCAGTTCGGCGATTTTCTCGATCATGTTCGCCTTGTTCACCTGAAAAGGAATGGCGTGAACAATGATCGCCTGGCGATCTTTTCTAACTTCTTCAATCGTGGTCCGCGCCCGCATGATCACCGAGCCTCGCCCGGTAGACAGTCCGGCCCGTGCGCCCGCGCGACCGACAATCATGCCGCCGGTCGGAAAATCCGGGCCCGGCACAATATCGAGCAGTTCGGCATCGGTGACGTCCGGGTTTTCGAGCAGCGTTACCGTCGCATCAACGATTTCGCCGAGATTATGCGGCGGAATATTGGTCGCCATACCGACCGCGATGCCGCCGCCTCCATTGACCAGAAGGTTGGGATAGCGCGCCGGCAACACCACAGGTTCGCTTTCCGAACCATCATAGTTCTCGGCAAAATCAACGGTGGACTTGTCGATATCCGCGAGGAGCGCCTCGGCGGGTTTGTCCATGCGCACTTCGGTATACCGCATCGCAGCCGGCGGATCGCCATCGACGGAACCAAAATTGCCCTGCCCGTCGAGCAAGGGCAGGCCCATGGAAAAGTCCTGCGCCATTCGCGCCAGCGCATCATAGACAGCCTGATCGCCGTGCGGGTGGTATTTACCGATAACGTCACCGACCACGCGGGCCGATTTCCGGTATTGCTTGTCGTGCGTATAGCCCTGTTCCTGCATGGACCAGAGGATGCGGCGATGAACCGGTTTCAACCCGTCCCGCGCATCGGGAATCGCCCGGCTGACAATCACGCTCATCGCATAATCGAGATAGGAGGACTTCATCTCCTCTTCGATGGAGATGGGAGAAACACCGCTTTCAGCAGGTGGGTTCTGGTCAGAAATCGGCGGTTCGTTTTCGTCGTTCAAGAGAAGTCTCTCCGGTCTGCCTCTGACGCACTCTCAGACAGAGAGTCGCGGACAATTTGCCGATACAGGAATCACCGGCTGAATATGTGCTGGAGCCTACCTGCTGAGGCAGGGTTTATCAAACGCAGAAGGCCGCAGGCTTACACCTGCGGCCTCAATAAAATGGCGCAAAATGCGGTCCGCGAATTATTCGGGCGTACCGAGTTCCCGAGCACCGAGCGTCACCGCCAGCAAGGCGCGGTTGCGCTCGATATTGCGTTCCACCATTTGTCGGGCACTCGGCCAGACGCTTTCCGGTTTCAACCATTCATTTTCCGGCATTGGCGCATTATTCACGGCGGCAAAAAAGACGCTGTCAGACGCCGAACAAATCCACCACGGCGAATAGCCGCCTGTGAAGACTTCCCCGTTTTCCTGCAGACGATCGAGCGCAGCCTGCATGGCTGTGACATTGGCGAATGCCGATCCGTCGTCGGAAACATTCATGAAAATGGCGACATCGCCGCCGGCCATATCACTGACAATCGGCACGGCATTGGTCGCTGTCGAATCCAGACACCGCATCGCGTCATACAATGCACGTCCGCGCGCCAGGAAGAATACATAGACCGCCATGTCCGGATCGAAGGACGCATAACGACGCGCCGCCTCGAACAGATAGCCGGACGGAATGGCATCCCGGGTTTCATAAAGACGCTCGGCGATTTCACGGTCACGCGAACGCGGCTCGCCGCGCATGACGCCCATTTCAGCCAGCACATCGCCCCAGGCACCGTCCCCCACGACGAAATGCGTCGTCTGGTCACCTTCAAGCGTAACCTCGGTCAGCAACGGGTGCCTGGTTCCGCCAATTTCTTGCGCGGAGGACATGCCGGACAGGAATGCAGCGGCCAGAAGACCGCCAAAAATATTGGAACACTTGATCAAAACGGTATCTCGTCGTCCATATCGTCATTCCGGAAATTGTCGCGCTTGTCGGACACCTGTCCGCCGCCACCGGATTGACTGCTGGCACGATCATAACTGCCGCCGCCTGAATTGTCGCCCCGGCTATCCAGCATTTGCAGTTCGCCGCGGAAACGCTGCAACACAACCTCGGTCGTGTATTTGTCATTTCCGTCGCGATCCTGCCATTTGCGGGTCTGAAGCTGGCCCTCGATATAAACCTTGGCACCCTTCTTCAGATAATTCTCGGCCACCTTGGTCAAATTCTCGTTGAAAATGACCACATTGTGCCACTCGGTTTTCT